>Ga0315282_10001647_pt1 | contig 41908 bp, 54 predicted proteins | sample YL17G07_20_MG_FD_203693 | JGI IMG/M metagenome (GOLD analysis project Ga0315282, IMG submission 203693) | Sediment microbial communities from Yellowstone Lake, YNP, Wyoming, USA - YL17G07_20 | ecosystem: Environmental > Aquatic > Freshwater > Lake > Sediment | place: USA: Wyoming | collected...
ACCATGTTTGTTCACGACTCAGCGGACGTATGGGCATAGCACTTTCACCTCAAAATAATTACAACTATTCTAGCTAATGCACCATAAATATAAAAGTGTATCTTCTACGCCTTTTTGAGACAGGCTGAAGGCGGTGACACGTATTCAAATATTCTACTTACGTGTTTTGGCATTTCTATTTTGGGTTTTGAATTTGTTTAGGATTTGGCAACAGCCGTCTGCGGTCTATGCTTGTTCTCTAACGTGCCTTTTGGACGTCCTCAGTTTCCACAGATGGCGGGTAGCGAAACTAACCGCGTATAGTATAGTTAGACCGACCAAAGAGTATAGAATCATCTGGGGCGGCTTCAATGCCGCGTGAGCACCTACAACAGCACCTAGAAAAATATACATGCCGTCCCAAACCAAGCTGGCCAGCAAAACACCCAACGAAAGCGTTTTTAATTGCCTTTTTGCACCCAGGATTAGAGTTATCGGGATACGAAGCCAAATCAACCGGCCTAAGGCTATGGAAAACGGCGATAAAAAGTTAATCCTGCGGAAGAAGTTGACTGATGTAGAATTATTCTCTGCTATCTTCTCAGATACGCTGGCTTCGAAATGCTTGTTGTAAAATTTTATTAATGGCATGCTGCCAAATCGGCCAAGATAAGATAGCGTAATTCCCCCTGCTTGCCTGCTGGCCTGCGCTACTAGCCACAACAGCAGCAGGTCAGATAGGGGAAGTACGCCAGTGCCGAAGTTATATCCGGATAAGAGCCAAATCGTCTCCAGCAGGTAAGGAACACATATACCAAACTCGCCAATAAAGCAGATGAGAAACAGAAAAACTACCAGTGTCGGGTTAAAAGTACCGGCTAAATTTAAGACGTGGTGAAAAATGACTTCCAGATTCATCCAAATGCCTATTTATTATATGAGGGTACATCAAGAAGCTCAGGAACTGTTACGAACCTGTATCCTTTGGCTTGCAATTTCTCGATAATCAATGGCAGCGCCTCCACCGTGAGACTTTTATCGGCTCTGCTACAATCGTGCAATGTCCCGTAGCCATCGTGTAAAAGTATTATTTCGCCAGGATGAGTCTCGCTGACAATTTTCTGAGCTACCGACAACGGGGTTGCCCCATTCAACTCACCGGTTGAAACACTCCAAGTTACCTCAATCAAACCCTGTTTTTTAACTTCTTCAAGTTCCCACGGGCTCTTTTTGCCATGTGGCGGCCGGTAAAGGTGGGGCCTGACACCAACAGTATTGAATATGGCCTCTTGCGCCACTGCCAAGTCTTTTGCACCATATTCAGTAAGTGCATGGTTGGCATTGTGAGAATACGAATGATTCCCTAGCACATGTCCTTCAGCTATCATGCGCTTGGCTGTTTCCGGGTAAAGCTCCACGTTTTTTCCAATGACGAAGAAGGTTGCCTTGACATTATGGCTGGCAAGAATATCAAGTATTTCTGAGGTATATGGCTCATTCGGACCATCATCAAAGGTCAAGGCAACGACTTTTTCGGGATAGTTCCCCTTATAATAAACCTTTCCAAAAACCGACGACGCTGGTATGAAGTAGCCGTAGGCAGCAAGGACGATAAGTATTGCCACGGGTGATAGCCTGATTGTAACTCGCCTTAGAGTTGTCTTGTTGGCAAATCTTTCAAAGCTGTTCACATAGCACTTACACATGTAGGTACCCCAATGGCTTATATGAACCAGCACTTCCATAATACAAAGAAAGAGAGGTTTTCTTACGCTTCGCGAGGAAGTTGAGACACGCAAATCTCTGTCATAGAAAACCTTTCCCATCTTACACAATCGGCTTGAAATATCATACTGATCAGGGGAATAGGAGGAATTTCTGTAGCCGTCCACGTTTAAGAATGCCCTTCTGCGGAAGGCAAGAGTTGCCCCCGAGACAAGGAATGGCCTGCCAAAAAGTGCTGCGGCCAACCTATTGGCACAGTCTCTCAAGAAATACTCGAACTTTGCCCAGGACGGAGGATCCCTATAGATGAACCTGCCGGAGATAGCCACAGTCTCGGGATGCGAAGAAAAGTGGCCTGCTATCTTTATCAGCCAATCTCTGGGATAAACGGTATCGGCATCTGCCTGGGCAATTATGTCGCCGCAGGCGGCATCAGCGCCGACCTGCCTGACATAAGACACACCCTTCTTCTCCGAGCAAGATACAACCTTTGCCCCAAAGTTTCGGGCAATATTAGCCGTGTTATCGGTGCTGCCATTATCAACTACAATGATTTCGTATTCGCCTTTGTAATCCTGCTTCGTCAAGGACTCAAGACACTCAGGCAGAAATCTCTCTTCATTTAGCGCTGGTATTACAACGCTTATCATAAGTCTATCCATAATATTAAAATACCTTTCTATTTTGTCACAGATTCTATTAAACAGCAACCAGGTTGTCAAGCTAAAGGGCAAAGTGCCGGGTACAAATCTTGACAAGTGAATCCCTCGTGTGCTAATTTATGCGTAAATGCGCATATAGGCATGGAGTTTGAGATGAGAGACTTAGTTAAAGCCTTCAAGGCCCTGTCAGACGAGACCAAGCTGCGGATTTTGGATTTCCCAAAGTAACACAGCTTTAGCTTCGTCGCAATTTAACGCTGATGAGAGGCCTAGAAGCTACTTGACAACCTCAGCATAAATATATTAGTATATTATCAGATACTTATATGCATATGAATCTTTTGAAGCTGTTAGAGGACAATACGGAGGAGCAAGCATCACTGTTCAATGCGCTTGCCGACCCTACTCGGCTCAAGATTGTGAAGTTGCTCTGTCAGCAGCAGATACCGGATGCCCTATGTGTAAACGCTCTAGCCAGCCTTCTAGGGGTCAGCCAGTCTGCTGTTTCCCAGCATCTGCGCCTGCTTAAAGCTATCGGGCTGGTAAAAGGGGAGAGGCGCGGCTATCACGTCCATTATTCTATTGACCATGACAGGATGCAGCGGTACCGTAAATTGGTTCTTTCGGCATTGGATACGGGTAAACCGATTCAAGAAGAATTATGCCAAAGCCATTCTCCAGAGTAGATGATATAGGCGAAATAAAAATGAGCGATGACCCCGCAATACTGGTAAACGACCTGACCAAATTCTACGGGCAGCTTTTAGCTTTAGACCACATCAGTTTTGAGGTAAAGAGCGGTGAATGCTTCGGCTTTCTGGGGCCAAATGGCGCCGGCAAGACAACCACTGTCAGGATTTTGACCGGCGTCATGAGAGCAGATGAGGGGAAGGCTTCAATCTCGGGATACGAGGCCGGAAGCCTGAAGGCCAAGCAACTGGCCGGCGTTGTTCCGGAAATGGCAAATGCCTATGCTGACCTATCAGCCTGGAATAACCTTATGCTGATGTCGGAACTCTATGGCGTTCCCACCAGCGAGGCAAGAGGAAGAACCGCTGACTTGCTGAGCAAGGTCGGCCTTCTGCCCAGGAAAGATGAACTGGTAAAAGCGTATTCCAAAGGAATGAAGCAACGCCTCATTCTATGCATGGCGCTTATTAGCGACCCTGATGTGTTATTCCTGGATGAGCCGACTTCTGGCCTGGACGTGCAGAGCGCGCGTCTCATCAAAGACCTCCTGCAGAGCCTCAATAGCCAGCGGAAAACCATTTTCCTCACCACCCATGACATGGATGAGGCCAACCAGCTCTGCGACCGTGTGGCCATCATCAACAAAGGAAAGATAGCAGCCATCGATGCTCCGGAGAAGCTCAGGATAGCCATGAGCGGCATGCATTCAGTTGAAGTTAGTTTTAGTGATTCCATAAGCCCCGAAATCCTGGCAAATATCCCGGGCGTGAAGTCTATCAACAAGCTCGGAGATAAGTACCGGCTTTTTACCGACAACCCCGGAGAGCTGGTAGTTTCGCTGGTCAAGCACTCGGATGCCGTTGGTCTAAAGATAATATCTCTCAACATGCTGGCACCTTCGCTGGAAGATGCCTTTGTGGCTCTCACAGAGGAAGGAGCTAAGAACGCCTAATATGAGAACGGTAATTGAGCAGTTGCGCCGCGCTCTGGCGATAGCGCGCAAGGACATGCGCATTTACTATTACAAAGGCCCGGTAGTCATCTTCGGGGTTCTCTTCCCCGTCTTCCTGTTTCTGGCTTTCATGATCGGCAGGCACATGTCGGTTGATTTCATGATACCCGGTCTGCTGGGTATGATTCTATTCTTCACCGCCACTTCGATATCGCCAATAGTGATTCCCTGGGAAGCACAGGCAAGAACATTGGAGCGGCTGATGTCCTGCCCGGTAAAGGCAGAGACCATTATATTTGGGGATATCATGGCCTCCTTTATCTTCGGATTGGGTATTTCCCTGGTGCCCATTGTGCTAGGCCTTTTCCTGGGGGTTACTATATCCAGCCCGTTCATTTTCGGCCTGGCAATTATCCTTGCGGCCTTCTGCTTTGCTTCGCTGGGCAATGTCTTCTCCATTCCACCCACAAATCTCCCATCCACGGTAAACATGATCGCCTCAGTGGTGAAATTTCCGGTGGTGTTCATTAGCGGCATCTTTATTCCTATCGATGAGCTGCCTGCCTGGGGACAGGCCATCGCCTATATTTCGCCCTTGACCTACTTTACTGACATCGCCCGGTATTCTATTCAAGGCAAAGGCCATCTGCCCGTAGCCCTTGACCTCCTGGCCCTACTGGCCTTTACACTTCTCTTTGTTATGGTAGCCATGAAAATGCATCAGCGCACAATGCCCCGAAGAATATAACACTGGCCTGAACTACTGAAGGAGTTGGATAAGAATGGGAACAGAGCAGAAATATGACATCCGGGACTTTACGCACTTTGTCGCCGGGGATAAAAGCAAGAAAGATTTATTCAAGGGCAAGCACTTCAACGTGGCAGTCATATGCCTTGATAGCGGCTACGAGATACCGCCTCACGATGAGCCCTATGATGTTTTCTTCTATGTGGTATCGGGAAAAGGCATCTTCACCGCAGGCCATAAGCAGTGGGATACAGGCGCAGGCTCCATGGTCTTTGCCCCTGCTGGCGTAAGGGGCATAAAATGCACCGAGCGGCTCACTGTCCTGGGCATTCAACAGCCACACTAGTAACCTGTCCTTGAACCTACCCTTGACAAAAGACCTCTTTTGTGGCATTATATGCAAAGTTGCGCATATAGTGATGGAGTTTAAGATGAGAGAATTAGTTAAAGCCTTCAAAGCCTTATCAGATGAGACCAGGCTGAGGATTCTCAATCTGCTCTTGGAGCGGGAGTGCTGCGTCTGCGAGGTAATGCAGGCGCTTGACATTTCCCAACCCCGCGCCTCGCGGAACCTGAGCGCGCTCTATGATGCAGGACTTCTAAGACTGAGGCGGGTTGGACTATGGGCAGTGTATTCAATAGATAAGGAAAGCCTAGGAGAATACTACATAAATTTGATTGAGGCAGTCAAAAAAGGACTGGAAGAGAACGAAACAGCCTCTCTGGATAGACAACGGCTGCGAAGCGCCAAGAGAGTAGGCCCAGGTTGTATCCTCAGAACACGACAGTAAATTTTTTTGTTCACATTAAATACGTATATGCGCATTTAGAGATAAAGATGTCAGTGGGCGACAAAATGAGATTGGAGTTCAAAAAGTGACAGTGTTTCCATCAAAAGAATGGGTGGAGAGGGTTTTAGAGGCCACAGAGAAAAACAATGCCTATAAAAAGGCAACAAGGCATTGGAATGGTGATTTCCTCTGCATAGGCAATGGTGACGAGGAATTTCTCAGAGAGCTAGGCAGAAAAGAAGTTATGGAAGGCTTCATAAGTTTCGTGAACATGATACCACCAGAGCGTCGAACAAGGTACAAGGGTACACCCACAGGCAACGTTTTTGAAACGCTAGGTATTCCATTTGATGCTTTCGTCGAAAACTTCAATGCGGACGAAGCATTGAGAAAAGCCTCAAAGTTATCTATAGAGGATATAAGAGCCGCATCCGTATATATCTGGGTAGATTTTTGGCATGGTGCTGTCAGAAACCTGGTGCCAGTGGTTCCAGGCGAGCACGAAGATGTGACTTTTAAGCTCTCTGGGGATTACAGCGCCTGGAAATTGCTGGTCTCAGGCAAACAGGACCCCATTGTATTGATATTGCGCAATAAATTGAGGGTCGAAACTTATATGTCGCATATGCCAAATAAGGCCAGGTTGCAGATGATGAGAAACATGAAAGCAGGGATAGCGCTAGCGAAAGAGCTTTTCGCTAGTGTCCCGGTCGAATAGTAGAAAGGATTCCAAGTATGCCATTAGTTATTGAGCTTCTTAAAGGCGGTATGGCTGCCCTCCAGGACTACGTACTGGCCCACACGTTGACCTGCTTGGTGCCCGCTTTTTTTATAGCCGGGGCAGTCTATGCGCTTTTCCCCAAGGAGAAAATACTTCGCTATCTTGGGCCAAACTCGCCAAAATGTATCTCCTATCCTATGTCGGTTGTGGCTGGACTATGTCTGGCTGTCTGCTCCTGCACCGTCTTGCCCCTATTTGCCGGCATACGGAAAAGCGGAGCCGGAATCGGACCGGCAATTGCCTTCCTTTATACTGCACCGGCCACAAATATACTGGCTATTATCTACACCGGTAGCCTAATCGGCATTGACTTTGCTCTTGCCCGCATCATCCTGTCCATCAGCTTCGCCGTTATCATCGGCATCAGCATGGCTGCCTTATTCTCTGACAAAAAGCTTGAGAAAGCGACTGATGACCCGCCTGGCGAAGCTTTCGTTTTGGGCGAGACCAGCATCTCAAACTGGCTCTGGGTATTCTTCGCACTCCTGGTCGCCATCTTGCTCTGGGGAGCTTCATCCCTGATAAACCTTCCGGTGAAATTAGTCGGGCTTGCCGTGCTGCTTGTGGCGCTGGTGCTCGTGGTCAGGCATACACTAAGCCGTGATGAAGTGAAAAGCTGGATGAAGGAGACATGGTTCTTTGTGCGTTCCATCCTGCCTCTGCTGCTAATCGGAGTTTTCGTGGCTGGCATGCTCAGAGTTGTCATCCCGGCAGACTTCGTCGGTAAATATTTCGGCAGTTCGACGGTGGGAGCAACGCTGGCGGCGGTCCTGTTCGGAGTTGTCATGTACTTCCCAACATTGGTGGAGGTGCCCATGGCACGTATGTTCCTTGATTTAGGCATGGGAAAGGGAGTTCTCCTGGCCTACCTGCTGTCCGACCCGGTAATATCACTGCCCAGCATTTTGGTCGTCAGGCGATTTATTGGAACCAAGAGGCTCTTATGGTACGTGGGTATCATAATAGTCTGCTGCACCGCCGCCGGGCTTATATACGGCTTTGTCACCAGTTTATAACGCTTGAAACATTTTGAAAAAGCAAACTCAGTCTAAGGAGGGTTTCTATGGCAGAAGAAAAACATTGGGAAGAAGGGATGAAGACACACGAGAACATCATATTCTCCTGTTTTGGTGGGCTGTCAAATACGGGCATAACCAGCGCTCTAGCCAGCATGGAGGCTGTCAAAGAGCTTGGGCTTGAGAGGGTAGCTATTGGTTGTCTGGGGGCGTTGCCGCTTGGAGTGAAGCCGGTGATAGGCAAGACCAGAGCAGCGAAAAGAGTCATCACCGTGGACGGCTGCCCCTTTGAGTGCGCCAAGAAGACTGTTGAGCAGTCCGGGTTCACGCCAACCAAAAGTATTGTCCTGGTCAGAGACATAGGGATGAAAAAGAAATCTCTGCATGAAGACATAGGTGGAAATGTTAAGACACTTATGGGCTATATTTCAGATGATGATGTGCAGAAGGCGAAAGAGCTTATCGTGAAAGCCATTATTGGAACATAAAGGAGGTTAAAAAATGAACATAGAAATTCTGGGAACGGGATGCTCCAGGTGCCGCCAGTTGGAAAAGACTGCCAGAGAGGTTATAAAAGAGCTCGGCATTGACGCCACCGTAGAAGAAGTCAAGGACTTCAACAAGATTTTAGCTTATAACGTACTGACCACGCCTGGCTTGGTGGTTAACGAGCAGGTGGTTAGCAGCGGCAAGTCGCTTACAAAAGCAGAGGTTACGCAACTAATCATAAATGCCCTAGCCAAAGAAGAGCAGAAAAAGGGGCCTTAAGCAGGTAGCTTTATGCAACATACGTTGAGCTAAAGGCAAACTTACAATAGCTAGGAGATAATGAAACAACATGAGCATATCGTTAAAGGCCAAGACCTATTTACTCTTGATTGTCATCTTGGCAATCGGACTGCTGTGCGCTTGTGCAAGCCCAGCTCCGGCAACACCCCCACCCCCGAGCCAGCCTTCAGGGTCAACTGGGACAACAACCGAGAAACCACCAACTTCCCAGAATGTGCCGGGAGCAAGCGATGTGGTGAAGGTCGTCTATTTCCATACCCATGTCCGATGTGGTGCTTGTATCTATGTCGAAACACGCACTAAATATAACGTCGAAACCTACTTTAAAAACGAGCTGGGCAACGGAAAGTTAACCTTCGAGGTTTATGACCTTGGGGATAAAAAGAATGCTGCTATCGCCAACAAGTACAAAGCTGTTGGCTCACAGCTATTCATCAACGTTGTAAAGGATGGCGTTGATCACATTAAACATATAGAAAATGTCTGGATGCCGAAATATCTAAATGACCAAGAGGCTTTCGACGAACTGATACAGAAGACGGTTAGACAAGCCCTGAAGGACGCTAGCTAATGGATTTTAGCGGCATTTTGGGGAATTCTAACATCCCAGCGCTATCTGCACTATTCTTGGGGCTGATAACTGCTATCAGCCCCTGCCCTTTGGCTACCAACATAGCCGCCACAGCATACGTGAGCCGCAAGGTGACAGACCGCAAGTTCGCCGTGATAACCGGGGCGCTCTACACACTGGGACGCATGTTTTCTTACTCGCTTCTCGGCATTCTCATTATAGTTCTCGGCATGGAAATCCCTGGCGTCTCCCTGTTTCTGCAAAATGTTGGAGAGCGCATTTTAGGCCCTATCATGATTGTGGTAGGGCTCTTGATGTTGATAATCGACAGGATTTCCTTTGGCAAGGGTGGTGGTGTGCTATCGAAGTTGGGCGGCAAAGTTGCCGACTGGGGGATGGTCGGGGGATTCCTGCTGGGTGTTTTGTTCGCGCTCGCCTTTTGTCCTTACAGCGCAGTACTGTACTTCGGTGTGCTTATGCCTCTGGCGCTTCAGTCCAAAGAAGGTATCCTGCTTCCAGCAATATTCGCCATAGGCACGGCACTGCCAGTTTTGATAATTGGCACGCTGCTGTCTCTCGGTGTATCTGGCGTAACGTCATGGCTCAACGTCATTACACGTGCTGAACGGGTCATTAGGATCGTCGTCGCCATCATCTTCATCATTGTGGGTGTTTACTATGTCATACTATTATTTAAATGAGATTGAAGAATGATTGTTGGAAGAACATACTTTACGACCTATCTATCTGCGCAAGGAGAAGCATAGACATGATTATGCGTAACAACACAATCAGCCGTATTTGTCTTCTTGTCTTCGCGCTGCTGGCACTGCTGTGGATTTGTGCCTGCCAGAGCAAAGGTGCCAGTTCGGAAGACGAGAGCTCTTATCTAGCCTCGATTTCCCTCGAGAGAGTGCTAGGCAATGGCAAGCCTACTCTGGCTGAATTTGGCTGGAGAGAGTGCATCCCATGCAAAGAAATGCGGCCCCTGCTTGAAGAGTTGGACCGGGAATACAAAGGAAGGGTCAACATAGTGATTACCGAAATCCCATTCCACGAAGACCTGGCTGAACAGTACGGCATCAGGTACATGCCGACGCAGATCTTTTTCGATAGCAGCGGTAAAGAGGTTGCTCGCAATGTAGGTTTCCTGCCCAAAGCTCAAATCATTGCCCAGTTAGAACAAATGGGAGTTAGATAATTAGATGGTTTTGTCACATTCCAACACAATGAGGTCACAGCAATGTCCGTAAAGCAAATGATTTGTGTTCTTCTTTATCTTAGCTTAGCACCTGGGTTACTTTATGCTTGTGCGACGCCAGCTTCTACAGCACCTGTGGCTTCAGACCGACTGTCGAGGGTGGCTGACAAAGTGGAAATTGTCTATTTCCACCGACATCGCCGCTGTGAGGCTTGCATTTTCGCCGAGCAACGTATTAGCTACATCGTGAATACGTTCTTTGAGGATGAGCTACAGAGCGGCAAATTGACCTTTGAGGTTTATGACCTGGGGGATAAGAATAGTGCTGCTACTGCCAGTAAGTACGGTGCCATTGGTACGCAGTTGTTCATCAATGCCATAGAGGACGGCGTTGACCATATTAGACATATCCAGGAGATTTGGCATTGGGGTTGCATAGACAATGAAAGTGTCTTTGACGCAACGGTCAAAAACGTTATTCAAAAAGCGCTTTACGGCGGGTAGCAATGTGGAGTTGCACAGTTGGGATAAAGCGCTTGAATGTGGGGAAATGAAGCGTTACATTTTGCTGCTGACCTACTTCGCCGTCATAACGGTTATCAGTTCTAGTTGTGTCTCTACGCCACCGGATGTCACGGCAATTGGCTTCATTTTATCAGCAGCAGTGAACTGGGATGACAACCTTGAGCCGGATGGAGTTGCATTCGCAGTAAGGCCGCAGGACGCTGACGGTTACATGGTCAAGGCTGAAGGTATCATCAGTGCCAAGCTGTGGTCACAGCCGGACCGTTTCGCAGAAAAGAAAGGTGAACTAATCCAGGAGTGGAATGACATACATGTGACAAAGAGAGACTATGACAAAAGAGATTTGGCAGCCAGAATACGTTTGGATTACGCCGATTATAAACCGGCTCCCGGCGAATGCGGCATCTTGGAGGTGATATTCACATTGCCATCGGGGAAAAGTTTCACACTTTCCGAAAGCAACATCAGTCTAAATCCACCGCAAGGAATGAGAGAACAACTCGCTCCCGGTTGTTGCCCATGAAACTGTTAGTTGTGATTTGACTTACTGAGATAAATATCAGAAAGATGAACCGCAGACTACGAAAATCAAAGTGTAGGAGGCAGAAATGTTCGAAAGGATATTGTACCCAACAGACTTTTCCGATGTATCCAAAAAAGCTCTGGAGTACTGCAAAAAGCTGAAAGAGGCAGGAACCAAAAAAATCATTGTTCTACATGTCATTGAAATGGACCCAAATATTGAAAAAATACCAGCAAACCTCAAACAAGTGCTTGAAAAGGAGCTGAAAAAAACAGCGACCAAGGAAATTGAAGCTATGGCTGCCGAACTAAAGAAGACTGGCTTTGATGTTACCGTGCGGATTGAATTAGGCAGTCCTGTAAAGAAAATATTAAAAGCGGAAGAGGAAGAAAACGTCTCCGCTATAGTTCTTGGCTCACATGGTAAGAGCAATATTAAGGAAATACTTATGGGCTCCGTCTCAGAAAATGTGATAAGGAAATCCAGAGTGCCGGTGCTTGTAGTGAAAAGATAGAAGAATAGCAAAACAGAGGGGAAAATGTCAGAGGTCACATATATTTTCGCTTTTACCGGGGGACTGCTTTCCTTCGTATCTCCCTGCGTCTTACCGCTGGTACCAGCCTATCTAGCCAATCTAGCCGGTATCACCGCTATTGACAATAGTGCTAGGACAAGCCGTTTGCCGGCGTTGCTGCACAGCCTCTCATTTGTATTCGGTTTTTCTCTTATCTTCATCACTTTAGGGGCTTCCGTGGGCTTAATAGGCACAACCATAACTGCCCATTCAAATTTGCTGCGGCAGATAGGCGGTGGTCTAATTATTGCCTTCGGCGTATTCCTTATGGCTGCCTACAAGATACCCTGGTTGAACTACGAGAAACGCCTCAGTCCGGTGCTAAGCAATAACCCTGGTTACCTACGGTCTGTCGGCATTGGTGCTGCCTTCGCTTTAGGCTGGACTCCTTGCATCGGCCCAATATTAGGTGCCATTCTGACCTTAGCCTGGAGCTCACAGACAGCAGGGCAAGGCGCCTTTCTGTTGGCAATCTATTCCTTAGGATTGGGTATACCATTTATACTCATTGGTCTAGCCTGGGGAGCGATAATGCCAGTGTGGAAAGGCATATCACGCCATTTAGGCACGATATCCTTAATCAGCGGAGCACTGCTCATAGTTGTAGGAATACTTATGCTCACTGGCAATTTAACCTGGCTCAGCCAATTCGCTTAATTTTGAAGCATCACGATTAAGGTGTATTGGATATCATGAGAGGCAATTTACCGATAGCAATGGCAATGTTACTATCCACCATATTGGTAATATCCGGCTGCGCTACTCCACCTGGTCCTGAGGTAGAAGAACAGACTCCCGCTATCCCTAAATTAACCGAAGTAGGTCCCGAAGTGGGGCCCGAAATCGGCAACCTTGCTCCTGATTTCACTCTCCGGACCATCAATGGCCAAAGCATAACTTTGAGCGATTTCCGCGGCAAGATGGTGATGCTCGTCTTCTGGGTGATGGAGTGCAAAGAATGTATCTACGAATTGCCTCATATACAGGCTATTTTTGATGAAGAGCCAACTGATAGGTTGGCAATTCTTACAGTCAATGTCAATAATACCATGACTGAAGTAGAGGAGTTTGTTGACACCAACAAATATGCCTTTCCGGTATTGCTCGACTTGGATGCGGAAATATGCATAAAGTACCGGCATGGCGCACCCACAACCTTCTTTATCGACGCCAAGGGCATCATTCGAGAAATAAGAGACGAAACATTCGAGAGCCGGGATGAAATCGAAGGCATACTCCAATCGCTTGGAGTTGATTAGGTCTGAAGCAATGGCGTGTAACATCTGTTACCAGGGTGGCTATGTTTCAATGCACGCCAAGTCGGAAAACAAATTGTTAATACAGGAAGGATGTAAAGAGATATGAACAGACCAATGAAAGTCAAGATGCATTTTCTCGTGCTTGTCATCTCGATAATTGGGCTGTTCTGTGCTTGCGGAAGCCAGAGCTCGGGAATATCCGGAATCGCATCTTCTTCAAATGAGCAGCTAGGCCCACCGGACAGGGTCGACGTCGTCTATTTCACACAGGGCAAGCCCTGTCATTGTATCGCTGTGGTAGGTGACGCTATTCAAGTTACCATGTTCTTTAATTTTCAGGATGAACAGTCCAGCGGTAAACTGACTTTCCAGATGGTCGATTTGGATGACCCGAAGAATGCCATTATAGCCAAAAAATGTAACGCAACTCCGTTCATCTTGTATATTATTGAGGTGAGAGGAGGGTATGAACGGATTATTGATGTGCCGGAAATCTGGTCACCACGCAGAGACTCTATCGAAGAAATAGTGAAGCGGAAGATCGAGCAAAGACTGAACGGGGATGAATAGCCCCCCTGGTGAACAGCTCAAGAACGTCATTCAGGAGACCTTAAGATGGTGAAACGGAATATCAGGAAAGCAAAGGCTGCGTCAGGCAAAATCCTTAAATCTAGGGAGAAGACTAGAAATATAATAGGTCTGGTGGCGAGCATCCTTATTGGCATCACCTTTCTTATATCCGGCACGGGCAAAATAATTGGCGCAGAAGAGACACCGGCTCAGGTTGTTGACTTCATCAGCAACTTCCTCCCCGGCATCTTTATAACTCCGGCGACTATCGAATTTCTTTTTTACATCTTCGTGCCTCTTGTCATGCCCTGGGCAGAAATCATTTTAGGAGCTTGTTTGCTCATCGGATTTTTGCCCCGTCTCATGGCTGTTCTCTGCCTTCCACTCCTATCGGCATTTATGGGGACAAACATATGGTCAATTATACAGGGAGGTTACGCCACCTGTGCTAATTGCTTCGGCATCTGGGAACAGTATTTCGGCTCGCTCACACCCGTTCAGTCCCTCGTCTATGACCTTGTCCTTTTTGCTTTTGCCATTGTGATAATAATCTTCCAACCGAGTGGTTTCCTTTCCAGTAGAAAGTGGCTGGCAAGAGGAAAGAGGTTTGATACGGCAACGCTAAAGTCTAATACCCCTGTGTTTGGTAGGCACTTACGGAGTCTGGGCACAAAAGCAATGGTATACTTCAGCCTGACTGTGAAAAAGGCCAAAGAGCATCCTCGCATTGCAATTTATACAGGAATTTGCCTTCTTATCCTGATTGCCTGTGGTATCACTGTAGTATCTGTAAGTCCTGCTACCCCCAAAAATGATGTCACAGTTGAGGTTCCGGTGGTCTCTGACATATCCGTTTCAGAGCTATCTGAGACAAGTGCTGTTATCTCCTGGGTGACAGAAAAGCCGACCATCAGCAGCATTGAGGTTTATTCAGAAGACGGCACTTTCATCATCACCGTGACCGATAAAAAACCGGTTACTACGCATAGATTGCTCGTTGCCGGGCTTACCAATGGTACCACCTACTACTTTAAGATTTTATCTGAGGATAAACAGGCGCTATCACAAGAGCACTCCTTTTCAACGCTAGCTACAGTTATTAGCACATTCATGATTTCTGATGTCAAAGTATCATACATAACAGACACTGACACTATCATAACCTGGGTGACCAACAGACCAGCCACTAGCGAAGTCCAATATTGGAATCCGCTCTATATAGACCGCAACACTGTATCAAGCGACGAGCTTACTACCAACCATACCATTAATTTAACCTCGCTCGAAGCTAATGCTATTTATCATTGCCAGATAAAGTCAAAAGACGCCGAGGGAAACCAGGCAATATCGCCTCGCCTTGGCATGAGTCCTCTGATAGGAAAACAAGCACCTGATTTCACCCTGGACCCTCTCGATGGCGGAACCGTAACACTGAGCGATTACCGCGGAAAATGGGTGATACTGGACTTCTGGATATGGACCTGCTCGGCTTGCAGAGAAAAATTACCTATAATTGAGGAGGTTTATACCAGAATACCAAAAGAAGAACTAGCAATACTTGCCATCCACTACAAGGGGAGGGAATCAATTATTCGCACCTATGTTAAGGGTGAAAATTTGACCTTTCCTGTTCTTCTCGACTTAGAAGCAGCAGCCTGCGACCTCTATAATGTGCATGCCTTCCCTACATTTTTCTTTATAGATAGTGATGGGGTTGTTCGACTAATAGACCCGGAGTTTAGCAACGCCGAGGAATTGGGAGATATCATCACCACGCTGCTTGATGCAAACTGAAATATGTACTATCGAACTGGGGATTAACACAAATGAAAAACGTGTTGTTTATATGTGTGGAGAATTCGAGACGCAGCCAGATGGCAGAGGCCTTCTTTAATCAACTGGCTGGTGGAAAGGCTAAAGCCTCATCGGCAGGGACTAACCCTGCCAATATTATTGACCCACCGGTGGTGCAGGCGATGAAGGAGATGGGTATAGATATCAGCAGCAACCGACCCAAGAAGCTGACTGTGGAGATGCTGAACCAGGCAGACAAGGTGATCACTATGGGCTGTGGTGCCGAAAACGTATGCCCTGCCTCTTTTGTGGAGACCGAGGACTGGGGGCTGGAGGACCCTAAGGGCAAGAGTATCGATGAGGTAAGGGAAATCAGGGACGAGATTAAGTCAAGGGTAGCAGAGATGCTTAAGATATATAATTTAGCCTAACAGCTCGATCAGGGTTAAATGATGTTAAAAGTTAAGCCGCCAGATGGTTATCCTCCAGAGGAAAGCTGCTACTTAAGTCTGTGGCTAGATAACAGGAGTAATGGAAGTGAATTTTCTTAAAATACTTTACAAACTGAAACCGCAAGCCATTGGTTTGACTCTCCTGGTGATTTCAACCACTATAAATAGTGCTTGTGAGGTATCTACAGGACCATCACAGCTCCCTGAGCAGCAAAATAGCCCGCCAGTCGTCCATTATCTAACTGCACACAATCTTACAGTTCAGAAACAGGTTGCACCATTAAGCGGCATTACGGTTAGGTGCGTGGCTACAGATGACGACGAAGATAGGCTGAGTTATAAGTGGTCAGCCACAGGAGGTGAGATACAGATAAAAGGAGAAGCAGAGGATATTCTCTGGATAGCTCCTGATACCACTGGAAATCATACCATTACAGTTGAGGTAAATGATGGCAAAGGCGGTAAAGCTGCCAGTTCGATAACTATTCTGGTGACCAATGAGCCTCCATGTTATCCACTGATTAGCAGCGTGACATGCCTTGGCTGCAGAGACGGCATAGAGGCATCGCGCTGGAAAACTTATGAGATCAGATGTGATGCGTCAGACCCAAACGGCGATGAACTGCATTATACCTGGATTGCTACTATGGGCAAAATTAGCGGTAATGGTCCCATTGCCACCTGGCAAACTACGGGGCAATACGGAAATGCTCTTATCACGGTCATGGTGACCGATGAAGAAGGCAATAAGGTAGAAGGGTATCTGGCAATAAATATAGATTGTTGCCATTAGCGAAACCGATGGTGATATGAGACTCACATATTTTGTTATTTTATTCATGCTGCTGGCTGTAACCTTCATATCGCCCGCTATCGTGGAAGCTGGCTGAGTAGGCGGCAATTGCAGCGGTGTCAGTTTGACACCTGACCAAGGCAAAGTGGGCACCACGGTAGTGCTGGCTATTGCAAGTACTGGTTTTTCACTGGATGGGCCCTACCAGGTTCTATGGAGCAAATCTCCGACTTCTGATGCGGGTAATTACACGCTAGTAGCCGAGGGCAACGTGGTTAAAGGCAGCATGCAGGCAACAGCCATTTTTACGATTCCCGAAGCAGCCTACGGAACCAACTACGTTCAGTTCAGGCGTGGCTGGCGCCCCGAGGATAACCCTTACAACTTCATTTTTAATGTCCTGCCGGGTATCCAGGTGAATCTACCATCAGGTTCACCTGGAGGCGAAGTCACCATTGAGGGTACCGGCTTTCCTGCTAATGATAATGTTAAACTGAGTTTCGATGGTAAACCCATAGACACTGAGATTACCACAAATAGCCTGGGCAGCTTCACTAGCAAGTTCACAGTCCCTGAGACCACCGCCGGCAAGCATGAGTTCAAGGCGACTGCTGATAAGATGCTCAGCGAATATACCGTAGCCAGCCTCGAGGTTAAACCCGCCATCAGCCTAGAGCCCAAATCGCCTGAGGTCGGCCAAAAGGTCACCTTTACCGGCAGTGGCTTTGCTGCCAGCAGCGTGGTCTCTATTCAATTTGATGACATTACTATAGATAGTTCACCAAAAACTGATGAAATCGGCAATTGTACCTATATTTTCAATGTGCCGAAAAGCTCCAGAGCCAGCCACGAAGTTATTGCCACCGATAAATCTGGCAATAAAGCCACATACAGTCTAGCTCTGGAAAGTGAAGCGCCGCCGGCACCAGCCCCAGTTTCTCCCCAAGGGCAGCGATTCGGTTGGCTCGGCTCGCAACTTGTTACCTTTAGCTGGACTAAGGTTGATGACCCCAGCGGCGTCGCTTACATTCTGGAAATATCCGAAAATCTCAATTTCTTCCCATTGAAACCAGGTATGAGAAAGACAGGTTTGACCGAGACAACGTGCAGTGCCAAGGTTGAACCTGGCAACTATTACTGGCGCGTTAAAGCTGTTGACGGCGCCGGTAACGAGGGTGAGTGGGCAATTTCTCCTTACCCATTCAAGGTCGGCTTTTTCTCAACATGGTTCCTGGCTATTGGCGGTCTGCTTTTCCTCTTCTTTTTCATCTTGCTTGTCCGCGCCTTTTTCCGCCGTTTGAGAGAGCATTTTTAAAATAAGCATCTTATTCGCCCATGTATATAACGATAATGTTCCATAAACAAGAAATAAAGCTGATGTATTATGCAGCCCTATTTACACTGCTGGTTTCATCACTGATGCCGGCCTCAGTCGCAGATGCTGGCTGAGTGGAGGGTAACTGCAGCGGTGTCAGTTTGACACCTGACTCGGGTAAAGTTGGAACCATGGTCATCTTGTCTATTGCGGGGTATACCTTCTCAGAAGGCGACTATGAGGTCTGCTGGAGTCCAACGGCGGCCTTCGAGCAAGATAGAACCACTGTGCTGGCTAGCGGTCATGTATCCGAGGGTAGCACAGCGGTGGCGACCAGTTTTACTATACCTAAGGCTGAATACGGTATGCACTACATACAGTTCAGGCAACTTAGAAATATAGTCACCTTCCGGTTTACTGTAAAACCAAGCCTCAAAGTCAGCCCTTCTTCAGCCCGTTCTACCAGCACCGTAACTATTATAGGTCAGGGCTTTCCTGCTGAAGCCGGCGGCAAGCTTACCTTTGACGGTAAATCAATCAATTTGACCATAATCACCAATGACTTTGGAAGTTTCACTAAAGAATTCACTATTCCTGCTGCTGCTACCGGCGAGCATGAAGTCACTGTCAGCACCGAATACCCTACTATGGCATCTGCCAGTGCCAAGCTGGAAGTCTTGCCGACTGCAAACGTAACGAATAACACACTAGATGTCCCTGCCAAGGAGACTGGCACACAGGCTAATGCTACTGAGCATGATAGCCCCCAACCGCTCGCAGACACTACGCCTCCACCAAGACCAGGGCCGCTTGCACCGATGGGTCACAGGTTCGGTTTAGTTGGCACCCAAACCGTCTCCTTCAGATGGAGCGGGGCTGCTGACCCCAGTGACATTACCTACACATTAGAAGTGGCTGATAACTACGATTTTCTTCCGAGCAGACCGATTATAAGAAAAACAGGACTAACTGAGACCAGCTGCGTTCTCAATATTGCACCCGGCACCTACTACTGGCGGGTGAAGGCGGTTGACGGTGCCGGCAATGAAAGCGAATGGTCATATGTCCCATATGAGTTTGTGGTAGCAGAATTCTCCAACTTTATACACGAGTTCATCGAGCTATTGAACAGGGTCAAATTCTTCTACATATTGGGTTTTATTATTGGTGGCTTTGTTATTCTTCGCATCTTTGTTCTGCTTATTCGCGCCTGGCTGCGACGCCGAAGAGGATATCATTATTGAAAGCTGTAGGCAAAAGTTGTATGAGGAAATCACTAGGTATGTTGCACTTCTTAGCCGACGTTCTTGACGGGTACTTGGACATCAGAGTTAAATACAGGACGGTTGAGCGTCTTTGGAATGGTCCGTAAAGCTTTGAAGGAGGAATGCATGATGTTACGATGGATCATTGTAGCCGCGGTTGTGGTACTTCTTGGCAGCGGTTGTGCTATATTTGCCCCTCCATCACAGGCGCCTGTGGAGCCGCCAGTAATAGAACCGCAAAACCACCCACCCATCATTAAGACTATGATAGCGCAGAGTAAGATTAGCGTCTTATCAGGAAGTCAAATTGTGTGTGAAGCCGAAGACCCTGATGGTGATGAGCTTACTTACTTGTGGTCGGCTAATGGCGGAACGATTGAGGGGCAAGGGGCAGCAGTTAACTGGATAGCTCCTGAAACTCCCGGAGAATATACTATCGCTGTAGTAGTGAATGACAATCAAGGTGGTACTGCTACACAGTCTGTCACCATAACAGTAACGGACAAACCTAACCAGCCACCAATCATCACCAGTCTTATTATCAACATAGCCAGACCGGTAGGACCGATAGAAATCGACCCGACGGTAGAGCAGTTGGATCGCCCGACTATATCAGTTCGGGTTCTTACGCCATCGGTCATTGTGTGTGTCGCAGAAGACCCCGATGGTGATGACTTAACCTATACGTGGACAGCCACCGATGGCAAGATAACAGACGAAGAGGGAAGAAAGATTGTATGGATTGCCCCTACCAATTCTATTCGCCACTTTGTTACAGTAGAAGTCAACGACGGACGCGGTGGTTCATCTAAAGCTAAGGTAGCCTTTGATGTCAGTTGCTGCAAGTGAATCTGATTATGGGACATGATAGACATTCAAATGCTAAGAAAGCCCTGCATAAAGAAAGGGCCTGAGAAATCCTGCAAGTGCCAGGCTTTATGGCACACTCTGAGGCCAAGCAAGCCATCTGAGCCCTCAGTTTGTAGAGCGTTAGAATTAAAGGAGTTGGAAATGAAGGCTAAAAATTTGTGTGGAGGAATGAAATGTTCGAGAGAATATTGTGTGTAATAGATTGTTTTGAAGGAGTACGGGTGTCTCTGGCACACTTGGAAGAGTTCAAGAAGGCTAGAACACAGGAGGTAGTTGTGCTGGGTGTCATTTCGCAGGGCGGCTGTGGATGGACAGGACGAAACCTGGAGGAATGCCGCCTAGACCAATTCGAAAAAGAAAGGGTAAAACTGGAGATAGTCCTGAAAGAGATTGAAAAAGGTGATGTAAAAGGGAAGATAAGGATAGAGGTTGGCGTCTCCGCTCATTCCATATTGAAAGCGGCAAGCGAAGAGAATGCCTCTTTAATTGTGATGGGTACTGGAAGCGGAAGTGTTAAAGGGCTTCTGCTTGGGAGGATTACGGAAGGGGTTGTTAGACATGCAAAGGTGCCTGTGCTGGTAACGAGATGACCCAAAGGGTACATCCCAGCCTGAATTTGGTTCTGGAGAAGCACATGCGACCGAATGCCGATTAATCGAATGCAGAAAACAGCATAATGGGTAGACGAGATAGTCAATATGGGAATGTCAAAGAAAGATACGGGATATGTCGCCGCCTGTTGGAGATAGCCTTAACAAGAAATCAGCAATAAAACCATAGACTTAGCTGGAGGATAAGATAATGTTACTTAAAGGATATACGTTAAAAGTTGAGTTTCCGCCATGTGATTTCTCAGCGCAAACAGTGAATGCTATTGCTGAATTTTCAGATGATATCAGGGAGGTACTGCCATATCTTAATACCATCATTGAAGGCTGCACGTATTTTCCAGATGCCGGCATTTTACGCTTCACGAAAGAAGGTAAGGTCATTAATCTCTACCCCGATAGAATTGCTGTTGCCAAGCTGAAAGACAAACAAGAGGCGAAGCAAGTTATTGAATCCCTGAAGGAGCTTATCAATGACACATATAAGAGAAGAGGCGAAATCAGGCCCAACTATGAAGGTGCCACTGAACTAAAGGTGCGAGATATTTACAACCTCCTCCCAGGAACGAATTGCAGGCAGTGCGGGTTACCAACTTGCTTTGCCTTTGCTGCCAAGCTCATAAAGAGACAGGTCAACATTACGAAATGCACCCCTATTTACGCAGACCAGTATGCCGATAAAAGAGAGAGACTTCTGGAACTGCTCAGAAAACACGGTTACCCATGATTACCTATTATGTTAGAAGATAGAAAACAAAGATAAAAAAGTAAGCTTAAAGGAGGAAAAAGGATATGAATAGTCAATACATTCCCGCGGAATGGGCATTCGAGTTTTTTCATGGGCACCGTTGTCCGTTTATGCCCATTGGTTACCGGATGGGCAAACTGGCAATGGAATATCTCGGTGTAGAACGTGAAAAGGACCATGGCTTCTTTGTATTCCCTGAAATCGGCGAGGGACATCCACAGACCTGTATGGTAGACGGAATACAGATAGCCACAGGCGCTACTTATGGTAAGGTACTTATCGAAAAGACCTTTTATGGCAAGCTTGCCGCTACTTTCTATCACCCACAAAAAGGAGCTGTGCGATATTCACTAAAACCTGATTTCATAGACGAGATGGGTAAATTTGAGTTCTTTACCTATCGCAAGCGCGGCATTGAGCCATCCCAGATTCCTGATACAGTAACAAATGAGGTTATTGACTGGTTTTATGAACAGCCACATAAAAAAGTTTTTAAAGTGGAGAAGCGTCCGGATTTCAAGTTTAATCCTGTGAAAGGGTCCTTTAATAAAGCAAAATGCAGCATTTGCGGCGAGTATGTGTTTGAGAGGTATTTACGTCAAAAGGACGGGCAAATTGTATGCATTCCCTGCTCTGGGTATGGAAGATAAGAAATCGAAACTCTTATTCCGGCTAGAATCCAAAAGCAACGGTTGCTTCTTGTCCAGCAATGGACTTGAGGCTGGGAAAGAGTCATTCCCACGAGGCGAAGTACGATGCTAACCTATATAATTGGTGGAATAGTCACCTTCGGTTTTACCACAGTTTTGACTATAGCAGGAGTGGGCGCCGCCTTCATCCTGATTCCAGTATTTTTAGCCATGGGAATTCCGCTCCTTACAGCCATGTCCACTGCTCTTCTTTTAAATTCAGTTGCCATGATTTTTGCCTCAATAAGCTATGCCAGGGAAAAGTTGATTGTCTTTAAGGCTGCGATTCCCATTCTAATCGTCGCTACCATACTTTCGCCACTAGGAGCGAGAACTGCGGAGCATTTGCCAGAAAATTTACTCAAGTGGGTGTTTGTAGGTTTTCTTATATTTGCCGGCTCGATGATGCTATTCTATAAGGCAAAAGAGAGGCAGATTGAATCCAGCACCAAGAAGTCGGTCGGATACGGGGTAGGTGTTGGCATTCTAGCAGGATATTTAGGTGGACTTTTGGGTGTAGGTGGCGGAAATTTCATCGTGCCTGTCCTGGTCTGGCTGGGATTTAATCCTAAGAAAGCGGCAGCTACTACAGCCTTCATCGTAATATTCTCTTCCCTTTCCGGGTTTTTGGGTCATGTAAGCCTGGGAAATATAAATCTCTGGCTTTTGTCTTTGTGCGCATTAGGGTCAATTTCAGGCGCAATATTAGGCGCCTATTTAATGACGAAAAAATTAAGCGCAAGGCAGGTCAAATTTGCTATCGGTATTATACTATACCTCATTGCAGCTAAAATGATTTGGGATTTATTGAGATAAGGTGGAGAAACAGGCATCCTGTTAGCGATAAAGGCGTCGCCTAAGTGAGACTAAAGAAAAAGGTAGACATAGGGTGACAACCTATCAACAAACGCAAAGATAGTAAGGACAAAAAAGGAGAGATGGCATGAAAGAAGAACGCGTCCCAGAGAACGCGATATTCTGCTGCTTTGGCTGCATGTCCAGCGTTGGTACCTTGACCGGTGTGGCGATGCTGGAGGCTTACAGAAAACTGGATAAAGAGAAGAATGGTCTGTTCTGCACATCAGCTATAGCAGCTGGAGTGCCCAAGCACAGGAAAACAACTGATAAAGCCAAGACAATAATTGTGATTGATGGGTGCTATAACAAATGCACCACCAAAATCCTGGAAAAGGACGGTATTAAGATAAACAAGAGCCTCAACCTGCTGCATGACCTTAAGATACCCAAAATAGGGCCGTTCAAGCCTTTTGACTATAAACAGGAAGACTTAGATAGGACGGTAGCTGAAATAATCAGGCTGTGCGAGGAGGGAAACAAATGAAGATGACAATTGTGTTAGACGGCGGTTTGAAATCATGCTGCTCCAGCTATCCGCCGGAATATGTGCGTGATATTGTCGTCGGCTGGCTCAAGGAAGCGGGGAAAGTTGAAGTCGAAGTTGAGGTGATAGACAAGCAGCAAGGGAACTGGCGCCCGGATAATTTGGCCTCTATGGCAGAAAGCTATTTTGGAGATAGGATATATCCTTTAGTCTATTGCGGGGACACCTTGGCAACCATCGGTAGCCTTCCCGAAGCAGATATCCTGGTAGCAATAGCCACTAACCCAGCAGATTTTGGCATTACCGAAGATGATATCAATGAAGCAGCTAAGAAGTATGGCAAAGATTGGAGGCCGTGAAATGAACAACAAGCAGAAAATGAAGGAGGAAGCAAAGAAAACATACTTTTGGGACGATTTTCATGCCATTACAAATGGAATTAAGGGGATATCGGATGAAGACTTGAATAACATTGCTCCTGCAATCAAACAGTATATTCTTGTATCGAAGGAAAAAGACCCGGTAATAATGTTCAACTCGGTATTTGATGAGATTGACAGAATCTGGAGTTTAAGTACTCCCTTCCCCATAGGCGGCGGTTTCCATCACTATATTCTCCCTGGGGTCATTTTGTCCTGCCTGCGAAACAATGGCTACAAGATGACCGATGGAGACATAGAGGAAGGGATGAAAAGAGGGTCCATGCTAGCAGCTCATTCTTGTGGATTTACGGGAATTTCCGGAGCAGCCCATAGTGTGGGTATCGTTGCCAGCATAGTCAATAGAATTACGCCAATGCATGATGAGCGCGGTGGCATACTGGCGATTGCCGCTGACACTCTTATCGAAATCTCTAAATTCAAAAAGCGTTGCTGTAAAAGAAGTAATCTTGCCGGAATTGAACAGGCGGTGAAATATCTCTCTTTGCATAATTATGCATTACCTTCAGATATGATTGAATGTAGATTTTTCTCAGGAAATAGTGAGTGCTCAGGTGAAGAGTGCCCGTATTATCCGAAGGGTGATTTTAAAAGACATGCGTAAGTGCTAGGTTATTTGTTCAAAACGTAAAGATAAATAGCAGGAGGGATAAAATGTTCACCAAAATACTGTACCCGACGGATTTTTCCGATGTATCCAGGAAAGCCTTGGAGTACGTTAAGAAGCTGGGAGAAGCGGGAGTAAAAGAGGTTGTGGTCGCCCACGTAATCGACGAAAGGGAGATTGTGAGCTTTGGGGCAGGTGTCTCTTGGTTAGCCAAGAATGTGGAAAAGGCTGAGGCAGAACTTCGGAAGGAAATGGAAAGAAAAGCACAGAAGGAGTTGGATACTATAGAGTCTGAATTGAGGAAACTGGGCTTCAATGTCAGGATGCGGCTGGAATCAGGGAGCCCTTTCCTGGAGACATTAAGGATAGAAGAAGAGGAAAATGTCTCGGCTACTGTCATCGGTTCTCACGGCAAGAGCAATATCAAGGAAATGCTCCTTGGCTCCGTTTCAGAAAACTTCATCCGGCACTGCAGGAGACCGGTCCTGGTCATAAAGAGGTAGAGCATGAAAGCGATATTGACATATGCCAAGTTTGTCAGAGAAAAGTATACCTACATAATTCTGACCATCCTAGTCATTGCCATAATAGTGGGGCTTTTCACCTCCAGCCCCGGGATGTTCATCCGGCAGTTTAACACTCCACTCATTGTGATAATGATAGCAGCCATGGGCTTCACCATAACTTTCAAGTCTTTGGCGATAGCAGGGAAGGACTGGAAAGGGTTTTCTTTCGGGTTGATATTGAACTTCCTTTTCGCTCCCTTTCTGTGCTGGCTTCTAGCCCGGTTGTTCCTGTCTTCTCACACTGACCTGGCCACCGGTCTCATTTTGATTGGTGTTGTCCCATGTGCCGGCATGGCGCTGGTCTGGGCCGGTCTACTCAAAGGGGATGTTCCTTTAGCCACGGTAATAAATGCTGCCACCATGATGCTGGCTCCGTTCCTCATTCCACTCCTTATGGCACTATTTGCTAGTACGTTCGTCACTGTCAGCACCTGGGGGATGTTCCAGCAGCTTATTTACACCGTGCTTTTACCGGTATTGGGTGGTGTCGCTTTACGAGAACTTCTTGAGAGGCGGATTAATGTTCAAAAATACCTACCATTAATGCCTGCCATTTCGGCTACTATGGCTGTTCTGCTAATGTTCATGGCTATTAACACCAACATCTCGCCAATCATGAAAAACATAGGCCTGATAGCACCCTTGATTATATCAACAATATTGATTTTCCCCATTTTATTCATGGTGGCGTATTTGATGAGCATCAGATTGTTTCCAAGTGGCAAGAACATAGCTATCACCTATTCATCGGGTATGAAAAATCTGCCCATTGCTATTGGTATAGCGGCCATGAGCTTCAAGGGCTTGGAGATGCTTCCAATAGCAGTAGCTTTCGCTTTCCAGATGCTTACCGCAGTCAGCTTCTACCAGATATTTCGAAGAATTCACCATGAGTAGTGACACATGCTACATATAGACATTGACCCTGTAGCCCTTACCACAGGTTCCTTCTCCATCAGATGGTACGGAGTGATGGTAGTTACTGCCATTGCTTTTCTGACCATCTGGAGTGTTCATTTCGCTAAAAAGGCAGGGTATAGCAGTGATTTCGTGTTTGGTGCTGCACTATGGGCAATACCTTTCGGTATCATTGGCGCTAAGGTAGTTCATGTTGTAGACAGTCTGGGCTATTACGTTGCTCGTCCCAGCGAGATGTTGAATCCAGGTGGACTAGCAATATTTGGTGCTATTCTTGGAGGCATTCTGGGGTTATACATCTGTTGTCGCATGAAACGTGTTCCCTTCGCTCCCTTAGCAGACGTCATGGCTCCAGGCATCATCCTGGCTCAGGCCATAGGAAGGATTGGCTGCACCATCAACGGTTGCTGCTACGGAAAGCCCAGTTCTCTGCCTTGGGCAGTCGCCTGGACTCATCTCAATACTTACGCACCATTAAGCTTACCAGTACACCCAACGCAAATCTACGAGCTTCTCTGGGACCTGCTGGTCTTTGCCATACTCTGGTGGCTGCTTCGCGGGCACTTAAAGCAGCCTGGCTTACTATTTGCAGCATATCTGGCCCTCTATTCTCTGGGCAGCTTTCTAATCAGGTTTCTGCGGGGAGATGTCAGTAACTTTGCTGGCATATTCAACGAAGGACAAATCATTTCCCTGGTGGTGTTTGTGGTAGCAACTGGTTTCCTGGTGACACGGATGCATCGAGTCTCAGAACAAATGTAAGCTGATGACCATCCAGGAGATTGGCCACCTGATAATACAATCGCCTGGTTTGTGACATATGTTAGTACTACGGAGCCCTACTTTGCCAAGAAATCCAGATAGGATTATACTACCGAACTAGGGGTTGATACAAATGAAAAATGTCCTGTTCGTCTGTGTGGGCAACACCGGGCGCAGCCAGATGGCAGAGGCTTTCTTTAATCATCTGGCCAAGAGGAAAGCCAGAGCAATGTCAGCGGGCACCAACCCTGCCAGCGAGGTATCACCCACCGTAATACAGGCAATGAAGGAAGTGGGCATAGATATCAGCAATAATCGTCCTAAGAAATTGACGCTAGACATGCTGAAACTGGCGGATAGAGTGATCACCATGGGCTGCGGTGTAGAGGGGGTATGCCCGACCACCCTTGCGGAGACCGAGGGCTGGGGACTGGAGGACCCTAAGGGCGAGAGTATCGATGAGGTAAGGGAAATCAGAGACGAGATCAAGGCAAGGATAGCAAAGATGCTTAAGAATCTATAATTTAGCCTAACAACTCAATCAGGGTTAAAGAATGTTAAAAGTCAAGCCGCCGGATGGTTATCCTCCAGAAGAAGGCCGTTATGTGAGAGGTAACGACTACTCTCCTGTCGCTGTCTGCGTCATTCTGGATACCTTCGACTTTGCTATACCACCTGAACTGAACGAACTGGTAATGGTCGGTACAGACTCAGGCGCTGCCCTTTCTGGAATGTTGCAAACCGAGAATATAGGACTGGAGAAGATAATCTGCAATATAGTAGCGAACCCGAATATCCGCTATATCGTCCTTTGCGGCAGGGAATCGGCAGGGCATTTGCCCGGCGAAACGCTACTGGCACTCAAACAGAACGGGATTGACGAAACAAAGCGCATCATAGGCTCAAAAGCCCTTACACCATACCTTCCCAACATCCCTATGGAGCTAATAGACAGATTCAATAAGCAGATAGTCAGCATCGTTAACCTGCTTTGTAAGCCCGGAGAAAGAGATACCAAAGCCCCCGGATTAAACCCAAAAACGGTAGAAGAGGCAGTTCGAAGCTGTTACCAGGAGGCTCCCGTGGTATTCATGGGCTACACGCTTTATGATATTGGAGCATACCCTGAGCCAGCCATATACCACAAAATCGTATCCAAGCTGGTGCAACCACAATCACACCCTGAGGCTACCCAGCCTGGCAAATCAAAGATGAGCATGGGGCTTGTGTTGCATAAGCTACTGCCCCAAACCGACTGCCAGAAATGCGGCAAGCGAACCTGCCTCGCCTTCGCCATTGACCTAGCCAAGGGTAAGTGTCGTCTTGAGGATTGTCCCTACCTAGAGCAGCCTGATTTCACCGAAAACCGCAAGGCTTTGGCCAAGCTTTTAGATTGAAGAGTGAAAACTATGGTAAACCAGCCGAAATCTATGATTGGTAAGCTTTCAATATTAGACCGTTTCCTAACGCTCTGGATATTTCTGGCTATGGGCTTCGGAGTGGGACTTGGTTATTTCGTGCCTGCCGTGGCCGTTTTTATTTCATTGTTCCAAGTTGATACCACTTCCATACCTATTGCCATCGGACTTATCCTTATGATGTACCCGCCGCTGGCCAAGGTTAAATATGAGGAACTGCCCCTTGTCTTCCGCAACTGGAAAGTACTTAGCCTGTCTTTGATACAGAACTGGCTCATTGGCCCGGTACTGATGTTCCTGCTGGCTATTCTTTTCCTGCGCGCCTATCCTGATTACATGGTAGGCCTTATCATGATAGGGCTGGCTAGGTGTATCGCCATGGTCATAGTCTGGAATGAATTGGCTAAAGGTGACACCGAGTATGCTGCCGGACTGGTAGCTTTTAACTCGACCTTCCAGATAGTCTTTTACTCGGTTTACGCCTACGTCTTCATAACAGTTTTGCCGGCGTGGTTTGGCATGAAAGGCACGGCAGTAAACATAACCATTGGGCAGATAGCTCAAAGCGTTTTCATTTACCTTGGGATACCGTTTTTCGGTGGCATGATTACTCGATTCACTCTTATCAAAGCCAAGGGGCGCCAGTGGTATGAAACTGTATTTATACCCAGGATCAGCCCTGTAACCTTGGCGGCCTTATTATTTACTATCATTGTTATGTTCTCTCTGAAGGGTGAAATCATTGTCCAACTGCCGCTGGATGTTATCCGCATTGCCATCCCACTTCTCATATACTTTGTGATAATGTTCATGGTATCGTTTTATATGGGTAAGAAGATAGGGGCTGATTATAGCAAGACGACGACAATCGCCTTCACTGCTGCCAGCAATAATTTTGAACTGGCTATTGCCGTGGCTGTAGCAGTGTTTGGTATCGGTTCAGGGCAGGCTTTCGCTGCCGTTATTGGCCCACTGGTAGAAGTGCCGGTATTGGTAAGTTTGGTCAATGTAGCCTTATATTTTCAGCGAAGACTTTCTTGGGTAAATACCTCAAATCCAAGATAGATATTAAAGCAGTGCATTCAACATAAAGCCATGAGCACTTGACAAAACTATGCAGACTAAACTATAATTCGAAACATGTCGAATTTTCGAAATGCCGACTCAGAGCGACTCGCTGGCGCATTCAAAGCGCTGTCAAATCCACACCGCTTGAGCATCTTCATACGCCTGGCTTCATGTTGCTCGCCCGGCGAGACTTGTAAGACAGACGCGGATATACGCGAATGCGTAGGGGCAGTCGGCAAGAATCTGGGGCTGTCGCCTTCAACGATTTCTCACCACATTAAGGAGCTCCACAGGGCTGGCCTGATTAAGATGAAAAGGCGTGGACAGACTGTCGAGTGCTGGGTTGACCCCGAGACGCTTGATTCGCTGGCTACATTTTTCAAACTGCCTATCAACGTTTGACCTCTGTGATAAAATTCCGAATGTGTCGGATAATAACATAAATGAGACAAGATAACGACCGTGAATAAAAGAATCATAGGCATAATTTTCTTACTGGTCTCTATAACAATACCGGGTTTTCTGCAAGCCTGCCAAGAAACACTACCTACCTTCGAAGTATTGTCTCTAGACATCACGCCGCCAAAGATTACCATAGGTGAGAAAGCTACCGTTGAGGTTGAGATAAGAAACAGCAACGCCAAATTGGATACATACAACGTGCCTTTGATGGTTAACGGAGTAGCGGATGACAGAAAGAGCATTACGCTCGCCCCCGGAGCAACGGAGTTGATAACCTTCATGCTTACCAGAAGCCATGCTGGAAGCTACAGAATTTCAGTCGGAAACAAGGAATCAACCCTTGTAGTCGAAAAGCCTTTACCTCCGGACTTCCGTCTTTCCAACCTAGAGATAAATCCAACTGAGGTTGACACCGGGGAGAAGGTGGTCATCACCGCTAAAATAGCCAATGTCGGCGGCACTCAGGGCAGATACACCGCTGAATTGAAGGTAGATGACTGCACTGTCCAAACAGAGAAAATCATTATACCTGCGGGGACTGATTATATGCTGGTCTTCAAAATATCCAGGGATTTACCCGGCACTTATATAGTTGCCCTCGGTGACCTTACCGGACAGTTTGTGGTAAAGGAACCGCCCAGACCAGTAGTCATTAATCCCCCGGTCATGCCTCCAACGCCCAATCCCTGTCCTCCTGGAGGCTGACGGTAGCAGCATCGCTGCCCAGTTTGGGCAGCAGCCAGCTAAAAAGAGACATTACAATTACTAATTTTAATTTAGATAGGAGGAGAAAATGGGGAAAAAAGAGGTCAGGAAAGCCGTCAGGCAGGGCTATGCTCAGGTTGCCAAAAGCGGTAGTTCCTGTTGTGCGCCTCAGAATCCATGCTGCGGCATAACCAATAGAGCCACGAATATAAGCAAGAAGATAGGCTACACTGATGGGGACATACAGTCGGTTCCAGAAGACGCTAATCTAGGCCTTGGCTGTGGCAATCCGGTAGCTCTGGCCTCTTTGAAAGAAGGTGAGGTCGTCGTCGACCTTGGCTCAGGTGCCGGTTTTGATTGTTTCCTGGCGGCTAACAGGGTCGGCAAAACCGGCAAGGTTATCGGTGTCGATATGACACCGGAGATGGTTGAAAAAGCCCGGGAAAATGCCCACAAAGGCGACTACGAAAATGTAGAGTTCAGGCTGGGCGAAATCGAAAACCTGCCCGTGGCTGATAATCATGTCGATGTGATTATTTCGAACTGTGTTATCAACTTATCGCCGGATAAAGACAGAGTTTTCCAAGAGGCGTTCAGAGTATTAAAACCCGGTGGCAGACTGATGGTCTCCGACATGGTGCTGGTTAGCGAGCTCCCAGATTCGATAAAAAACTCTGTGGCAGCCTATATCGGCTGTCTGGCCGGTGCCATGCTGAAGGACGAATATTTGGAGGCCATCAAGGCTGCAGGGTTTAAACAGGTAAGCATAATCGATGAAACGTCTTTTCCGACTGATTATGCGCCTAACGACCCAACGGTGCAGGCCTTGCTTAATGATTCCGGCATTCCGCGGGCAGATTTGAAAAAGCTTGGCAGCTCAATCGGAAGCGTAAAGGTTCATGCGGTAAAGTCAGGCAAATGACCAACTTGCCACAACGAAAAGGAGCTAAAGCCATGATAAGAGAGTTCAACGGTAAGAGCCCCAAAATAGCACCTTCAGCATTCGTTAGCGAAGCTGCCTATATCGTGGGCGACGTCGAAATCGGCGAAAACTCAAGCGTCTGGCCTGGAGCAGTTCTAAGGGCAGATTTCGCCAAGATAACAATCGGAAACAATACCAGCATTGAAGACAACTGTGTCGTGCATGGTGGAACTGACATTGTCATCGGAGACAACACCTTTATTGGTCATGGAGCCGTGGTCCATTGCCGCAGAATCGGCAACAATGTGCTGGTGGGCAATAATGCTACCGTACTTGACGGCGCTGAGGTCGGCGATTTCTGCATTATCGGGGCCGGCTCAGTAGTAGCACCGGAAACGAAAATACCGGACAAGTCATTGGCTATGGGCGTACCGGCAGACATAGAGGGCCAGCTATCACAGAAACATCTAGCCTGGATGGAAAACGGCTTAGTGTCTTATACGGAGCTAGCCCAGAAGTATAAACAACAAGGTCTTTGAAAGCCATATGGCGGTCTAATCCGAACTACTTGACCTGTCTATCTCCTGCCTCGGTTTGGGCGGCGTGCATAGAAAGATGGCCACAAAGCCAATCGCTGCCGCTATCCAGGAGATGAGCATAACCGTGAAGTAGGTGCCTTGGATGTCATAAACAAACCCGGCCAGAGGAGCCGCCAATGCTTGGAGCGACATCGTAACTGGCGAAATTAATCCGCTGATCGCTGCAAAAGCCTTGGCTCCCCAATAATTACCGGTAATGGTGGGGATACAGATATAGGCTGCTCCAAAGCCAAAACCAGCCAGCAACGGATACAGATAAGCCATCCACATAGCCTCTGGTGTAACAAACCAGAACAAAATCCCCCCTGCCAGGATACAGAGAGCGCCAAGTGCAAAGAGGAAACGCGGCTCAATTATGTCACCCAGAGCAGCAATGGTAAAACGCCCTACAATGCTCAATCCGACAGCCAGGCTATAGAAGAAGGCTGCCATGGCCGGGTCAAAACCCCTATCCTGCAGGTGAAGAGGCCCCTGACTAACAACCACCTGCCACAGAAAGAAACTACCCACCACAGCACCAATGAGAAGCCACAGTGCCGGCGTCTTTAGAGCATTGCGCGCAGTCCAGTCAATAGCCGTGCGGTAAGTTTGCGTTGCCTGGCTCTTGCTGTCTGCTGCCGCCTTTGCCCTATCCGGGTCCAGTCCATCGGGATGCTGGCCCATGTCAGCCGGCTGATTACGCACCGCAAACATAGCCACCACTGCTCCTATCACCGATACCCCGGCGATAATAAACCAGCCGACTCGCCAGTTCCCACCTGCAGCCTGAGCTGCTTCGCTTATGACTTGAGGTGCTAAAAAACCACCAATTGCCCCACCCGCCATTACCAGGCCCAGAGCTCGCGCACGGCGTAAATTGAACCAAGAGACGACCACCATCTGAACGGGAATCATCGAGGCAAACGATACCCCCAAGCCAATAAACAGAGATAGAATAAGGTACATTGAATAGATGTGGCCCATCAAGCCCATCAGGAAAGTAGCTATAGCCACAATGATTCCGCCAGTAGCCAGGGTAACCCTGGCGCCAAAACGACCAATCATCCAGGCAGTGAGCGGGCCAGCAATACCAAAGAGCAACAGTATGGCAGTTGAGCCTATCATTATTTCCCCACGCGACCACCCCATCTCCTCAATCATAAAAGGATAAAGCACCGCTGGGCTGTAGAAGGCAAACCCTATCGGAATGGTATAAACAACCCACAGGAAAAATAACATCCACCACCCATAAAAACCTTTTGTCTGAGTTCCAGTTGCCATAACCTAGCTGTACCTTTCCAGCTTTAAGAAGCGCGCAAAGCACGAACTACCTATTATACCACCAGACGCCACACTTTGAGGAAATCTTGGATTTGGGATTGTCCCGTAAACCACCTGTCATTCTGAGCCCTCCTGTCATTCTGAGCCACTCCTGTCATTCTGAGCGAAGCGAAGAATCTAAGCCCTTCTCTCTATGGGATGTGTTTCGAGCACGACCCTAAAGGGTCGTGGCTACATTAGTTAGTGCATAAACTGTGCCAGATTACAACACGTAGTTGCTGGATTTTAGCGGCGAGGCTAAAGCTACATGTCCTTCTTAATCAGAGCGGGCAGCAGAAATACTCAGAACGAATTCAGCCTTTCCCTCAGTGCTTTGAGGTTTACCACGTCCTCCCTGTTATACTCCAGCAATAAAGCCAGGGCGCTCTTGTTACCACCCTTCAGATAGCTCCACCATAACTGCACTGCCTCGTAGCCGCCGATACCAACTAGCCGCCGGGGAATGCCCAACTGTCGCTCAACTGCTTTGAAACCACCATACAAATTACACCTCCAGCAGTCATACATCAGGTCACGATGATAGTATTCTGCGGCAAGGTCTATGCCAAGAGAATTAGAAATGAAGCGAAGGTCGAATCTCGCGCCGTTATAGGTGTAGATTGTTTTTACATCTCTAAGAGCTGTAATGAGGTTGCCCCTGGTCACTTCTTCGCCGACTAACTGAATTAGCTCATTGCTTCTGCCATCGCAACGGAGTACGCCGATTACAGTTATATAGTCAAAAAACTGGGATAAACCGGTGGTCTCTATATCGAGGTAGGCATCAGCCGACCGCCTCATACCCTTCGCCTCACCCTTCCATCAGATTCCATCATAGCATACACCGGTGACAGCGTATTGTCACAAAAGTCGACTGTCTTTTCCAAAGTATAGCACATCGCCATAAAATTATTGGGTTCTATGGCTAATCGCTGTAACATCACCATTCTACTTGAGATTGCGTCGCTTCGCTCGCAATAACACAGAGCAAATATTGAGGGGTCAAATGTAGCGGCGACCCTAAAGGGTCGCCGGAGCGAGGCTGAAGCCTCGCAGCTACAAGTCTCACCTAGTCTCTGGCTCTCGCCTTCAAACTTGGGACGGTTAATGGTAGAATTGGCAGGTTTATGCAGATTCAACAAACTGGGGAAAGCGCGGCTAAGATTCAAGGCCGGCGAGCTGCTTTGCTAGTGACTACAGTGGGCGCCTTCCTCACCCCATTCATGGGCTCTTCCATAGCCATAGGACTGCCTTCAATTGGGGACGAACTAGCCATGGACGCCATCCTGCTGGGCTGGGTAGCTACAGCTTATCTCCTGGCAGCAGCGATGTTCCTCGTCCCCTTCGGTAGAATAGCCGACATATATGGAAGGAAGAGGATTTTCACTTACGGCATGATTACCTACACTGCTGCCTCACTTCTTTCGGCAATCTCAACCTCAGCAGCTATGCTCATCTCCTTTCGGGTTCTGCAAGGGATAGGAGGGGCAATGATTTTCAGCACCGGGGTAGCTATTCTAACTTCGGTATTTCCTCCCGAGGAGAGGGGTAGAGTCCTGGGGATAAATGTCGCCGCTGTCTATGCCGGACTTTCCCTCGGGCCATTTGTGGGAGGACTACTAACGCAATACCTCGGCTGGAGAAGCATCTTCTGGGCAAATGTACCTCTGGGCTTACTGATAATCGCACTTATCTTCTGGAAACTGAAAGGCGAATGGGCTGAAGCAAAGGGGGAGAAATTCGATATCGTCGGCTCTCTAATCTACAGCCTGATGCTTATAGCCATAATGTACGGATTCACCATGCTGCCAGAGCTGCCAGGTGCCGGGCTAATTCTAGCTGGTGGTCTGGGAATCGTGGCCTTCGTTAAATGGGAAACGAAGGTGAAAAGCCCCGTCTTAGATGTACGCCTGTTCGGGAACAATACGGTATTCGCCTTATCCAACCTGGCAGCGTTTATCAATTACAGCGCCACATTCGCCGTAAGCTTTCTTTTGAGCCTATATCTCCAGTACATAAAAGGGCTTACCCCTCAAATCGCCGGCTTAGTTCTGGTGGCGGCGCCTGTGGTGCAGGCTATTTTTTCACCGCTTGCCGGGAGGCTTTCTGACAAAATCGAGCCAAGAATTGTAGCTTCATTAGGTATGGGATTGACGGTCATCGGCCTTATCTTCTTCATTTTCTTGGGCAACGCAACAAGCCTGTGGTTCATCATAGCCGGTTTAATAATCCTCGGTTTCGGCTTTGCCCTCTTCTCCTCCCCCAACACAAATGCAGTTATGAGCTCTGTGGAAAAGAGGTTCTACGGGGTAGCTTCGGCAACGCTGGCAACGATGCGACAGATCGGGATGATGTTCAGCATGGGCATGGTAATGCTGATATTCGCCATATACCTCGGCAGGGTGCAGATTACGCCCGAATACTACGCGCCGTTTCTAAACAGCTTGAACACGGCATTTATCATATTTACTGTCCTCTGCTTCGGCGGCATATTCGCCTCGCTGGCACGGGGCAAGGTACGGTGAAGGCTTTTCCGTCATTCTGGGCGTAGCGAAGAATCTTACAACAGGACTCAGGATAGACTCCGCGAAGCACCTTCAGGTTTGCCCCTGAATGTCATTGCGAGCGAAGCGTGGCAATCCCTGGCATTGCCTCGTCGTTACACTCTTCGCAACGACAGCCAGGAGAATACGATTCTGCTAATATTGCCTGAGCTTTCTGATGGAGGTCACTTCCTTATGCCGGCGGCTTCTTCGGCCCATTTCTTGTACTTTTCGATCTCAGGCAGGGACTCGGCATATATAGTCATCCTCTGCGCTTGGATAGAGCCTTCAGCATGAAGGGCTAAGACTTCTGTCTCAAATGTCGCCAGCCTCCGAATCAGCTGGAACATCCTTAACCTATGCTCCGTAGGTATGCCTGCCTTGCCGCCCAGATACTTCTCTACGTATTCCTTTGTCTCAGGATTTTGATAATCCTTATATGTAGGTGCAGTTATCAGCAGCCCACCAGCAATGTCCTCTATGGCTTTGACGCAGTCGTGAAAGTTTTCGGCAAAGTGGTACTTCGCTATATTCGAAATCACCGGGTTGGGTATCGGGATACCACCATGGGTAACGTAATCCATACACGAAGCCCGAGCCAGCGATTTGAGGGTATCAACATAGATGACCAAATTGGTTATCTTTTCCCTGATATGCGGCACTTTATCTATCCCATTGTATTCAGCCATTGCCTGAGCGGCTCCTACTAGGACCTCAGAGATGGGTATTCTATAGCTGGCCGCTGTGTGTCGGTGCAAGTAGGCGAAGTTATATACCAGAGGCATGGCGTACTGCCATTCTCCACAAAGGAAAACCCTCTCCCACGGGACAAAGACATCATCAAAGACAATCAGCGAGTCGGTATGGTTTCTAACCGGTGCGTCAACGGGGAACTCGATTGGGCTCAACTTCGTTGCCACAGGGTGGCATATCTGCACTATACCCTCAGTATTAGCCGGAATAGCAAAGGCGACGGCATAATCCTTGTCCTCCTCAGTCATGTTCCGACAGGGAATGACAAAAAGCTCTTTGCAATAGGCAGCCGCGGTGATATGCGCCTTGGCTCCCCTGACTATTATCCCTTTCTTATCCTTATCCACAACCCTAACATAATAATCAGGGTGAGCTTGTTTGGGAGAGGAAGGCCGGAGCATTCTGTCTCCCTTCACATCGGTCATGGCACAGGCTACACTCAGATCGCTTTTCTGCAGGTGATAGCGATAGTTTTCCGCACGCTCTATGTACTCCTTCTTCCCCATCATGTTGGCGGTAATATTTACCGCATTCAGGACATCAGCGCCGACGTCGTGAATAAAGGGAATCACACCTCTTCCGAGCCTCGTGGCTGTTACCATCAGCTCGTGTCTTTTCAGCAGGTCCTCCGAGTTTTGAGGAGTATAATAGTACCTGGTTATCGGCTCGCCGGTCTTCGGATGCGCAACAACTGCTAAGTCCCGATACTCAGGCGTTTCCGCCATTTCATAGTCTATAGCTCCTGTCTCTATGCATACCTTCAACGCTGGGTGTGTGGTAACATCTCCAACTTTCTGACCTTCATAGTAAACTACCCTGCCATCCTTCAGGCTCTCCTTGTATTCCTTTACCGATATTAGTCCCATTTTTTGCCTCCTCTCGTCACTGACATATTATAACCAAAGCTTCAATCAGCATAAAAGCCGATGGCGAGAAGACCGGGCCCGGTGTGTACCCCCATAGCTGGGGGAAACTCGGTGATGTAGAGTTCGGCGCAATTAAATCTCGACTCAATCTCGGCGGCAAGCTTCTTTGCCTCTTCTAGCTCGTCAGCATGGTGCACCAAGACATGCACCGGTGAGCCACTCGTTCTCTTGGCCATTATTTGAAGCATACGCTCTACAGCCCTTCTCTTAGTTCTGGGACGTGCTACAGGCATAGTTTCACCTACGGCAGGAGAATGCTCCAGGACAGGCTTCATATCCAGCACAGAGCCAACCCAGGCCGCGGCTCTGGCAATGCGACCGAGTCTGGCAAGGTAGTAAAGCGTATCCAGCATAGCCAGGAAATTCACTTTGCCCATCATTTTTTTCGCCGCCTCGATCGCTTCAGCCAGCCCCATCCCCCGGCTGGCAACTCGAGCTGCCTCACGGACGATAAACCCCAAGGCACCAGCCACAGAGCGACTGTCAAACACCTCGATGATAGTGCCTGGTATCTCCTCTTTGGCTATCTCCCTGGCTGCCGACGCTGCCTCAAAAGTCTTACTCTGCAGACTAGTTAGGGTTATGCAAAGTATGCTTTCAGCTTTCTGGCTCACCTGGCGGTAGGCGTTCAGAAAGTCCCCGGTCGATGCAGTTGAGGTTGTAGGCAAGTTTTCCTTTCTGCGCATGATTTTATAGACTTCGTTAGGGGTCATATCAATTCCGTCGCGGTAGCTCTTGCCATCATAGATTATTTCAAGGGGTACTACATAGATATCGTATTTCTCCACTATTTCCTGCGGCAGACAGCAGACGCTGTCAGCAACAACGGCGACTTTCCTCATGGCACACCCTCCCAAAAGTTTATATAACTACTTTGCCATACTAGGTAGTCGCTTGTCAATAGGCATTTTGGGGATTGTTTACAAATGGCTTTAGCCTCGCCACGGAAAGACGACCCTAAAGGGTCGCACCTACATCCGCTAATGAGGATAGCGACAGACCTGAAGGTCTGCCGCTACATTGGCGGTGTTGGTGCCAAGCGTGGTCAAAAAATGTCTAGCGTTGATATATCCATACGAGCTGGCTTTGGGCAAGTACATGCCCCTGCATAGCCTGTAGCACCTGCTCTTTTGACGCGCCTGCAGCCAAGTTTAGAGATTTGTCTAAAGCATAGACTGTGAAGCGATAGCGGTGAGGAGAGCCTGGCGGTGGACAGGGACCGGAGTAACCGACGTTGCCGAAACCATTCTTCCCTTGTAAAGCTCCACCGGCCAGCTTACCGTCTTTAGGGACAGCTTCTGACAAGCCGCGGGTACCCGGCGGCAAGTCAAAGATAATCCAATGTGTGAAAGCCCTGAAAGGAGCATCGGGGTCATCCACTATCAGGGCAAACGAGGCTGTCCCCGCTGGCTCCTGGCGCCAGTCTAGCGGCGGTGAGACATTCTGCCCATCGCAGGTATACTTAGCAGAGATTTTTTTGTCAGTCTCAAAAGCAGGACTGGTTATCATGAATGACGCCTTGCTGTCCTCCGGTGGTGGCTCGGGCTTGGGTGCCGCTTCTTCAGACGGTGGTTTTTGCTCGGGTAGCGCCGGTTGGGCACAGCCAGCGATAGGAAAAGATGTGAACAACAGCAAACTCATAAAAATCAGACCAAGCTTTCGCATTTTCTAGCACCTCCCTCCTTATTTGGTAGCAAACTGATTTGGCAGATTTTCACTTTTGCGTAGACAAAATTTCGCCATCTGCTACTGCCAAGACAAATCCTATTCGCTTCCCATCTCCCTGTCAAGGTGTCCAGGAATGTAGTCATTTTCGACAAAATAATGGGGCGTGCCGCAACTCTACTGTGTGTTAAGGCAAGTTGCCAGGAGGTTTACAGCCCGCTGGGTAGTCAGCTTGCCGTCGAGGTGCTGGATAAATACGGCATCAATCATCACCTGGCCAGAATTGTGCCCTATATCCAAAAGCCCAACCAAGAAGGCATGTGCCCCATGGAGGCATTATCAATCGGCAAAGAGCCTGAAGAGTTCTACCAATCAATCAAGAACTTGTTAGCAGAAAACCGCTGCTAAGGTAGAGTAACCTGTGCCGTGCCAACGGCTACCTTCTCCCAATCTTGATTCATCACCCACAAATCAAGAACTACAAAGTTTTCCCGTTTGCCAATCGGGTGCTTTTCGGTCACCGCAGCGCCATAAGTGCAGGTAGAACCGACAGGCACAGGCTTAATAAGCTTGACCTCCATTCTCTTCAACCTGCCACCAGCAGAGTACGCCCAGTTGGTAACCACCGTTGCCATCAGCGACATCGTCTGATTACCGTGCATCACCGGAAGTGGCAAGCCGAAGACCTGGGCTGTCCTGCACCACTCTGGATGGGTGTGAACCGGGTTATAATCAAGCGAGGCTACAGCGTGTTTCCAGATAACCTCTTGACTTACGTGTTGCTTAACTTCAGGCAGCACATCACCGCAATTTACCGACTCAAAGGTTAACTTCTTTGCCATTCTCATTACCTCCCTAAATGTGGGCAATTCCTCTCTGTCATTGCGAGCGAAGCGTGGCAATCTCGCAGGTTGCTTCAGAGCTCGCGTGCATTACTCACGCCTCCAGAGCATGCTCGCCCTTGATGAACCTCAACACATCGGCCTTGGACCTAGGCAAGATCAATGTCATGAAGCATCTTCCCTTCAACTTGCCGCTCTGGTCGTACATCTCAGACAGATATCTCATATAATATTTTCCTCTTTTAATCCACTTATCATGGCTTTTAGTCTTAACAGTAAGAACATCGCCTACCCGAATCGGGTCATGCCATTCAATTATCTGGCCGGGGTTTCTGGACCCCGGAGTCCTGATCCAGCTGCCATGCCCTTTCTGGAGAACGAAGAAAAGAACCTGAGTAGCGAACATAGGGTGAGCCACTAACCCATCGTAGCCGCATTTCTTGGCGTATTCCTCATCATAAAACACGGGATTAGCATCAGGAACTCCTTCAGCATAAGCCATCATGTCCTCAGCCTTAACCTCAAACTTGAACGGTATTACAGTCTCCTTGCCTATCTCTATTTCATCCCAGAACTCGTAATCCTCTATCTGCTGCCGTTCGAGAAAATCGGCTGAGAAGCTTTTCTGTTTTTCCGTCTTCTGATATTTCGCCATCTCTTCTAAGTAACCCATTTTTACCTCCTTGTTTTTCGTGATTGACCCTGAACCCAAGTTATAATTATAGCACAGGAGTCCGTCCGACCGTCCCTACACAAACCGCTAGAAAGTGCAGTGGAGGACAACTTGACAATCATCTCTAGTCATCCTACAATGCTGATACGTATGTAAGTATGTATGCCCCAGGAGGTACGAAATGAGCAGAAGGATGACAGTCGTGTTTCACGATGAAGACCTGTACACGACTCTAAAGGTTGAGGCAGCAAGGAGGCACATGCCAGCCAGTGACATCATAGCCGATGCGGTGCGCGAATGGCTGGAAAGTCGCGAGGATGCTGAGCTACTGCCTGTAATTGAAGCTGCCCGGACCGAATGGAAGCAAAAAGGAGGGCGTCCCTGGTCTGGGGTTGAGAAAGAACTGGGAGAAGCGGTAGCCGTACGGGAAAAGGCTGCTGAGGCAAAGAGTGTATAGAATTGAAGTCTCACCAGCAGCCGAGCGTGATTTAGACAGGCTGAAAGGGCGAATACGACGCCAAGATTTCGAGCGCTTACGAGCTGCTATAGGAAGTTTAGCTGACGAACCTCGTCCCCGTGGCGTCAGAAAAATCAAGGGAGCTGAGAGGGCCTACCGCATTAGAGCCGGAAATTACCGGGTAGTTTACGAAGTATATGATATGGAGAATCTCGTTCTGATACTACACCTTGGTCGTCGGACCGAGACAACCTACCGAGCCTAGGTACTGAGATAAAATACCATATTTCGCCATCTCTTCCAGGTAACCCATCTTTACCTCCTTGTTTACCGTGATTCATATTGAATCCAAGCTATGATTATAGCACAGGAATCCATCCGCCCGTCCCAACACAACCCTAGAAAGTGTAGCTACACCCGGAGAGGAAAACAACGCTCAATCGACAGGACTGATAGGGGCTAGATGAGCTAACAAAGTACGCTGTTTGGTCAGGCGGAGTTTTTGGGGTTGCACACAAGACGCATACATGGGATAATGCCAATAAGTAGTATCCTCCCCAAGATATTGAGGGTAACGAGAAGCACATAACGTGGCGGCTGAAAGATTTGATCTGCGTCATGTCTTGCTGGATAGTTTCGAAAAGACCGGCGTGGAATGGCACATAAAAGGTGTCGTTAATAGAAAGGGAAATCTCTACACACTTTCTAACGATACTAAGCTGATTTCCAAGGTTTTTGAACTAGTGTCATTTCCAATAATCATTGAAGCAGTCAAGCCATTCATAAAGAGTTGGGAATCGGAGGAACGACAAACTGTTTATCCAGACCTGACTCTAATTTTGCATGGAGAACTCCCAAACAAAATAGCGATTGACATTAAGAGCACTTACCGTAAGCCTGGTAATAGAGCAGGTTTTACACTTGGTTGAGGTATCATCAAAAAGTGTGGAAATAGTTAGCGGCAGCGAGTACCCTTTCTGTTAGCAAAAACAAAAACAGGAAGGAGGTACTCACCACCGCCATGGGAAAGCAAACCACAACTGGAAGCCAG
>Ga0315282_10001648_pt1 | contig 41908 bp, 33 predicted proteins | sample YL17G07_20_MG_FD_203693 | JGI IMG/M metagenome (GOLD analysis project Ga0315282, IMG submission 203693) | Sediment microbial communities from Yellowstone Lake, YNP, Wyoming, USA - YL17G07_20 | ecosystem: Environmental > Aquatic > Freshwater > Lake > Sediment | place: USA: Wyoming | collected...
TAACACCAAGATTAAGATGCTGAAACGTATTTCCTATGGCCTGAGAAATGTGGAGGTCTACTGGAGAAAGATGCTACTGGGGTTTGTGCCATCTCGAAGCTATTTCCACACAATTTGACAAAGAGCCTACCTGGTTGAGGAAAGCGTTGAGAATAGCTATAGCCAAAAGGCGAGCCGGGGCTGGTGTTATTCATCACTCGGGTCAGACAGTGCAATATGCCTCGGGTGAATGCGTGGAAGAGATCAAGAACCACGGCCTTGAAATCAGCATGGCGTGGGTAGTCAACCCCTATGAGAAGCCATGATGGAAAGCTTTTTCAAAACGCTGAGATATGAGGAGGTGTATCTATGTGAGTATAAGACATTTGATGACGTGTTAGCCAGGCTTCCCTATTATCGAAGAGGTCTATAATCAGAAGAGACTTTATTCGGCACTTGGCTACTGCTCACCGAATGACTTCGAAGAGCAAATGCTTATTCAAAAGAATACCGGTGTACCTCGCCAGACTCTCCTAACCTTACCTGTTCAATCATGGGGGTGCAGTCCAGCTTTTATGACTATTAGTAGAGATACTTTTATTGGAATCCAAATTTGTAAAAATCAATGTGATTGTTTTAAAACAAGCTTTTATAATAATAGGGAATTTAGATTACTTTGTTTATAAATTTTAATATTTCCTGCGCATCCCTTAGCGAAGGATTTACCTTGACTTCGTCAATACCAGGTTCCTCCAATACCTTCTTTTCTAATTTTTTAAGTAGTAATATAAATGCTTGCAATTCGTCATCCGAAAAAACGGACAATAATCTTTTTACCATCTTTCGGTATGGTTTTAAAGATTCTATAAGTCTTTCATGGCCTTTCCGTGTTATTCTTATACGAATTGACCGTCGGTCTGGCAGGTCTCTTACTTTTCTTACAAGTCCCCTCTTCTCCATTCGATCAATACCTGTAGAGATACTGTTAACTCTACGATATAGGTGGGGTGCTAAATCTGTTATTGTTATCGGACCTCGTATAACTTTGCTCATGCCTTCAATCATCCAAAGTACTATATATTGCTGGCTAGTAATACCATTTCTACCCGCTACCCTTTCCTCAACTTCCGTTATTAAGCTGTAGATTTGACGAAGAAAAAGCCATAGACGATGTTCTTCTGCAGTAATCTTTCCTTCCATCCTAACTCCTTATAGGAATTTTTGCCCTTGAAACTGATTATTTATGGTGTTTATTGATTATAGTACATAGTGTCAAGGATTTTATGTATAACATATGTATGTAGTCAGCGAAATTGAGACAATTACGCCTTTGAAAATAGTAGACACCTTAAAGGCCTTGTTCTGGCGGTTCTATTATAATCCATCTTTGCCTCTAATGTCCTGCCTTTGACCTCCTTCCTTCTCTGGATTATTTCAAGATGTCTGCCGGTGTACTCATCATAGGGTGTGAGATTGCCCAGTCCTTCATTGTATCGCCGATAGTTATAGTATGCAATAAAGGATTTAATCGCTTCTGTGTGCTCTGAAGTTTTTTAATATCTATCATTTTTACCCCTCTCGACATTGGTTCTATACTGCACTTTAATCATTTTATTCCGGAATGATTGAAATATCAACTAAATATCGACTCTCATGAATTTCAGAAGTAAAGAAGGAAGTTGAACAATATAACTTTTGCTTAAAGTAGCTTCTCTTTTGTTTGACTCCCCTATGAAGGGAAAGGATTGTTACTATATTTATAGCGGTGGAATTGCACGTGGGGACTGTGTGGTGGGGGGGCATGAAGTTGGGGTCTGGGTCAAACCAAAGGCAGTTGAGGCAAAGCGTGCCGAATGAAAAAGCCCCCGGCGTAGAAGCCGAGGGCTCAGTTTATCTTGGTAGCGGGGGTTGGATTTGAACCAACGACCTTCGGGTTATGAGTCTGGCGTCTATCATACCAAACCGTCATTTTACGTTCAATTTGAAACCTTTGTGTTAATTCCCTAAAAACCATTTTATACGTAGAATATCTTTTGGTAACAACCCGTTTTATTCAGTCTATTAGCAAATTATTAGCAAAATGTTAGCTGTGGTTTGAGCGGTCAAAGCAATATCTAGGCAACCTCTCCGCCACGGAGCTGGGGCGGAAGCTAAATCATCCTGTGTTCCCCACTGTTGAGACACGTTTGGTGGCTGCCCTAAGTGACAATCTTCAGCACTTAGGCCAGGTTGCTTACTTACGCGGTCTACTGAAAGGCAAGGGCTGGACGAGTGTGTGAGCTGGAACGGGGGAATCATTGCTGATGACAGACGTTAAAACGGCCTATGCCGTAATCTGAACACAAAACACCGAATCATAAAGGTCACATTACGATGTTTTGTTCAAACTGAACAATTCAGACTAAGTTTGATATAGCTCAATCGCTGCTGTGTTTCGATGCCAAGTTTCTTGTGCCATGTCTATAGTCTAAAGGTTCAATGTATTATCTGTCCAGAACACAGGCCAGAAAAAGGACAACGAGGATTTAAGGTCACGAAAGCCTGTTCTGTTACCTCATATCCAAGCGGAACAAAGCATCGTTTTGTATTTTTGCAGCTTCAGTATGTTAATAAATAAGCTAAAGTTCATCAATAGTTAAATTTCTTGCAATTTTCATGTAATTGCGCGAAAATGTTAGCATATGTGAGCTGAAACTGACCCACTGCCTGGTAAAGTGCTCAGCTTTGGCTCTGATTTAAAATTGAATCTGAGCAGTCCCTTTTAAGATGGCCTGCCTTCCAAGAAGGCTGTCGCGGGTTCAAACCCCGTCTCCCGCTCCAAATAGCTTCAAAATCCACCCAATTTGGTAAGTTTTTTATTTTAGCGACGGTACGACCAAAAGGCAGGGTTTCTAAATAAACCAACCCTTTGAATGTAAAAGAAAAAATCCGACGACCTGCCTGATAAGTAATTTCTGTGAGAAAAAGCGATTTACTTGCCTGAAGAACAATTCTAATAAATATAGTCAAGTATTCACGACGGACGGGGAGTTCAAACCTCCCCCGCCTCCGCCACACTGCAAAGCTTTTCAATGACCGCTGAAATCACGTTTTATATTTGCAGCTACAGGCAAGACGGACGGAGGCAATATTGCGCCATGACATTTGTCTAAACCTGAACGATAAAGAGAGCATTAACGGTTTTTATGTCATTAAGGTCGAGATCCGAAGGCTCAATTCTGGTCCACGTTTCACGCTTTAATACTCGAAATTGAATGCTAAATCAAAGTCCGAATCGGAATCAAAAACAAAGTGAAAATTAAAGTCAAAGCCGAAGTTTTGAAAAACTCTCAATGTCAACAAAACGGACACTTGGTTGGAGGTGAGGCAATACTTGCTGTTATATGGATTTTCCCATGTATTTCACATTTAATCGCGTAGCCGATTCGGCCCATTGTGATACCGCCGTTTCCATTAGTATTCGTCTTGGGCTTTGTCTCTGCGTACTTATGGCCGCAATTCGGGCACTTCGACAAATCCGGTGGGATAGTACAGCCACACTCAGAACATTTCAAATTTGACATTTTGACCTCCTCATAGCCTTTGTGAAGATTGAACCGGGAAGATGGAGCCCCCTTTATTGACAGGTTTATCTTGCCTCCATGGTCTTGCATGAGCCACATTTATCCGATCCATTGGTGAATATTTCCTATGCTGAATAGCAACATGAGTTGAAGCTAAGCTCACATACTTTCCTACCATCTCCAGAGTAGTATGTCCCAGAATCTGCTGCAGGGGAAACACATCTCCACCATTGATGAGATAATCCGTGGCAAAGGTATGTCTGCAAAGATGTGGATGGAGGCGCCTAACGCCGGACCTTTGTCCTATTCGCCGAAATATCATTCTCACAGAGTTTTTGGTCAGCGGTTTGCCATCCAAAGTTAAGAAGAAGTTTTGAATAGCCGGGTTGAAAGGCTCAGGCCTGAAGTGTAGTACATAGCGCAAGAGAGCTTTCTGGACAGAAGTACCAAATGGGACAATCCGCTCTTTATTGCCCTTGCCCATAACCTTGATATACCCACCTTCGATATTAACATCCTTTAGTTCAACGTTCCTGAGTTCACTGCATCTTAATCCAGCATCCAATAGAAGCATTAGAATAGCGTAGTCTCGGGCTCCGGAAGCCGCATTGATGTCAATGTTGCCCAGAATGCTCCCGATCTCTTCCTTAGTCAGAACTTCAAACACTCTGGTTGGTGCCTTGGGTGGCTTCAACCTGGCCAGCATATTTTCACTTGTATAGCCCTCTTTGTATAGCCAGTTGAAGAAAGCTCTTAGAGCGCGGACGTAGGTCTGGATGCTTATTGCAGCAAGTTTACCCTTGTGATTTAACACATACGGATTATCCTGCCACTTCCTTCGCTCTTGAAGATAGGCGATGAATTCTCGAACTTCAGCTTCACCTAGCTCGGCGAGTCTGCTTGACTTCTTCTTCTCAATAAGGAAGCGACCGAACTGTTTAAGAGTCTGGTTATACCAATCTATGGTGTTTGGGCTTTTACCTTCAGTCTTGTTGTAGAGCTCAAAGTGTCTGACCAATACACTTAGCTGTATAGAAGCCTTTTCCATCTTTTCCCACCGCCAGTTTCTTGCTGTCCTGGTCTCCATTTTGTTCCCTCCTTGTTGCACTGTCAAAAAAGCGTGACAATGCTGTGATATTGGAGTGAGCTATGTGTGACCTCCAGTCCAGCGAGGCAGGGGTCTAAGAGACAGAAAAAGCCCGATATCTTAGCCGGGCTTCAATCTGAGGTCCTATCTGGTGGAGCGGGTGAGCAGATTCGAACTGCCGACGTCTTGCTTGGGAAGCAAGCATTCTGACCACTGAATTACACCCGCACTGCAGTTATATTACTTTTGTAATAATAAGATGTCAACAGGTCAGAGATGCACCTTATAATCGTTATGCCGTTAGCCAGCCGGGGGTCTTTGCCTCGGTGGAGGAGTCGTCGCCGGGGATATAGGGCTTAATATCCAGCACCGGCGTTCCGTTTATGGCATCCAGGCCGGTAACTTTGAGAACATTGTCCCGGCGTTCCAGCAGCTTTACGGTAGTTACGCCTATTGGATTAGGGCGTGCCGGGCTGCGGCTGGCAAAGACACCAACCAAGGGCAGGTTCTGGTTGGCCTTGGGGTGTACTTTAATTATTGAGCGCTGCGATGGCGGTAGCTTGTGCATCCAGTAGATGACGATGATGTGGGAGTATTCGTCTATTCGGCTGAGAGCTTCCTTTAAGTTCTCCTCGATTATTATCTCAGAGGTAACCGTTCGCCAGTCTTCTATTCCCGGTTCTTTTATATTATTTCTGACGAAGCCGATTGGTGTTAAATTTATTTCCACTGACGTGTGCAGTCGAACTGGCTAAAGCAGTCTGCTTGGTAAATTATATATCTTTGTTTTAAGAGGAGCGTGACTACGATAGAGGTGCTAGTGTCAGCAGTTTCCTGGCGATGTCAGGGTATTTGGCGATAAAAAGCAGTTGGTCTTCGACAAGCGGTTTTTGCGAGGCGACGTTGGCATATCTCACCAGTTCAAGGATTTTCTCAGCCTCAGCGGGGTCTTTGAACTCTACCTCCATCTTGCCCATTATATGGCTGAACCCTGATATCCCGCTGTATTCTCCGGCGCATATCTGGCTACCGGTATCTACAAAGTCAGGTTCGCCTCGCCCCAGTTCGGTGTAGCTGTATAACTCATAATTTTGCGGGTCTTTCAATACGCCGTCTGCGTGGATACCAGAAGCGTGGGCGAAGGCATTAGCTCCAACGCCGGGTTGGTTTATTGGAATCGGGACGCTAAAAGCGTAGCTAGCGAATCTAGCTATTTTCCAAGCCTTGGACAGGTTGATTGGCCTTCCTAGTTGGTATTTGTCACCTAGCCCCTTGGATTTTGTTATTGCCAGGATAGTGGCTACAAGGTCAGCATTACCAGCCCGTTCTCCGATACCGTTCACAGTTGTATTGATATAAGCGTCTTGCCCGGCATCTATAGCGGCTTTGGCTCCAGCAATGGAATTGGCTACTGCCATCCCCAGGTCACCGTGGCAGTGGAGCTCGATAGGTATAGACACTTCCTTGGCCAGCGCATTTACAGTTTCGTAAATGGTGAACGGGTTATCGTAGCCAAGAGTATCGCAATATCTCAACCTGTCAGCGCCGTGCAGTTTGACTTGTGAGGCGAACTTGATTAAGTAATCTAAGTCTGTTCTTGAGGCATCCTCGGCGTTCACACCTATGGATTCGGTACCATGTGAACGAGCAGCATCTACGGCCTCAATCATCATCTGTGTGATGTCGTCCTTTGCCTTTTTGCCTAGAAACTTACCTTGAATCATTTGCTCAGAAGTTGAGATCGAGACATTGAGGTGTTTTAACTTCGGGACGAGCTTGAAGGCTGTTTCTACGTCGGCTGCTGTGGCTCTTATCCATCCCTCCAGGCGAATAGGTTTCAGCACACCCATTTCAGCCAATTCGAGGTTCGCCATGAGATAATTTGTTTCATGTCTAGTGGTAGGGAAACCAAACTCAGACTGGAAAACACCCATCTCGTTTAGATAAATATTTATAATTGTTTTTTCGAGTTTGGATAAGCCCAGGTTTGCTGTCTGGACGCCGTCACGGTTGGTTACATCAATTATATAAATTTTTGCCATCGCATACTCCGGGGAAACATTCTGTCGGGTTAGGCGAGCATTCTATTTAACCGATAAAAACCTGCGATTTCATCTAACCCGGAGACAAAAGATATTATATATCATCCGGGGGGGGCTTGACAAAGTGTAAAGAATGTGCTATTGTATTCTTTGTCCCGAGTAATCAAGCTAAGACCGGGGAGGCAGAGGAGCTGGCGCGAGGTAGGCGAAGGCCGAAAAGCGCCAGAATGATGAGGAACCGGGAAGGGCGAGGTTACTCGGGGCATTTTTTATTTCTTACCCTCCTCTTCAATAAGTTCAGATTTAAGCATGCCGATAAAAGGCAGATTTCTATATTCTCCATGGTAATCCAACCCATAACCGACTACGAATTCATCAGGTATCTCGAAGCCTATATAGTCTAGCGGGACATCAACAAGGCGGCGAACTCGCTTATCCAGCAAAGTGCAAACGTGCAGACTGGCTGGGTTATGCGATGCCAGGTGGTTAAGAACGTAGTTTAATGTCATTCCGGTGTCTACTATGTCTTCAACCATCAGCACATCAAGTCCGGCTATGCTGATATCGAGGTCCTTGGTTATCTTTACTGCTGACTCGTTATTGGTGCCGAAATATGAGATTGCCATAAAGTCCACGTTAAGCGGTAGGGTGATGTGTTGCATTAAATCAGCCATGAAGCACATTACACCTTTAAGGATGCCGACAAGGACCAATTTTCTCCCCATGTAGTCGTGTGAGACGCGTTTTGCCAATGCTTTGACACGCCGTTGGATTTGAGTATGACTGAAAAGGACCCGGTCTACACCTTTCACCTTTGTTCCGCTCAGGCGTCCGTAACCGTATTTGGCTAGTAACCTGAGGTAATCGTTCTTGTTGAGAAGCTTAATGTTGATATCAGAATAGAGTTCCCTGAGGCGACGCAATTTGCGATTCTTCTCTGTAATCAAGCTCTGCTTTAGTGTAGTGAGCTCGATGTAGAGGTCCAGCTCTGGTAGGTAGAAGTCAGGTGTAAACATCTCTACCACTTTGCCATCCTGCCAGGCTAAGGGGAAAGAGCGGGGTTCATGGAGCCACTCGATACGATAGAAGTCAAGCAATTTGGCGAATTCCTCTTCGCTGGGGTGGCCGAAGTTGGATGGTCTTAGCGAGGATGAAGGTAATTCAGGAGTCTCAGTAAGTTTTCGCCTTTTGGTTACCGTTTCCTCATGTTCTGCTTTCAATATCTGGTAAAGTTCGTTTTTTTCCAAGGAAACGGCGACTATGTTAGCCACAGTGGTCAGGAAGTCCTTATCGGCTTGTGAGAATTGTCTCGGTTCGCGAGTGTAGATTCGGATTTCCCCAACTACCTCTCCTCTTTGTGGGATGGGAGCTGCCAGTACTGAGCTTATGCCCTCCATTTCGGCGGCTTCTGGATATTGGGTTCGCTCGTCCTGGGTAAAATCGAAGATGGCTACTAGTTCACCATTTAGTACTTCAGGGAGGCTTTTACTGGCTTTCAATGCTCCCTTTCGGATATACAGGTCGCTGAGGCCATAGGCGGCTATGATGTCCAAGTGTTCTTTCTGGGGATTAAGGAGCATTATGGAGCATCCAGCGGCCTTCAATCCTTTGGCTGCACTTTTGGCTGCAGCATTAAGGACATTTTTCAAAGGTAGAGGCGAATTAGCGGTCCTGGCTATCTGCTTGAAGGCTTGAGAGTAGCTATGCTCGCGGTTATCCACAACTGCTTCCCTTCAGAATATATTTTTGTCACCTACCCGCACTTAGTGTAACCGCAACTGGGGCAGATATGGCATCCCTCCTGGTAAATCAGGATGTTCCCACACTCAGGGCATTGCCCAGCCCAGTTCTTAGCTACCCCAAAGTCCTTGGAGGTGTCCTTGTCCTCGGCTTTAGTGTATTTCTCTAGTACGCTGGCGATAGCATCAGCGCAGGAAAGAACAGCACGCCCTTCTTCCCAGGCAACAGACGGGCATCGAATACCACGCAGATGTTTGGCTACAGAGGCTAGGTCAATGCCTGACCTTAAGGCTAAGGAGATTAGCCGGCTGGTAGCTTCCAGTTGTGCCGAGGCACAGCCGCCGGATTTTCCCAGGCTGGAAAAAACTTCACAGATTCCTTTGTCGTCGAAGTTTACGGTGACATATATGTAGCCGCAGCCGGTGGTTACTCGCTCGGTGACTCCTTTGGTAACTTTGGGTCGTGGTCTTGGTGTGAGCTTGGCTTCTTGTGCCCCTTCTATGTGAGCAAGGTTTAGAACCTGGCTTTCGCGGCTTCGGTCTCGGTAGATAGTTATCCCTTTCAATCCAAGCTTGTAGGCAAGCATGTATATTTCAGCTATATCTTCTATTGTGGCTTCGTGCGGAAGATTAACTGTTTTGGAAACGGCACTATCGGTGAACTTCTGGAAAGCTGTTTGCATTCTCACGTGCCACTCAGGCGTTATGTCATGAGCGGTGACAAAGACATCTTTTACCCAATCGGGCACATTCTCGACATCTCGCAGCATTTTTCCCTCAGCGAGCTGTTGCATTAATTCTGGGGAGTAGAAGCCCTCTTTCCTGGCTGTTTCTTCGAAGTAGGGATTGACTTCTATTAATTGCTGACCATCCAGGATGTGGCGACTATAACTGAGAGCAAAGAGGGGCTCGATGCCGCTAGAACAGCCGGCAATTATGCTTAATGTCCCGGTGGGGGCAATGGTAGTCCGCGAAGCATTCCTGGGTCTTAAGCCGTTGTTTGTATCGTAAATGCTGCCTTTGAAAGCAGGGAATAAGCCTCGTTCCTCTCCCAGTTTCACTGATTCTCTGGTCGCTTCTTCAGATATAAAGCGCATGATGTTCTCAGCTACTTCTAATGCTTTATCAGAATTGTAGGGAATGCGGAGTTTGATCAACAGGTCAGCAAATCCCATGATGCCAAGCCCTATCTTTCTAGTGGCTTTGGTCATTTTCTCGATTTGGGGCAGAGGGAATTTATTAACGTCTATAACATCATCGAGAAAGCGGACACCCAGACTGACAGTCCGGCTCAGCTTGCCATAGTCAATTTCAGGTTTGCCATCTCCGTTTTTGACCATATTGGAGAGGTTGATTGAGGCTAGATTACAGGACTCAAACGGCAGTAAAGGCTGCTCACCGCAGGGATTGGTGCTTTCTATTTTGCCTAGCTTTGGGGTGGGGTTGTTTCTGTTTATATTATCAATGAAAACGATACCCGGGTCACCAGTATGCCAGGCTGTCTCTGTGATTTTTCTGAAAACCTCTCTGGCGTTTAGTTTTTCGACAACCTCTTTGGTACGTGGATTTACTAGATTATATTCCCTGTTCTTCTCTATAGCTTCCATGAACTCGTTGGTTACGGCGACCGATAGATTGAAGTTAGTTAGCGCTCTTGGGTCTTCTTTAGCTGTGATGAAGTCCAGGATATCGGGATGGTCGACGTTGAGGATAGCCATATTGGCGCCACGGCGCATGCCACCCTGCTTGATTACATCAGTTGCTGTGTCGAAGGCTCGCATAAAAGATACTGGACCGCTAGCGACACCGCCGGTGGAACCAACCCTGTCTTTCTTGGGTCTGAGACGGGAGAAGGAGAAGCCGGTACCGCCACCGCTTTTGTGGATTAAAGCTGTATATTTTACCGCATTAAAGATGGATTCCATGGAATCCTCGACAGGTATAACGAAACAAGCCGAGAGCTGGCCCAGTTCTCGGCCGGCGTTCATCAAGGTTGGGGAATTGGGCAGGAATTCCAGAGACGACATTAGCTGATAAAACCTTTCTTCCCAATCGGCAACGTCTGCCCCGGGGTTGTAGGTAAGTTCAGCAGAGGCAATGTGCTTGGCGACACGTCGGAACATCTCATCTGGTGTCTCAATAACCTGTCCCTGGCTATCTTTTTCCAAATACCTCTTTTCCAAGACTGTAAGGGCGTTCTGAGTTAGTTGTATCCCCAGTTTAGCTCTGGTATCTGTCCTGGTCGCAGGTTTTTCTGCTATTTTAACCTTCGTTGCTTTCGGTTTGGCTTCAGTCTCTATTTTAGGCGCTGGCGACTCTGTTATCTTGTTCTTCTCAGCCAGGATTTCTCTAACTGCAACCTCGATCTGGGAGGCAGATAGTGCCTGCTTTTCTTCTTGCATCGGGATGAGGTGTTCCATTCCCGGTAAGGCTGGTCTTGATTCTAATCTTTGAATTACTTGACTGGTGAGTTCCTCGAGCAGTTTCCTATCAGTTATGCCTGTAGACTCAGCGGCTGCGAAAACAGCCCGGGCGATGCGGTTATGATTGGAGGCTCGGGGTTGATTCTTATTCTGCCGAGCAGCCATTTACCTCCGCCTCCGATGACGTTGTCCCAAGATGGTCAGTTCTTCTTGTGATAAGAGCGGCAGTTGGCCAGCTGGTGGCGCCTTGGATTCAGTGTCCACCAGAGTATCTACTGCCTGTTTTAAGGCGGCAATGTCAGTGAACTCGCGGTAGACGCTGGCAAAGCGAATATAGGCTATGTGGTCTAGCTCTTGCAATCTTTCCATTACCATGTCGCCAATGACGGAGCTGGAGACTTCGGTTTTGCCCAGGCGATAAAGGTCAGCCTCGATATTGTCTGCGAGCTTGTCGATGTTACCGGTCGGCAGCGGGCGTTTTTCACAGGCTTTGCGGATGCCAGCCAGCAGTTTATCCCGGTTGAACTCCTCGCGCCTGTTGTCCTTTTTAATTACAAAAAGATTTCTGGATTGCATATGTTCGTAGGTAGTAAAGCGTGTTCCACAATGAAGACATTGACGGCGGCGCCTAATGCCATCGCCTATACTCCTGGAGTCGATTACCTTTGATTCAGCATCACCGCAATAAGGGCATTTCATCAGCGCATCCCTACAAAATGTGGTGTGAAAGTATTCTAGCCCAACATATAGGTGGTGTCAAGTGAGTTATAGACATAAAATGAAATAAAAAACAAAAAACAGAGCGGCAATTTGGGTTGCCGCTCTGTCGGGGGAGGGTGGGGGGTTGGTGGAGAGTTAGCGGGGTGCTCTGGCCTGGGGGGAAGGCATTGGTTGGGCAGCAGGGTAATTAGACGTACGACGGAGGAATGAGGGGACATCGAGGCTATCTTCAGCTACGCCTCGTAGTAAACGACGCAACTCAGCTTCAGTGGGGACTCCGGCTCCGTATTGAGCGGTGAAGCCGGTGGCAATAATGGTAATCTGTACCTCATCCTCCATTTGCGGATTAAAGACAACGCCGAAGATGATGTTTGCATCTGGGTCGACTGCTTGGGCAATGACATCTGCAGCCTCATTACACTCGAATAGCGTGAGACTGCTGCCGCCGGTAACATTGAATAGTACTCCCTTGGAGCCATTTATAGAAACATCGAGTAATGGGCTGGCAAGGGCACCTCTGGCAGCCTCAACAGCTCGGTTCTGGCCGCTGCCTCTGCCTACTGACATCCAGGCAGGCCCGGCGTTCTTCATTATTGACCTGATATCCGCGAAATCGAGGTTTATTAATCCTGGTACGGTTACCACCTCGGCAATAGCTTGAACTGCCAGTCGGAGCACATCATCGGCTAGCCTGAAGGCATTGTCTACAGTGGTCTTGGCATCACAAAGCTCAATAAGACGGTCATTGGGAATGATAACCAGTGTATCTACTTTGTCGCACAGTTGTAGTATGCCTTCTTCGGCTACTTTGCTCCGGCGAGTACCTTCGAAACTGAATGGTTTGGTTACGATGCCGATAGTTAAGGCACCACTCTGTCTAGATACATCGGCAACAATCGGTATGCCGCCTGTGCCAGTACCGCCGCCCATCCCTGCAGTGACAAAAACCATGTCAGCACCGGAGACTACCTCATTAATCGCTTGCCGGCTTTCTTCAGCTGCTTCAGCACCGACGGTGTGGTCGCCACCGGCACCTAGCCCACGTGTCAGCTTCTCACCCAACTGGACACGCACAGGAGATTCAGACAGTGCTAAAGCCTGGGCATCGGTGTTCATGGTGATGAATTCCACACCTTTGATGCCTTCACGGACCATGCGGGTGATAGCGTTGGAGCCACCACCGCCAATTCCTATAGCTCTGATTCGAGCTGGTGCGTTGGAAAATGTTGACTTTGCCATCTTTCTTAATTAGCCTCCTTTATTCCTCTTTATTATTTATATATTTTTAGGCACCGAAGAATTTTTTCACTAATGACATGAAACCATCCAAGACGCCGTTCCTCTTTTTTGCTTCCCAGGTTGGTTTACCATGATTCCTCGTTCCCCAGAGAAGGAGCCCAACTCCGGTGGAATGAGCCGGGTCGTGGAGGATGTCAGTGATGCCATACACACCCATAGGCTCACCAATTCTTGTCTGGATGCGGATTGTTTGCTTGGATAGAGACTCAAGACCAGCTAAGTTGGAACAACCTCCAGTGAGTACTAGACCGGATGGAGCTATTGAGGCGTAGTTAGAGTCAGGCATTTCGAGGAGAATTAACCTCAGCAGTTCTTCCATGCGGACTTTGATGATATTACATAGGTCACGGTAGGAAACGCTGTGCCCGTCTTCAACTGTCAATGTGGACTCTTGATTTTTATTTAGTGCCTCAGGATAGACGTTACCATATTTCTTTTTCATAGCTTCAGCGATTTCAAAGGGTAAGCCCAGGCCGATTGAGAGATCACTGGTCACCTGGTATCCAGCTACCGGAATGATTGATGTATGGTAGATACTTCCGTCTCTGAATACCGCAATATCAGTAGTGCCACCGCCAATATCGGCTAGAATGACTCCTACCTCCCTTTCTTCTGGTGTCAGTACTGCTTCACCGCTGGCTAGCGGCTCCAGAATGAGGTCCTGGATTTCGACCCCAACGCTCCGAATACATTTGACCAAATTCTGGACTGAGGATATAGCAGCGGTAATGATGTGGGTTTCCACATCCAGTCTGAAGCCATGCATGCCTACCGGATTCTTAATTCTTTCCTGATTGTCTAAGGCATAGTTGCGGGGTATGGCGTGGAGTATCCTTCTGTCATCCGGGATATTAATCTGTTGGGCAGAAGAAAGGACTCGCTTAAGGTCGTCGTGTCTAACCAAACGGTCATTGCGCGGTATAGCCACTACCCCATGGCTGTTGTGCGAGCTTATATGTCTGCCTGTGACACCTACATAGGCAGATTCCACTTTTAGCCCGCTTGCCTGTTCAGCTCGCCTCACCGACTCGGCAATCGATTCTCTGGCTTCTTCTACGTTGACCACCATACCTTTATGCATGCCATGCGATGGCACGAGACCGACCCCTAAGACCTGTACGTTGCCTCCGGAATCGAGAGTGCCAGTAATGGTGCATACTTTGGTTGTGCCAACATCAATAGCCGAAATGATATTCTTCATCTTAGTGTTTACCTCCTTTATTTTTAATTGAGTTTAATTTAACCTTCCGTGAGTGAGTTTTGTGATTATGAAAGGCGCTCGGCTACTCTAAGCTTGGCGCTACGACTGCGAGAATTAAGTTTAATTTCGGTCAGAGATGGTGTGATAGGCTTCTTTGATATTACTTTCAGGCTGGGCGTGTGCCCACATCGACAGATTGGGGTTTCCGGTGGGCAAATGCATCCTTTGCTTTCTCGAATCATGAATTGTTTAACTATTCGGTCCTCTAGTGAGTGATAACTGATAACTACCAGCCTGCCCCGGTGGTCGAGGCAATTGACAGTTTGCTTCAGGGCTGTGGCTAGATTTTCCAATTCGTGATTAACAGCGATGCGCAATGCCATAAAAGTTCTAGTGGCTGGGTGGATCTTGCCATGACGGCTGCCGGTAGCTTTTTCTACTACGCCGGCTAGTTGGAGGGTACTGCTTATGGGGCGGCTTTTTATGATATACCGCGCTATCCGTTTGCTGTAACGCTCTTCACCATAGGTTTTGATGATTTGACTTAATTTATCCTCGGGGAAGTTATTGACAATATCAGCCGCAGTTAATTCCTGGGTTGGACTAAAACGCATATCCAATGGACCATCGTGCTGAAAGCTGAAACCGCGTTCAGAAATCTCAAGCTGTGTGGAGGAGAGCCCAAGGTCAAAAAGGATTCCATGTACAGGCAAGAAGTTGTTTTCTCTGCAGATGGTCTCAAGATTAGCGAAATTGTCATTTATTATGATAGTTGAGCCAATATAATCGGCTAGTCTGGTCTTAGCCATGTTGATAGCTTCGGGGTCGGCATCTATGCCTAGGAGTTTTCCGTCAGGCAGAATTTTTTCCAGAATGGCTGAAGCATGCCCACCTGAACCCAAAGTGCAATCAACATAGCGTTTTCCCGGCTGAGCTTGTAATGCTTCTACGGTCTTGTTAAGCAGCACTGGTTTATGGATAGATATGGCCATGGTTAGACTCATCGCTGTTCCTCGAGGCTTTCTATGATTTGCCATAGTTGCTCTTCAGCCAATGGCTTTTCTGAATTCCAAAAAGTCGGATTCCATATTTCGATACAGTTGTTAGCACCGACTACGACGGCAGTATCACCTATTTCAGCGCGATTGCGTAAAATAGATGGCAGGGCTATTCTTCCCTGACCATCGAGCGAAAGGCTGAAGGCTGTGCCGAACATAGCCCGGTTCATTGTCCTGAATTTGCTCGATGGCAAAGCCTGAGCCGACAAAGTGTCTGCCACCTTGTGCCATTCAGCCACTGGATAGATGGCGATGCACTTCTCTAGTCCCTTAGTCAAAACTAATTCACCCCCGAGCTCTTGCCTGAACTTAGGGGGCAGGGGTAATCTACCTTTATTGTCGACTTTGTATTCGTATTCGCCTAGGAACATATCTGTTTCCAATCAGGTGCTTAGACCAGTACAGCTTCCCCTTCTAGTTGCTTTTCTAGAATCCTTATTTCATTCCAATCTAATTTAGCTAGTTCTTCGATGTGTTCTTGTGTCTGTGGGTCACTGGCCAGTGAGTAAGTGATCAGGCCATTGCCATCTTCTTGCTCTTGGAGTATGCCTTTTTCGATTAAAGACCTGATTGCTTCTCTCAAGTTAATCTTAGCGGTGTCCAGGGCACTGGCAATTGTGTACAGGCTTAGCCTGGCTCGGGGATGCCGCGCCCAAAAACGGATCAATTGGAGTTCAAGGCTGGTGCGGCTGTTCTCTTTTAGAAAATGGAACAACTTGCTATTTGCCACTCGAAATTGAACGCAATCAATTACCATGATAACTCCTCCTTTTACCACTTTTTCCCACTGCTTACCATTATGGGCACATTTTACCCACTTTGTCAATACCTTTCCCGCCGAATTCCCCACTAATTTATAAAAATTTTACAGTTTCTAGATTTTGCTCGGCTCACTTTTCTCAACAAGTAGTGATTTTATTTTGGATAGCCTCAATATCTTGTGTTGTCGAGGTCGATTGTGCTTTTTGAGGGGCGGTACTAAAGCATGGGTCTATTTTTGCGGTTTTGAGCTTTAGCTTTGGTATGGTAAAATAGGCAGATGTTAGCTGGCATACTTGTTATTAGTGATAGGGGGTGGAGTGGTGAGCGGCCCGACAAGAGTGGGCAGGTGGCAAAGGAACTTATCGGTCGGCTGGGCATCGAGGTGGCCAAATATGAGGTTGTGCCTGATGAGACAGAGGTTATTTCAAAGAAACTTAGAGAATGGTCTGATACAGTTGGACTTGACCTTATAGTAACTAGTGGTGGAACCGGATTATCTCCCCGAGATGTTACCCCGGAAGCCACACTAGCAGTGATTGATAAAATTATTCCTGGTTTGACTGAGGCTATGAGAATGGCTACGATGAAGAGAAAGCCTGAGGCGATACTTAGTCGCGCTGTCGCCGGCAGCCGTGGCAAGTGTTTAATTGTTAATCTTCCGGGTAGCCCAAAGGCGGTGAAGGAATGTCTCGAGGTCATCCTACCTGTTTTGCCTCACGCACTGGAGATTCTCGGGGGCAAAATTTCTGAATGTGGGCATGATGAGGTTAGTTGAATGCGCATTGATATATTGACATTGTTCCCAAAGATGTTTGATGGTTTGCTTGACTATAGCATCATCGGGAGGGCCATAGAACATGGCCTCGTTGATATCAAGCTTCATGATATTCGTGCTTATGCCCATGACAAGCATCATATCGTGGATGACTATCCCTACGGTGGTGGAGCTGGAATGGTGCTCAAGCCAGAGCCTATTTTTGAAGCCGTGGAGGATATCAAGGAGGAACTTGGCTTGTCATCGGTGTCGACTATTCTGCTCAGTCCACAAGGTCGACTTTTTAACCAGGAGATTGCCCGCAAGCTGGCTGGTTGTCGGAATCTCATTCTTATCTGCGGTCATTATGAGGGTGTTGATGAGCGAGTGGCCGAGCATTTGGTTAGTGATGAAATTAGTATTGGTGACTATTTGCTCAGCGGCGGTGAAGTGGCAGCCATGGTAGTGGTGGACTGTGTGATTAGATTGTTGCCTGGAGTGCTTGGCTCTGAGGCATCTTTAGTTGAGGATTCGCATATTGGAGGTCTGTTGGAGTATCCTCAGTATACTCGCCCGGCAGTATATCGTGGCTGGACAGTACCTGAGATTTTGCTCTCTGGAGATCACGGTGAGATTGCTCAATGGCGACGTCAGCAAAGCCTACTGCGGACTGCAAAGCGGCGTCCGGATCTAATGGGAAAAGCTGTGCTTTCCCGGGAAGATAAGCGACTGCTTAGTGAAGCCTCTGAAATCAAGTTATAGAAGGGATGTAGCTAGAAATGAATGTTAATTCTATCAGCCAAATTAAGGTAAATCCTAATATACCCCAGATTAGCCCCGGCGATACAGTAAAGGTTAGTTTTAAGGTTAAAGAAGCTGGCAGAGAGCGTGTTCAGACACTGCTTGGACTGGTAGTTCGGATTCGGAGAGGGGCTAGTGGTGGTAACTTTACGGTCAGGCGAGTTACTTATGGAGTTGGTGTGGAGCACACCTTTCCCTTTGCCTCTCCGCTTTTGGAGAAGGTTGAGGTGGTACGGCATGGCAAAGTTCGCCGTGCCAAACTATATTACATACGTCGGCTCAGTGCCAGAGAGGCACGCCTCAAAGAGCGGCGGGAGAAGATGGTGGAAGAAGCTGGTGTTGTAGAGGCTGTTGGCGAAGAAGCTGAAGCTGAGGAAGGTGAAGCCGAAGAGGCTGTAGAAGAAGCTGGAGAGGGAGAAGTTGAAGAAATGGAATGAAGTATGCGGAAGTGGCTGTCAATTCGCCTATCGCTCAACGCCGTAGCTTTTGTTATTCAATACCCCCTGAGCTAAAGATTGATATAGGACAAGCCATCTGGGTGCCTTTTGGCTCTAAGATTCTTCAAGGCATTGTTGTCAAGGTAAGTGATTATCCCTCATTCGAGGTAACTAAGGAAATCAGCGGTCTTATTACCTCTTCTCCTTTATTGTCTCCGGCTCATCTTGAGCTTGCCTTCTGGTTGAATAAGCATTACCTTTCACCTCTTTTTGATGCTGTGGCATTGATGTTACCTCCTGGGTTTGAGCGACGATTAGCCACCATTTTGCAACTTTTGCCACAGCATGTCGATTTGTCGCAGCTTAGTCCTGAGCAGATAGAGGTTATACGTCTTCTTGAAAACAAGGATAGGGTTGACATAAGAGAATTGGAGCGGAAGTTTGGGAAAAAGAAAACTGAGTTGATTACGCAACAGCTTTTGCTACGGCGTCTGGTAGTAAAAAGCCAACAGCTAGAAGAAACTAAAGTAAAGCCAAAGCTAGTTACTCATTTGAAGCTGCAGGTTGACCCGGGCGAGGCTGAGGCGGAAGTTATTCGGCTGAGGAAGGCTAAGGCTGATAAGCAGGCAGCAGTTCTCGAGTTCCTGATTAAGCGGCCTCAACCTGTTCCTTTGGCTGAACTCAGGAAGTCTATTGCTTGCCAGAAGGCGGTGATTGAGTCTTTGAAGAAGCGCGACTTAGTTTCTGTGGTGGAAGTTGAAGTCAGGCGTGACCCTTTAGCCCATCTTAGAATTGCTCCGGCATCGCCGCCGAAGCTTACTCCATCTCAGGAGGCAGCCTGGCAGACAATTCGAAGTTGTATAGTTCAGCGGAACTTCCACAGGTCACCGTCGGTTTTTCTGCTTCGCGGAGTTACAGGCAGCGGCAAGACTGAGATTTATCTTCGAGCCTTGGCAGAATTTGTAGCTCAGGGCAAGCGGGGCATTTGTCTTGTTCCTGAAATCTCGCTCACCCCACAGACAATTGAGCGCTTTGCCTCTCGTTTCCCCGGTCGTGTCGCTGTGATTCACAGCGGGTTGTCGTTAGGTGAGCAGTTTGATGAGTGGCATCGAATAAAGGAAGGTGGATGCGATGTAGTCATCGGTCCAAGGAGTGCCCTTTTTGCACCTCAGCCTGACCTTGGATTGATTGTAATTGATGAAGAGCATGAATGGACGTACAAGCAGTCCGATAAGTCACCACGGTATCATGCCCGCGATGTGGCTATAAAATTGGCTGAACTTACTGGTGCTGTAGTTATTTTGGGGAGCGCTACACCTGATGTGGAGACTTTTTACAGAGCGCAACAGGGTGAGTATCAGCTTGTTGAGCTTAAAGAGCGTATTACACCGTATGGTCCATCACCTTTGCCTGAAGTTGAGGTGGTGGATTTAAGAGATGAACTGAAAGCCGGGAATCGGAGTCTTTTCAGTCGCGCTCTGGTTGGGGCCATGACTGAGGCTCTGGCTCGTCAGGAGCAGACTATCTTGTTTCTAAATCGGCGTGGCACGGCCACCTTTGTTCAATGCCGGGCCTGCGGCTTTGTTTTCCGCTGCTCACATTGCACAGCATCTCTTACCTATCACTCGGCGACAAGGAAGTTAGTTTGCCATCATTGTCGTTATTCCGTTTCTCTGCCTGCGGAATGTCCTCAATGTCTTAGCCCTCACCTCAGATTTTTGGGCATTGGTACTCAAAGGGTGGAAGAAGAAGTCGGGCATTTTTTCCCACAAGCTCGCATTCTTCGTTGGGATAGAGATGTGACTTCTGGTCGGCGAGCTCATGAAGAACTCTTGACTAAGTTTCGAACCCATGAGGCTGACGTACTTATAGGCACTCAAATGATAGCCAAGGGATTGGACTTTCCTCAGATAACGGTGGCTGGGGTTATAAGCGCTGACACCGGATTGAATTTACCCGACTTCAGGGCTGGGGAGCGTACCTTTCAACTTTTGTGTCAGGTAGCTGGCAGAGCGGGGCGGGGCTTTATGCCAGGAAAGGTAATTATACAGACTTATAGTCCGGAGCATTACGCAATAATGGCAGCATCAAAGCACGATTATCTAAGCTTTTATGCTCAGGAGATAAATTACCGTCGCAAGTTTGGTTATCCTCCGTTCAGCCATCTAGCCAGCCTCACTTTCAGTCATACTAATGATATCACTTGTCTCAAAGAAGCAGAGAGAATGAGCCGCTTGCTTGCTGCTGAAAAAGATAGGAGAGGCATACCTGACTTACGGTTGATTGGTCCTGTGCCGGCTTTCACCCCTCGGGTTAGAGGACATTATCGATGGCAGCTGGTTCTTTGTGGGACTGGTTTGGATGACTTCTTGACGGATATAGCATTTCCTCGGGGTTGGGTTGTGGACATAGACCCAGTAGGTGTGGTTTAATGAATTATAACAAAATGGCGGTTCGTGCTATTCGTGTTTTGCCAGACCCTGTACTTAGACAAAAGGCTAAAAAGGTAACCAAAATTGATAAGTCTGTCCAACGGCTTATCGACGATATGATAGAGACTATGAGGGCAGTTCCAGGGGTTGGTTTGGCTGCACCTCAAATCGGTATGCCGCTCAGAGTAGTTGTTATTGAGATACCAGGTGATGAGGTTATGGCTTTGGTTAATCCGGAGATAGTCAAGAGGCAGGGCGAGCGCTTGGTACAGGAAGGCTGCTTGAGCGTTCCTGGGTATCAAGGGGAAGTTAAGCGTTCGGTTTGGGTTAAGGTCAAGGCCCAGGATAGACAGGGGCGGAACATCCGTCTTAAAGGGGAGGAGCTCCTGGCTCAAGCTTTAGAACACGAGATAGACCATATTAACGGAGTATTGTATGTTGACCGTGTGCAAGGGCCGGATAAGTTGTGGAAGTTAGTATCTGAGTCAGATCAGCAAGGGCTTTAGTTTCTGCCTTCCTTAGTCTATCCCTGCCATTCCATCTCTATAACAAATCTTCCAGTCAATCCTTCCAATTCCACATTATAGAAGCCAGGCGTGTTTTTGTTTATGTCAAAGGTTACCTTCTGGCTTTCACCTGGCTCCAGACTAATCTCTTTAGTGGTTTCGACGACGCCCTTTAATTTAAGTACCAAGCTGTAATTGCCGGCGACCTCTCCATTGTTGATTACCATGGCACTTATGCTAATCGTTTCCCCCTGTTTGGCACGTTCTGGTGCTATGACCAGGTTGCTCACAGAAAAATTGGCTGGAACCAGAGGTATAACTATAAATGTACCGCTCAAGCCATCTACCTCTGCGAAATAGTCACCTCCGATATCTTTAATCATCGTGAAAGTGGCGGATTGGCTGGCGCCGGGCGTCAATATTAGATCAGTTATGTGCTCGACTACGTTATTGATTCGCAATACTACGCTGTATGTACCCGCTTCCGAGCCATTGTTGGATACTATGGCGTTTATGGTTACTGGCTCCCCGGATTTTACCTGGTTTGGTGTTATGGTCAGGTTGCTCACTGAGAAGATAGGCCTCCTGGCATATTGTGGGTATGGTGCAGCCATTGGCCCTGGTGCCGGAAATTGGTCCTGGGCAGGAAATGCTCCTGGAGTCTGGCTCGGCATCGCGGGTGGATATCCCATTTGTGGGCTGGTTGAGCCGGTGCTTGGAATTGGAAATGGTGTTGCTGCCTGTGCATGTGGTTGCCCTTGTCTACCTTTGATGGCTGCTCCAGTTTGTTTCTTGCGGGAAGGCATGGCGACAAGAACTATGACAAGTATAATTAATACGACGATTATGGCGATAATGACTATCCATAACCATGAAGGGAATATGCTCCAGAAGGATGCTTGCCCGGTTACAGTGAAGACTTTGCTTTCGCCACCCAGTTCTACGAGGTTTTCTCCGGGTGTATCGGCAGCGATTGTGAAAGTTATATTGTCGCTCTGCCCTGCACCCAGTAGTAACTCCTGGCTATCTTTGACTGCACCGTTCAGTTTCAGCTCAACGGAGTAAGTTTCCTCTGTATCTTTGGTGTTTGTTACCGTAGCAGTTATGGTAACGTAATCCCCTACTGCGACCGAATCAGGGCTGATGCTTAGGTTTGTAACCTCGAAATCATCCTGGGCACTAACTGAAATGGTAGCAGCCAGGACAAGAAGTAGTATCATGGCTACTGGCAGCAGCCAGGTCAGTTTTCTCATGCTTGCCTCCTGTAGTCCTTCATGGTTCAGACTCCTAATACTCTACGACAAAACGAGCTATAAATCAATAGTCTGAGTACGGAGTTGGTTGTTTTTGAGATTTCTGCTCTCAGTTGCTATTAAGAGGCAAGGTAAAGGCGAAGGTGTGCCGTTGTTTTATTTATAGGCAGGCCCGGTTTTTAATAGACCTTGGCTATTATTAACGGGTGGTACTCAGGGAGGTCTATACTTCCACTTGATTATTTTGTATTTACTGCTGATCCTTAGTACTAACTTCCTAATCCGTGGCCAGACCAAATTCCCATGTCCAATTGTGACCATTACGTGATGTTTAAACGTGAGGAGTATTTTACACTATCCTTGGTATGAAGGCTTTTCACGTTCTAGCATTAGCACTAGTATTCTGTACAGCCTTTCAGTGGGTAAGCACTTGGTCTATTGCTTGTAATGAAACGGTTCAAGTAGCTGCAATTTCTCCTGAGCAGGAACCCATTTGCTGCCAGCCATCGGTCGTAGTATCTAGTGACGAGTATCTTGGTAGGCAATGGGCTATATCTAAGATTATGGCACCTCAAGCCTGGCAGGTTACATCAGGTGACCCAAGTGTCATTATTGCTGTTCTGGATACCGGGATTGATAGTTGGCATAAGGACCTAGCGGGCAAAGTGGTCGCTGAGGTCAATTTTTCTGATAGCCCGATAGCCACTGACATATACGGTCATGGTACGCATACTGCTGGCATTATCGCAGCGGCGGCGGAAAGCAGTATGGGTATAGCTGGCGTAGCATATAAGTGCCGCCTGATGAATGTCAAGATAGCAGACGAAAGCGGCAGTTGGGATGGTTCTGCAGCCGCCAAAGGTGTCATTTGGGCGGTGGATAACGGAGCTAAGGTTATCAATATGAGTTTGTCTGCCAATGAGCCGTCGTCGGATTTGGAACAGGCGATAAACTACGCTTGGAGCAAAGGAGCAGTTGTTGTTTGTGCTGCGGGCAATCGTACGGGTACAGCACCGGTATATCCTGCCTTTTATACTGGCTGCATTGCTGTTGCAGCGACTGATGCCGATGATTCTTTGGCTACTTGGTCGGGTTATGGCGATTGGGTTGACGTGGCAGCTCCGGGGGTTCACATATTTTCGACGCTGCCTTTTAATGATTACGGCTATAAGAGCGGTACTTCCATGGCGGCTGCCTACGTGTCCGGACTGGCTGGTTTGCTCTTTACTATTGTCAAGGATGGTAATAGTAATGGCTATGTCAACGATGAGGTAGAGGCGGCGATCGAAAGTGGCTGTGATAGACTTGATATCAATGGAATTGGCAAAGGGCGAATCAATGCCTTTAAGGCAGTAACCCAGCAATTGACTTCGAAATAGGGAAAGTTGCCCATGGTAGGGCGGCTCTCGCGTTTAGCTCTAGTGATTTCTGACATATGCCTAGCTCAACTACGCCCAGCAAGTGGTTACTGCCCTCCATCTCGCCTGTTAAATAAGGAGGGAGTCCCCGAAGGGACTCCCTCACGTACTGGTCGCAGAACCGAAGTTCAGCTTACCTACCAACCCTATTCCACAACTACCACTTTAGCTACAGGTTCCCGCCACATGTAGGTGAGCTCGGGCAGCCTTTGCCCAACTAAATATCGAACTAGTGCTTACTCTGCGCCTGTAGGGTCACATGGGAAGCCCGGCAAATTGTGCCACGCGTTGTAGAGCCATAACCGAGAGCGTTCCAGAACCACGAATTTCACAGTCTGCTCACCGACAAGGCTTCCGCAACCAGCCCCAGTGGCTACGGGCAGTTCAAGAGTTACCTTCGCTTCAGCAGGTTTGGTATTGACTCCAATCTCATCGGGCAACTGGAGCACACCACTTATGTGCAAGCCAGCCCAGCCAGCCCACTTGCCACTCTGCGGAGTCCACCAGATAATCAGGTTGTGGATATTCATACCTTCGCCCGGAGGCTGCTCCTTACCATTATATTTCCATATAGTCCCCGCCTTGTTGAGAGGGCGAACTTTGCAGAGCACGGTATCAGTCCCTGAGGCATCGCTTATGGCGATGGTTAAAGTAGCCGACTTATTGAGGTCTTCTACAGTACAGCCTTCGGGTATCTGAAGCCTGCCGGAGAGCAAAAAAGTGTCTTTGTCAAACCGTCCCCATATCCCGGGTCGAGACCACTGGATTACCATGTGATTAATGGTAAACGTTTTCAGGCTTTGAGGCGCGACGTTAAAAATGGCTGAATCGGTGCCAGTATTGCCAGAATCGTCGGCTGCGCTTATCACTAAGGGGTGTTCACCGGATGCCATGCCACAGAGGTTGATTTCGTCCCCTGTGAAAGGATTACCATCCAGAGTCATGGTGATGGTAAGGTCAGAGTCGCATATATCGGTTGCAGTGTACTGTACAGGTATAGGCCCCTGCGTGTTAAGGTAGGTCTTGTTGTTCTCAGGAGAACCTATAGTCACTTCTGGTGGCGTAGTGTCCACGACTTCGATGTCCACGGTATCGGTATCAGAAAGCTCACCATCGGAGACGGTCAGGGTAACCGTGGTTGTTCCCAACGGGAAGGTGGCATTGGCAGTTTCACCGCTCGTTGAGCCACCACTCCACGTCCAATCGTAGGTGAGTGTATCTCCATCCACGTCAGAAGAGCCTGAGCCATCTAAGGTGACCTCAGCGCCGGCATAGCTGGTTTGCTCCACATCATTCTGGTCAGGACCGGCATCGGCTACTGGCGGGTCGTTGACCGAGTTGACGGTGATGCTTACCGTAGCCACGTTAGAGTCGGCAGTGCCGTCGTTAGCCTTGAAGGTGAAGCTATCAGGACCGTTATAGTCCAGGTTTGGAGTGTAAGTTAAATCGGGTGGTGTTCCAGTCAAGCTACCATGAGATGGCGGTGCGACAATGCTATAGGTCAGAGAGTCACCATCGACATCGCTGCCGGTGAGGGTTATGGCCTTATCTGTGTCCTCATCAGCGGTCACACTCTGGCCATTAGCCACCGGAGGTTGGTTGCTGGCGGGATAACTGAACGAGCAGCCGCTGATCACCAGGTCCACCTCGGTGCCGCCGGCACCACCAAGCCTGAATTTAACGGTGGCCGGGAACATGTAGCCGGGGGACGTGAAGGGGGTCCAGTAGCCAATCCAGTAAGAGATGGGACTAACACCAACGAAGGTGACCTTTGTGGGGTTGAAAATCGTCGTGGTGCTCTGACCCGGGGTCATGCCATCGCCGGGCAGCAACTGGTCCTTCACCTCAGAGGTGTTGTTGAGACTCGCCGAAATCTTCCATGTGCCCGGGAACTCCTCGATAGAGGCAAGACCAGCGGCATCGGTCGTGGCAGATGCCCAGTTCCCGGGGTAGCCACCGCCGAAGAACTTGATGGCGATCCCCGCAAGGGCAACCCCATCGCAGTTCTGGACCTGCGCAACGCTCTTGGACGTGTAGAACGTCACGAGGCCGCTCTGACCGGCAATAGTGCCATTGCCTGGCAGGACAGCGCTCTGGACTGCGGAGGTGTTGTTGGTGATCGCCTTGTACCAGATCGTGCCGGGGAAGAGCTCGGTCTTGGCAAGGCCGGTGGTGTCAGTGTTGACCGAGATATAGTTGCCAAAGCCACTGGAGGGAGAGAACAGGACGCGCACGCCCGCAAACGCGCTGCCGTCGCTCTTGTAGACCTGCACCTGGCTCTTGGATGTGTAGAATGTCAGACCGGGGTTTGCGCCGATATCCTGCGTTTGTTCCGCGGACGTGTTCTGATACGTCGCTTTGAACGTGTAGGTGCCGGACGGAAGGTCCTTGGTCGCGACCCCGCTGGCATTGGTAGTACCGAAGCTCACGTAGTAGGAGCCCTGGTACGCCACAGGTACGCCTGCGAGCGGATTGCCCTGGCTATCAAGTACTGTGACGGTGACGGTCGTATCAGCCGCCGATACGGTAGTCGGTACCAGTCCGAGCGACAGCAACACGATCACTAATGCAAAGAAAAAGATCTTTTTCACTCAATTATCCTCCTATAGTAGAAAATCCTATTATTGGCCTGCCCCTGTATGTTGGTACTTGATTAACGAGACTGCCTTGTTTTATCTTGATGGTCTTTATTGCGATAGGTCACCTCCTTTTACCGGCGACTCAATGTACCATGTTCAATTTTGAACGCTAAAAACAAAAAACCGACCGCATGGGTCGGTTTCACTATTAGCTCCCTTCTGCCCGAGTGACCACATATAGACAGAAGTTCTACGCTCCCCGCTACACCACTGTTTTTAGACTTCGAACCCTAGGACGTTAGAGCCCTCCTAAACATACGTAGTTATACCATAACTATCGTGCGAGATAACCCTCAAGATTAGTATACCATACTTGTCAACGTAACCAAACCTCACTTTACCTGCCACTTCTTGCCAATATTTGTGTCCTGGTCACTACGACGAATATCCTAGACGCAGTAAGGGGACACGGGTAATATCGCCGTGCCCCCTTTCCTCATTCCATTACTGCTTAGGGCAGCATTGTACGTGCAAAGGAAAGAGCGCACTTTGACTGCAAACAAATATTTGGTAACATAATAACCTATAAACCAGTGGTGGCGAGGGAGCTGACCATGAATAATTATAAGAAGCTATGCCTGTTAGCGGTCATTGCGGCAACCGCGGTGCTGATTTTCGGCAGTTGCATAAGCTAGCCCGAGAAGCAGTCTGTTACACCGACGGCTCCTGAGCCTGCCGATTGGCCCCATGTTTCGCTTCAGCCTGAACCATTCCGGTTACAATCCGACTGAGGTCGTCCTCAAACCTCCTCTGGAGCTTAAATGGCGCTACCAGGCTAACAGCGGGGCGAAGGCCAATTCATCTCCCCGGCTTTAGTTAACGACACCATCTATGTCGGCTCCGGTGACCACACAGTCTACGCTCCGCCCCGGCGTTAGCTAACGGCGTGGTCTTCTCCGGCTCCTTTGACAACACATTCTTCGTCCTGGACGCGGAGACAGGCAAACTGCTGTGGCGTTATCAGACCGATAATTTTGTCACGGCCGGCACCCGCGGTGACAACGGGGGAGAACAGCTCCTGTGCGAAGAGAACAATATGAAGAAAGTGACATACAAAGGGCGAGGTTCTCCATTCATTGGAGAACCTCGCCCTGCTATTCATTCACCAACACTGGTGAGTTGCCCAGACTGGCAGCCCACCGTTTATTGAATCGTGTTTGAGCCAGCCGTGATGGTGAAAGTATTTACTAAAGGAGCGACACTGAAACGGAACTGGTAGCTCGCCGGGAACATTTCCATGCCGCTCGTAAACGGCCGTTCAGCGCCCGCCGCCCAATAGCTGGTGCAAGTATTGCTTGCCGAAACCACGTTTGCTGACCGGAAAGTTACGGTGGCATTGGCGACAACATCTTGGCTGAATGCCTTCGTCGCAAAGGCATAGGTCATGCCAAACTCGATACTATTACCGTTTGGCGGCAGCAGTTCCATGGTCACTTTACCACCGGAAGTACTTCCGCTTCCAAATGTGCGATTGGCACCCGCACCCCAATACCTCACACCGGTCCCCGGGTCTTCCAGATCCCCATTGGAATCTCGGAGTTCGACCGTGACAAGCTTCGTCTGGAAGACTACCGGGCCAGGCGAGGCATTCCCGTTCTTGGTTTGGCGGAGGAATGCGTAGGTCATGTGCCATTCCCGGTTGCCGCTTCCGTCAATCAGGGCAGAGAGATTGCCGTTGGCGTCAGTGGCGCCTGGCAAGCTGGGATACGAGCTTCCGCCGTTAAAGTAATAAACTGTGCCTCCGGCGAGTCCGGCGCCGGTGCTGCTGATGAGCTTGATGTTTACCAACGATTTCTCCATCACGCAGCCGCTGCTGATTGTTAAGGTCACCTCAGTGACCTTGTTAATCCTGAGCTTGACCGTGGCCGGGAACATGTAGAAGGGGGATGGGAGCGGGGAGTCCCAATAGCCGATCCATTGCTGGACGGTACTGGCACCATTAATGATCACCTTTGTGGGTGTGAAAATCGTCGTGGTGCTCTGACCGGCAGTCTTGCCATCACCTGCTAGTAACTGGTCCTTGACTTCGGAGGTGCGGTTGACAGACGCCTGGATCTTCCATGTGTTCGGGAACTCCTCGATAGAGGCAAGGCCGGAGGCATCGGTCGTGGCTGATGCCCAGGTCCCTTGGTAACCGCCGCCATAGAACTTGATGGCGATCCCCGCAAAGGCAACCCCATCGCAGTTCTGGACCTTCGCAACGCTCTTGGACGTGTAGAACGTCACGAGGCCGCTCTGACCGGCGGTCTTGCCGTCGCCTGCCAGGACAGCGCTCTGGACTGCGGAGGTGTTGTTGGTGATCGCCTTGTACCAGATCGTGCCGGGGAAGAGCTCGGTCTTGGCAAGGCCGCTGGCGTCAGTGTTGACCGAGATATAGTTGCCAAAAGCGTTTGATGGAGAGAACAGGACGCGCACGCCCGCAAACGCGCTGCCGTCGCTCTTGTTGACCTGTACCTGGCTCTTGGACGTATAGAACGTCAAATTGTGGTTGTTGCTGATATCCTGCGTTTGTACTGCGGAGGTGTTCTGATATATGGCTTTGAACCAGTAGGTGCCGGGCGGAAGATACTTGGTTGCGACCCCGCTGGCATCAGTGTTGGCCGAGCTATAGTTGCCAAAGCCACTGGAGGTAGAGAACAGAACACGCACGCCTGGGAGCGGACTGCCCTGGCTATTAAGTACTGTGACGGTGACGACCTGACAGCCGGTGACGGTGATGTTCTGGAAGGCTGCGCTATGCGTGGCCCCGTAGCCGTAAAGCCCATAAAAGACCTGCATCCTGGTCATATCACCGGTGAAGGTCATGCCGGCGGGGGTAAGCTCAATGGTATTCCAGTTGCCGTCAGTTTCGAAACCCTGATCCAAGCCACGGATATTCATATAAGCTGTTCCTGACGTAGCGCTTGTAGCATGTAACGTCATTATAATTGGGTAAATACCACCAGTATTTGCCGTTTCGGGATTTTGATACGGGTCAACACCATCCCTATCCCACCAGACACGATGGTTATTCCCCGGTGCTGGCGGAACGGATGGCAGGTTATAGTCGCCCTCGCCGTGGCCACCGGCCTTCTGCAGTATAACTTTATCGTCCAGATCTAGGTTTGGAGCGCCGGCCGGGTCGGGGTCAAAGGTATTGACTGCCCAGTCATAATCCGTAGCCAGCCATACACCGGCACCTTCGACGTCCCATGTCGGGTTGAAGTTACCGCCGCCTAGCTGGCGCGCCCCGAACTGCGCCCAGGCGTGAGCGGCGTCACCGCCAAAGTCATCCACCATGCCATTCGCATCATAGGTGAATCTGATAACCAGGTCACATGCGGTCAGGTCCCATACCTCGGGGAAATTACCGCTTTCGAATTCGCCGCTCAGTGAGACATCACCATAGTTCTTGGTTACTGGCCCCGATGCTGCGACAGGCATGGCCATCGGCACAACTAAGCCAGCAACCAGACCTAATGCGAGTAGCGTAATTAATAGCTTTTTCATCTTTTTATCTCTCCTTCTTCATAATATTGCCTTATCGCCCGTCGATCTCAGGCGTAGTGATACAAACCGCAATTCTTCCTTGTTACTTTTCTTATACATACGTCCTTATACCCACCTCCTTAATTCCAAAGTACCTAGATTATGCCTTCGGCCTCGGCTCTATGTATAAAAAACAAAAAACCGACCTTTTCGGGTCGGTTTCACTATTGGCTCCACATCAGCTAAGTGACCAGTTGCGGCTGGTGCTTCTTCGCCCCCCCCCCCCCAAGTTATACTATTCCTTAACTATTTCGAGTTGATTACTTCCCTGGCAGACTGCCTTAAGCTTTGCTTGAACTCGCTCAGGCGAAGTTCTTATATTTATATATTCGCATAATATCGATGGTTTGTCAATAGGTTCGCACCAAATTTTCGTTAAGGGAAGTAAACAACCCTGCAGTGTTGGACTGTATCAGTGACTGATTGGCCTGCAAGTTTGCTGCGACCTCAGACACAATGCACAAAGGACAAGAAGCTGACTTCTGCTCTACACCGCATCCCTTATGCCAATAGTTCATTGATTTATTGCGTACCGCGAACCTTAGCCATCCGTGGACAACATATATCTTCGTATCGAAATCTGTCCTCTTAGATAAATCTAATGAGCAGCACAGTTATCAAGCCTAATGATATTAATGTGGGCATCAGTCGAGCGAGTTGAGTATGTTTTCTATCTCCTCCTGTGACTGAAAATCACCCAGCTTTACTTGTTTTATAATTCCTCGAGAGTCGATAAAGAACGTCGCGGGTACGGACCAGATACCGTAACTATTTGCAGTTGCCCTGTTTTCATCGAGCAAAATTGGGAAGTCGAACGGGCCGTATTTGCTACCATATTTGTCTTTAATCTTATCGATGCGGTCTGCTCTGGCATCAATGCATACCGTGAGTACTATCACGTCTCCTGAGTTATTGCCATGTTTATCATAGGTGGCATGAATCTTGGGAGAGCCGACTATGCAAGTCCCGCAATAGGTTGCCCAAAAGTTGAGCACTACTTTTGTGCCCTTGAGATTGCTTAAGCTTATACTTTCGTCAGCAGTTGTTTTTAAAGTAAAACCTGGAGCAAGGTTGCCTACACGATTTCCGGTTTTAATTGTTGGGTCTGTTCTAACTGCCGGTTCATCGATTGATGTCGACAATGTATTGGATGGGGCTACTTCAACCACGGGTATGCTTGTTGCTGCCTCTTGATTCAAGCCTGATGCCAATACCGGTGATGCCAGCGGTTCTGTCCCAGAAACAGCTGTGTTGATATCGCCGGATGAGGTTGTTGCCACCCGGTCATGAGTTACCAGTCCAGGGGGCAATGTAACCGTTACATAACCTATTGGTGAGACTGTCGCTAAGGGTACCAATAGTAGCAGGATGCCGAAAAACATCAACCATATCCCCAGCATACCGATACGCCTACGCATTAGCTTTTTCTTCTGTTCCAGTTTCATGTTCTAGTTATAACTCCCTGTAACTTCGGATCAGTAGCCGTCTCCAGACATGTATAGCTAGATACACAACTGCACCAATCAAGCATAAAATGGCAAAACCTAAAACCGACGTTATTATTACTAATTTTCTGTTGAAATCGTCTTTCTGTTTTTGTATGGATGTCTCCAGAATGGCATGTTCTTGTTCCAGCACTGATAAACCGAGGCTTACATCTTCCAGCTGTGCAAGCTGAGCTTTCAAGGCAGCTGCGCCGTTGCCATTTGCGTGGTTGTTTGTCTCGGTGACCATTATCACCTTGGCCAGCGCCTCTATTACGGTGTTTAATTTCTCTTTTTGGACCACGAACTCGGGGGCTAGTCCGGCAAGTTGGCGCCTGGCCCACATGTCGGCAGACCCGTCGCATACACCCCATGTGCCTCCGCAGCCGGAACCCTGGTATACCATCGGGTCTAAGTTAGTGTGCGGGCAGAAATAGCCCATCCATCCCGGTGTCCAAGAGTCATATTTGCCGTCAGGAGCCACCTCAGCGACTGCAGGGATACTGCTAAGCGGAGGCAGAAGTCCTGTCCCAACTTGACTATATTGACTGTTGGGTGCACTGTGTTGAAATGCCGCTGACGCGGCGGCAGCCCCAGCTTGATAGCCCGCCGAGCCGGCGAGGTCAAATAGGTTAGCGCCCTCTATATTGACATTAGCCTCGTTGGCGTCTATGCCGATGTCAACGTTTGCCGTGCCTGGCGTGCTTATGCCGATGCCGACATTCATATCACTATCACCATCACCGGCGTATGCGACGGACGGTATTAAGAGCATCGACATTACGAAGAATAAGGGCAATGCGACCTTTATTGTATGTTTCATTATTTCACCTCCCTTCATTCAATTGTTTAATTTGACCATGTTCTATGGAATAACTAATCAGGCAGAAGGCGAGCAATCCTACTGTGGGAAATGCCGCCATTATAATTATTGCATAGTTATCTAGCCTTGTTATAGTGTCGTCTAGCTCCAAAGGGCTGTTGTCTAAATCTATAGCCGGGTTCTCATATTCAGTCTTCTGCTGTCCGGCAGGCTCATCAATGCCTTGTCTCTCGATGAGGATTTGAGACTCATCGCTGGCTTCAACATTAAGCTTTACCTCATCGCCGGCGTCGATGCTGACCTGAACCGGACCTTTGGCATCAACATTCAATTCAGCAGGGCCACTGGCGCTGATGTCAACCTTAACATCGCCGGTCACACCAACGTCAACTGTCATGTCAGGGTCACCATCAGGGGGGTCATCGGCATGAACAATCGGGTTGGTGCACAATGATATTCCACTTACCAGGAAGACTGCGAGTACTATTACTAACCATTTTCTCATCAATAACCTCTATATTCGGGTGGTTGTCCGCCCTAGCCGTGTTTGGCTAGGGCGGACAACTGAAAAGCAACGCATTAATTGCTATTTATAATTGCCCTGTTGTACGTGAATGCACCGAGAGTGGCAGTGTTCCAGCCGACATTCTGATTAATGGTACATGAGCCAGCCGCACCAGTGCCGGTGGCTTGCAGCCCTGAACCAACTATGCTAAGTGTACCAGTTGAGGTAAAAAAGCTAGTTGCAGGATTACCACCAGTTGCACTGAGGTCGGTCAAGTTCACTGAACTGTTTCCGGAGCCCTGGAGAGTCAATAGGCCAGAACCGCTAGTGCCGTGGAAGTCCTGAAACTCAGGGAAATTGTAGCCGGATAACGGGCCACCACACATTGCAGCAGTTCTGCCTGCTTGGCTACCAATACAATCCCACGTGGCACTGCCATTGCCCGTTGCGCTACCAGTGGCAAAGCTTCCGTCAGCAGCCACAAGGCTCTGTATCATAGAGAACGCGGAAGTACCGGTAGCTGAGAAAGTGGGCCAACCCTGATTGAGGGCGTAGTTATTGTCAATCAGGCTAGTGTCTACACCAGTAAACGTCGTAATTGGCCCGCTGGTTGTAGCCCCCATTGTCATCGATACTGCACCTGTTCCTGTAGCGAAACTATTCCCGACCCATGTGCCAGCTCCGACGAAACTGTAAGTGCTGAACCCACCGGGTTCCAGAACGCCACCATTGGTGTATCCAAAAGCACCTCTAACTGTTTGATATGCAATGCAGCCGTCAGTAAGCGAGGTATCCATTTTGGTGGTGTAACTGGCTCCACCATAAGGGCCACCACCAATACCGGTGTAGTTTGCTACGAACTGTCCGTTAATGTTGTTCCCCAGGACCGTGAAATTGGTCGTGGCTAGAGTACTGCCAGCAGTTACGGTACCTGTGGTCAAACCGGCACCGCCAGCCCATTGGATGACCACATCGCATGGGTCATCGGCGAAGACCGCACTTGGAATCAACATGACGGCCAGTGCCACTACCAGTAGACTAATTGCTAATATTTTCTTCAAATATCAACCTCCTTTTTATATTTTTGGTCTTTCCCGCATGTCATTCAGTCTCTCCTGAACGCCAGTTTTTGCCAGCATCACCTCCTTCTATCCGATTTTTGCAGTGCGGAGATTTTGCGTTATAATAAATACAGGCAGTGTGGCAAGGTGACTCGACCAAAGTTTACCCCCGCGCTGTCTGGGCGGTAGTTGCGGCTACCGCCCTTTTTATTGGCTCATTTTCCTTAGCCCTCCACCTTTCTCCACAAACAAAAACCGACCCTTGAAAAGGGTCGGTTTCACCATTGGCTCACCCTTAACCAGATGACCACCTTAGGTTAGAGGTTCTTTGCCCCCCCCCCCAATCATTTACTGCGATTAATTGTTTCAGCGATCACACAGACTATTAACAACCACCTCCAACAACTAGACTTTGCACAGTCCCCTTTGCCTTAACAAAACCCCAGGCAATACTTTAGTGCTCTAATAGTACTAAAGTACCCCCAAAAGGATACTAACATGTACGATTAAAGTTGTCAAGATACCTTATCCTACCCAAACCTCACCATTGCAACTCATCCAGTTGTTAGTGACACACCACTTTGCTTTTGGGCTACCCTGCTACCTAATTCGTCGTAGTCTGTTGTGGGAAAGTGAACGACCGCTTACTGTCTCGCATTATACCACTTGTATCACGGGTGTCAAGAGCCTAATCTATAGGGCTGGTGTTTTCTCATGGATGTATGCCCTCAAAGGCAAAATTAAGAAAAGAGAGCTGGGACATTGAGTGAGAACTATGTGGTGTGATGAGGTGAGAGTGAATTGATATTTAACGCTTTCTGATTGTCTCACAGAGGACTGTGTACAGAGGCTCAGCTCTCTGTGCCAAATTGAAGCTGTAATTGTCCAGAATCCAAAGGCAAGAAAGGCCTTCCACCATACTGAAGATTAAACTTGCTACCGTATCAATGTCGACGTCTTCCTGTATTTCCCCCTTCTTCACGCCTTCAGATAGGATATCTCTAATGAGGCTAGTGTACTTATCTATGATATCGTGTATCTTCTCTTTAAGCTGCTTATCACCTAGACTAACGATCTCAGCTATGACCTGAAAAGCCATGCCCTTGCTTTGTGTGATGGCTGAAAGCTGACTTCTGACCGCATTATGCAATGTCTCCAGCGGACTGTGACTGTTGGTACGATTTCTTTCGATATCGCTTGTTAACAAATCTCCGATGTTATCAGCCAGCAAAGACAGTATCTCTCTTTTACTTCTAAAATGCTTGTATATGGTACCTTCAGCAATTCCTACCTCTTGGGCAATTTTTCTAATCGTTAGATGCTCGCTGCCGTACTTGACTATTACATTGCCGGCAGCATCTATTATTTCTTGTTGCCGCACAAGCGTATTTTTGTACTCTCGGATCTTCTTTGGCATATAGGTGCTCCTCCAGAAAACCTAAACTGCTTCTGTCGTTACCGTTAACATTTTAGCTCATACCAGGTTGACTTGCCAAGTCGTTTGTCTAAGGCTTCCTGTCATATATAGAGATGTAGGTCTGGCCAAAATCATATCCCAGACGTTAGTTACTTTTTTCCAGTATTAACCGGATTACCGGCTGGTTTTCTGTCACATTTTAGCCATAACCTCTCGCCATCGGTTATGAACTCGATAGTCCCGTGAGTTGAGGTCAGGTAGAGTCTGTCGCTTCCCACCCGCTCGGTCAGTCTGTCCTCTATTTCGCTGTTTGGGAGGCCGAATCTATTGTTGGCGCCCACTGAAATGGCGGCTACTTCAGGATTAACTACAGCCAGAAACTCTGGGGAGGTAGAAGTCCGGCTGCCGTGGTGGGCGACCTTTAATACTGTGCTCTTGAGATTAGCCCGTTGGGCAACGAGGTACCACTCGGCCTCGCGGCCGATGTCGGCAGTGAATAAGAAGCTTATCTCATTCCAGCTTAAGCGTAACACCATGTCGTTGTTATCAATGTCATCGGAAGTATCCTGGAGTAAAGGCGACGAAGGATGGAGCACCTCTATCTTTATTCCGTTTCCGAGGTTGACCTCCTGTCCGGCATGACCTGTTTCGTGCTTGGCTTCGCTGTCGTTAACCGACTTGAGCCATTGCTGATAAGTGACTGAGTTATAGGCTGTTTCCGGCTCCATGACCTGTGGCACCTTATATTTTTTGAGTACTTCTATAAGGCCGGTGACATGGTCGGCCTGTGGCTGGGTTAGAATCACCAAATCGATAGTCTTATCCCAGAAAGGTAATTTTTTGCCTAGCTCCAGGCTTATTGCTTGAGGGCTTGGGCCACCATCAATGAGAATGTCTTGACGGTTCGGCGTTTGGATGAGGATGGCGTCTCCTTGTCCTACATCTAGTATGCTTACATGCAGCTTGTCGTCAGGCATATTTAGAAAGGCAACCCAAACCAGGATAGTGGCAATTAGAAGTGGGTATATGAGCCATTTCTTGGGCACTTTAGCGGCGAGACCTGAAGCTTTACTTATTTGGGGACTTATTTTGGAAGCTGTCATGCGGAAGAGATCGGTTAATTGATTACGGTAGTATATTATTGCCACGATTGCAGCCAGTACAGCATAGTAAATCCATATTTGCCAGATGTGGATACTGCTCAATTTAGCTGATGAGAACGGCAGGGCATCGAAGGCACGCACTACAATCATGAAATAACTGAGGAAAAGCCACGATACCCAACCTAGAAACTGAGCCAATAAAGGTGCTAAAAGACCCATACCGGCGACCAGGGCTGAGGTGATAATGATTCCTGGCAAGGCCAGCACAGCGAAGAATGTAGCCGGCAGACCAACGAAGGAGACAACATCGAAATAGTAGGCGATCACCGGCCAGGTAGCTAAGATGGCAGCTAAAGTAACTGCAAAGCTATCAGCGACAAAATTACATAAAGATGCTGCAGCTCCTTCTCTTCCTATGGTGACAGCTATCCCTTTCCTAGCCCAAGCTTGGAAGTAGGGCGCAAGGAAAATGAGTCCTGCCATCGCCAGGAAGCTCAGTTGAAAGCTGGCATCCCATAAGACTTGAGGCTGTATTCCCACCATTACCGCTGCGGCGAAAGTCAGTGCGATTGATGCACTACTTTGCCTGCCCAGATATTCGGCTAGTAAGAACATGCTTCCCATGACGGCGCCACGGACTACGGGCGGATGCATGCCGGTAACCAGAGCATACAGCCAGATAATCAGAAGAGCCAGCCAAATATAGATGTGATACCGCTTACCGAAAAGCCAGATTCCAGCGGCCAGAAGCATGCCTATGACGATGGTTATGTTTATGCCGGATATAGCCAGTACATGGGCAGTTCCGGTTCTTGAGAACGCTTGATTTAGAGAATATGGTATGTTGCCTCTCTGTCCAAGAAGAATGCCTTGAGCCAGCGAGGCTTGTGGTTCTGGCAGGGCTTGTGAAAGACTCTGAGAAAGGCGGTTTCTCAGCGAGTAAATCCAGGCTAAAGGCTTAAAACCTCTGCCTGTATCGAGAGTTTCTATTTCAGGATAATTTATAACCGAATAAATTCCTTGCCGCGCTAGATAGCCTTTGTAGTCGAAGTCGTCAAATTGCGGTGGTGTTTCCAGCTTGCCGGTTACTTTCAATGTGTCCCCGTAATGATATTCTTGATACCTGGACACGCGTATTAGAGCTTTCCCTGATATTTCTTTTTTTGTATCATCTATTTGTATGTCACTGGCTGAGAGCTGGAGGATGGAAGTTGTGCCTCCGGTCTCAGGTTCAGTGGATACCATGCCCTCAATTTCGGCCGTTCCCTTGTCGTTGTAGAATTGAAGTTGCTGCTCATTGATAACGGGCAGGCTTGATTGGAGGCGAATGCAGCCGCCAAGTAAAGCAAAAAGGCAGAATCCCGCTATAAGCAGTTGCTTCTTATACCGCGATAGGAAAGGGATGAGACACAGGGGAAGAAAGCCTATAAAAATAATACCCCAGGGCAGGGCGATTTTCGAGCCTAAGTAGATACCTGTTACCCAGGCGGCGCTGAGGTAAATAAGCGTCACGGTTTTCAGTCCTCTAGAGCTATCAGGTCTCTTATCCTGTCTAAGGTGGATTCACCGATGCCCTCGACTTGCGATAAGTCCTCGATTCTGCGGAACGGGCCGTTTTGATTACGGTAATCGACAATGGCTTGAGCTCTGTCTGGTCCGATTCCGGGCAAAGCATCCAGCAGCCAGCCTTCAGCCCGGTTCAGGTTTATTCTTTGCGGTTGAGAGCCTTCGCCGGTCTTGGGCACATAAATCTTGATTTTGCCCGTATCTGCGTCTGATATAAGTCCGGCAGCTTGGACAAGCGCCTCTATGGTGTCATCTTCTTTAAAGGAATAGAAACCTGGGTTAGCCACAGCACCGCCGATGTAAATTTCACCTTCGTACTGAATCGGCGCAGTTTGGGACAGGGAAATCTCGACAGACTTATGGCTGCTTTGCTTTACTGCCAGCACAATGCCACCGCTGATAAGGCTGACCAGCAAAAAGGCGATAACGAATAACCAGTATTTATTTAGATTACTTGGCATAATAAACTCCTTGTCCTTACCTTATTATTATAATAGTGGTAAAATTTTAGCACATATGGTGGATTCAAAGTCGATAACAGTCAACCGCAAGGCCTATCACGATTACCATATTCTGGAGAGCCTGGAAGCCGGCATTGTACTTACCGGCACCGAGATAAAGTCGATTCGGGCAGGACAGGTGAATATTCGTGATGCCTATGCCAGACCTGAAGGTGGTGAGCTGTGGCTGGTTAATGCTCATATCGCCGCCTATCAAGCTGGTAGCCGCTACAATCACGAGCCGAACCGGCCGCGTAAGCTCTTGTTGCATCGCCGTCAGATTGACGAGCTGGCAGGCATGGTGAATCAGAAAGGTTTGACTTTAGTGCCCTTGAAGTTATATATTAAAAAAGGAGTTGCTAAGCTAGAGTTGGGTGTGGCTCGAGGAAAGCGGCTTCACGATAAGCGTGAGGCGATGGCCCGTCGGGAGACGGAGAGGGAAATAGGGCGGGCGTTGAAGAGGAGGGGCTAATAGCACTTTAAAAACCTAATTTTGGGGGCGTGAGGCTTCGACAGTGGAAGGCCCACAGGATAGCAGGTCGAGGTGCCATCTACCTCGTAAAACAGGTGGCAAAATACAACTGCCGAAGCAGTTCCAATTGCAGCCTAATTAGGCTGCACATCCAACCTGACCTCACCCCGATGGGTCGGGATTGGGTGACGAAAAGTCGGGGTGCTCCAGCCTTGATGTCGATGAAGGTTGGCTAAGAATTATCGACTGGCCTGGCTATTATCGGTCAGCAGAGCCTAGCCAGGTGAGATAAATGAGCTGACTAAGCCTGTAGTACGTTCTGGCAACCTTCTTCTGGACGGGGAGTTCAACCCTCCCCCGCCTCCACCAAGAAAATAATAACGGGCTCCGGTATAGACTGGAGCCCGTTTGTTTTTTCTGAAACAGATCCAGGTGGGCTATTTACTATTGTCTTATTCTCCTATTTCGTTGGGGTCAAACATACCAAGGTAATAAAACAGGCTTTAGTTACCTAGTGAACGGAAAGTAAGTGTGCCAGTTTTGCGCCACCGCGCGGGCTTGCACTTGAAAGCCTTCGCGTACCGGTGCACCACTTAGGAACTGTCTTAGTTGTGTCACCACCTCCTGATGTTTTGGGTTTTGAGGCCATGAATTAGCCTGCTCCTCGGTATCCGAGATATTAAGGACCATGAATTCGCCACTTGACTTGGTCATTAGGTAGACGCCTTTATAAATCCCGGCTGATGTGAGACCAAAGGGATGGCCTGTTCTCGAAAGATTTGGGCCACCTTGTCCAGACTGCCAGGGGACGTCTGATAACGTGATGCCAAACAAAACATATCAACCTCCTCCACTTATGTACTAAGCTTATTCTACAATTTTTGGTTCTACTCAACAAGATGATGTTGCCTATGCTCAGTCCAATGAGTCGGGGCTCTGGCATGGTTCTGGCTTCTGCTGTCTTAGTCGTTTAGTCTAACTTGAAGCCTTTTTCGTAGAAAAGCTTGCAACAAGCGTCCACAACTTTGGGATCGTAAAGGATGCCCCTTTTCTGCGAGATTTCTTCTAATGCCTTGTCTATGCCGAGAGCCGGACGATAAGGTCGGTGAGATGCCATAGCTTCAACAACATCAGCTACACTTAATATCCTTGCCTCCAACAAGATGTTGTTGTCTGATATACCCGAAGGATATCCAGAACCATCCATTCTCTCGTGATGCTGGAGGACAATTTGGGCAACAGGCCAGGGAAACTCTATTGCCTTCAATATATCGTAGCTAACCTGAGGGTGAGTCTTAATTACACTGAATTCGATTTCAGTTAACTGGCCGGGCTTGCTGAGTATTTCCGCTGGCACGTACATTTTGCCAACATCGTGAAGAATTCCAGAGACACGGATTCCTTCAATTTGTTCGTCTGATAAGCCCATCTCTTCAGCAATGGCAACAGCGAGTTTAGTCACCCGCCACTGGTGGCCAGCGGTGTAGGGATCCCTCTTTTCGGCTACTGATGCCAAAGCATTCACCGTCTCGTCTAGGGTTCTTTTCAACTTCTCAAAGCTCTGTTTAAGCTGTGACTCAGCTTGTTTGCGCACGATGATGCCAGCCAAAGTATTAGCAACGGCAGTTAGGAATTCCTTCTCTCTTTGCTCACTGCCATGACCTTCTCTTATGTACGTATTTATCACCCCTAGTGTTTTGCCAGCGAATAGAATAGGGACACAGTAGTGACCGTGAGGAATAATTTCCTCATACTGGATCTCATGGCGCTCATCGATATGATCAGCAAATTGTATTTCCTGTGTCAAAGCTGCCCGTCCGCAAAGGCACCTGCCAAAAGGAACCCTAGCACATGCCTTTTGTATCGGTTCGGCAAGTTTGTTTTGAGCCTTCATTACCAGTACCTCGGGTTCATCTTCAACAAGGAATATGCAACCCATTGATTCCAAGGTAAGCCACGGGATAGAAAGGATGAGATCTAGTGTGCGCCTCAGGAGTTCTTCAAGGTGGACGCCTTCCAGCGAGAGGTTCAGGAGGGAATTGAGCACGTTCTGGGTATCGCAGTAACGCTGAAGTTCATCTTGGATCCGCTTCTCCTCATTAATATCATATACGAAGTGTAAGAAAATGCCTTGGCCCTCCTCTGTACGTTGTCCGGTTGGGTAGACCGCTGCCTTGATCCACCGTCCGAACTTGGGATCAAAGACCTCCCTTTCGACAGCTTGTCCTTTCTTTACAGCTTCCTCCAGTGGACAGCCAGGGAAGGGCTCGTCGAGGCCATGTACCACTTTGGGGCAATACCCGCCAACTATACCCCCCGGGTCTACCCCCAAAGCTCCACTCACTGCCTTATTGGCCAGCAGGATATGGTGATTTGCGTCGATCAACATAACGTAGAAAGGAAAATAGTCTAGCGCTTCCAGGATCATTGACCCGGTCATAGTCTCTGCCTTCTGTTCAACCTCTCTAATCGGCATACTACATACCCTCTTTTACATTTGTGTATACTCAAGCATACCTTTTCTACGCGCCTAATCAATCACCCAAAGGTCGTGTTTAGGTTAGGACTTTAGTGCCCTTAAAGTTATATATTAAAAGAGGAGTTGCTAAGCTAGAGCTGGGTGTGGCTCGAGGCAAGCGGCTTCACGATAAGCGTGAGGCGATGGCTCGTAGGGAGAGGGAGAGGGAAATAGGGCGGGCGTTGAAGAGGAGGGGCTAATAGCACTTTAAAAACCTAATTTTGGGGGCGTGAGGCTTCGACAGTGGAAGGCCTACAGGATAGCAGGTCGAGGTGCCATCTACCTCGTAAAACAGGTGGCAAAATACAACTGCCGAAGCAGTTCCAATTGCAGCCTAATTAGGTTGCACATCCAACCTGACCTCACCCCGATGGGTCGGGATTGGGTGACGAAAAGTCGGGGTGCTCCAGCCTTGATGTCGATGAAGGTTGGCTAAGAGTTATCGACTGGCCTGGCTATTATCGGTCAGCAGAGCCTAGCCAGGTGAGATAAAAGAGCTGACTAAGCCTGTAGTAGGTTCTGGCAACCTTCTTCTGGACGGGGAGTTCAACCCTCCCCCGCCTCCACCAGACAAAAATCGGGCTCCGTATTCAGACCACGGAGCCCTTTATTTTTGTAAGGTAGATTTGCAGTTGAAGTGTCTGTGCAATTTTGGGTAGTGGGTCAATTTGGACATAAGATGTCAAGGGGGACTGAGCTCGTTCAGATAGATGAGTGACACTATAATAGTGTCATTATGAGGATAGTAAGTGGATTAGCACCGGGAACTATTAAGCTAGCAAAAACAAATGGGGATATATCGAAAGCGGCTATACAAA
>Ga0315282_10001649_pt1 | contig 41884 bp, 38 predicted proteins | sample YL17G07_20_MG_FD_203693 | JGI IMG/M metagenome (GOLD analysis project Ga0315282, IMG submission 203693) | Sediment microbial communities from Yellowstone Lake, YNP, Wyoming, USA - YL17G07_20 | ecosystem: Environmental > Aquatic > Freshwater > Lake > Sediment | place: USA: Wyoming | collected...
TCGTAGTCGCCCAGGCTGTTCCAGCCCGAGTGCCCGTCGCCGGTATCCCTCTTGAGCGTGTCGGTCTTGCCGTTGTGCCGGATCTCGATGGTCACCGGGCCGCCCGCGCCCCAGACGATGTGCCAGAAGTACACCCGGTACGTCCCGGCCTTTAGGTCCGGCGTCCACTTCGCCCAAGCGCCGGCGGCCGTCGTCTTACGCGCCTCGGTGTTGTCCATGGCGTAGGTGTAGTAGCTGGCCCCCGCCTCCCGGTTCTTGCCGGCCTCCCAGGTGCCGCCCTCCGCGTATTCCGGGTCGCCGCTGTTGATGATGATCGACCCGTCGTACGCGCTGGTGGCGGCGTGCGCCATCGTCACCACAGACGCGGCGGCGAGCGCCGCGGTCAGTACGACCCACACGCTCATCATCCGAGCATTCATGGCGTTTCCTCCCCCTGCAGTCAGACCTTCCTTTGCGGCGGCCCGCGGATCGCCTGGCGCGCCTACTTCGCTGGCGTTTCCTCACTTCTGCGGGTTCTTGGGTGCGCCGCCGGCGTCCGGCGCCTCGGAACCGAACATCTCCAGGTGGCTCCAGCGGTCGTTCTCGTAGGCGGCGTAGGCGTCCCATACCAGGAGCATCTGGTTGTACTTGCCCGGGCGCTCCAGGCGGAAAGCCTTGAGGAAGCCGGGATCCTTGTCCCATGCCTTCTGGAGGATCCACCCCCGGCCGGTGAGGTCCTTGATGCTGCTGCCCGTGAGTTGGCCCGGATCCAGGTTGCCGTTGGCGGTGTAGAACTCCGCCGGGTGGAGCCCCAATCGGCACCTGACTTCTCCATTCGTAGCCATGCTGATCACGCCGTAGTTCATCGGGTAGGCTTTGTCGAGGTCCCACCGCAGGTAGAGCCGCTTGCCCTTTTCTTCCGCGTCCCCCCATGCACCATCATGAGCCGTGGCAATGGTGGATGCGAACGGGACAAAAGGCTTGCCATACGGATGACCTGTCCAGACGGCGTTCTTGAGGCTCTTGTGCATTTTGATCTTGTCGGCATACCAGAGGTCGCGCAGAAAACTGTAGGCCCCGCTGTCCTGGCCGCCGAACAGCGGCAGGGGCGGAGCATCGGGATCGGCGTACACAAAGACCTCCTTGGTCCTGATGCCGTGCCGGTTCGTCTCCGCGCATTCCTGGGTCAGTCGCAGCGCGTTGACCTTCGCGGGCTTGAAGCACTTGAGGAATTCGCACTTCCTCGCTTTGCTCTTGAACACCTCGAACCAGGTCTTGCCCCCGTCGGCCGATCCTTCCAACCGGACCGTATCGGGCGCGTCATTACCAACGTCCTCGTAGCAGATCACCAGGGACGACACCGTCCGCAGGCCGGGCAACGTGTAGGTGATGACCGAGGCGCCTGAGGTCATCTTGGGGTTATAGGGTCTGCCGCTGCCGTCGATCGTGAAATCGGCCGGGCCCCCGTGCCAGTCGGGGGAGAAGTCGAGATTGCCCGTGGCCGTCACCCGATTGGTCCACGTCTTGACGTCCAACTCCCGCAGCACGTTCACGGTGCCCAGGACGCCTTGCTCCACCAGGGGCCTTTCATGATCGATATCCCCCGACTCGCCGGCGTTGGCCGGCAGGCTCCACAGCGCCAACAGCAGAGCCATCGCGATGGCGGTCTTCATATCTGGGCGCCCCTTTACCTGGTCCCGATGCAGTACAGGTGGGTCTGGCCCCGGACGTACATGCGTGTGCCCGAGAAGACCAGGCACGACGTGAACGGCTCCAGCGTGTTGCGCGCCACCTCCTGGTACTCACGACCGGGCTTGATCACCACCGTCTCACCCTCATTGCTGCTGGCATAGAGATAGGGGCCGGCCAAGGCCACGCTGGAGTAGCACTTGCCCTTGAACAGGGCCTGCTTGTAGACCGTCTTGCCGTCCGCGGCGCCGAGGACCGTGAACCGGCCGTCGATCAAGGCGTAGAGGAGTCCGTCGGCACAGACGGGTGAGCCGACGCACCAGCCCCTGACCGTCTTCGCCTCCCAGAGCGTCTCGGCCACGATCCGGCCGTCGCTCGACGGCTTCAGCCGCACGGCTCCGCCGCCTTTCGCGACGAGGTACGCCGTGTCGCCCGGCACGACGGGCGAGCAGCAGGTCTCCAGCGGCAGCCCCTCGGACGGCCATACCTTCGTGGCCAGCACCTTCCCGTCGCCAAGCCGGAAAACGTCCCCGCATGCGGTGAGGACCGCCTCGGTATCGCCCACACGCACCCGCACAGGGGAGGCGAAGTGGACCCCGGCTTCCGCCTCCCAAAGGGTCTTGCCGGCAGCGGGGTCCAGGGCAGTCAACTTCAGGAGGTGAAGCAGGAGCCGGCCCCCGGCCAAGAGAGGCGATTCCGGGACGCCGTACAGGCGAGGTTCCGAGTACTCGGACGGCTGCGTCTCGAGCCTTCGCGCCCACCGCCGGCGCCCTTCCAGATCGTAACAGGCGACGATTCCGGTCCCGAAGGCCACGTAGACCTGCTTGCCGTCGCTCGTCGGCGTCGGGGACGCGTAGCCGGTATCGTCGCTGGTCTTCGGCGGGACGTAGGACGCCAGCGATTTGAGGGCTTCGGATGCCTCCTTGCCCTCGCCTTCCAGCCTGGCCAGTTTCGCCTTCAAAGCGGTGTCGTCCGGCGTCTTGCCGAGGGCCTCGGAGATCTCGGCCTGGGCCGCTTCCAGTTCCTTCATCTTGCGGCGCAGACTGTCCGCCTTGGTCTGTTGCGCGAGCGCCGCCTCACGCTGTTTCTCCGGAACCGCGTCGGCGTAGGTTGTGCTGCCCGACCACAGGATCGCGCCGTCCTTCGCGGAGACGCACAGGAGCGTGGACGGCTCGGCGCAGACGAAAATCCGGTCCCCCACCAGGATCGGCGACGCGTTCGACTTACCCGGTAGCGGCGTCTTCCAGAGGACGTTCTCCGTCGCCGACCACTTCACGGGCGGCTGGGCGTCCGGGTAGACGCCCGTACCGTCCCCGCGCCAGCCCACGGAGGTCTCCGCCGCGGCAAGACCGGTGCATCCGACCGCGGCCCACACGAACCACATCACATTGAGTCCGCGCATGATGTCTCCTTACGTCTGCGGGTTCCTGGGCGCAACGCCGGCGTCCGGCATCTCCGAACCGAACATCTCCAGGTGGCTCCAAAAGTTGTCCATCACGCTATAGGCGCCGAGGTCCCATACGATGAGTATCTGATTGTACTTGCCCGGCTTCAGCAGCAGGAACCCTTTGCTGACCGCCGGGTCCTTGTCCCAGGCCTTCTGGAGGACCCACCCCTGGCCGGTCAGGTCCTGGATGCTGTTGCCCTTGAGTTGGCCCGGATCCAGATTGCCGTTGGCTGTATAGACCTCGGCCCGGCACATCTCCGCCAGATTCTGCTTGGGCCTGGTCCCCTCACCCGCATTCGGGCAGCCAATGAGACCGAAGTTCATCGGATACGCCTTATCAAGATCCAGCCGCACGTAAAGTCTGTTACCGCCTCCCTTCTCCCCCTCTCCAAAGCACATGGCCGCATGATATCCAGGAATCTTGGACATGAACGGAACGTGGGGCATCCCGCCACTATGCGCCGCCCAGGTGCCGTTCGAGGGGCTCTTGATCAACTTGATCTTGCCGCGATACCACAGATCGCGTAGAAAACTGAACGCGCTGCTGTCCTTGCCGCCGAACAGCGGCAGGGGAACCTCGGGATCGGCGTACACAAAGACTTCAGCGGTCCGTGGGGCTTTGCCTTCCTGGGTCAGTCGCAGTGCGTTGACCTTGGCGGGCTTGAAGCATTTCAGGAAGTCGGTCTTCCACGACTTGCTCTTGAACACCGCGAACCAAGTCGTCCCCCCGTCGACCGAGCCTTCCAGCCGGACCATATCAGGCGGTTCGCCGCCCCTGCCCGCATAGAAGATCACGAGAGACGACACCGTCCGCAGGCCGGGCAGCGTGTAGGTGACGACCCACGGTTCCGAGTTTTTCGCCGGGAGATAACTCACGGCGCCGCCGTCGATCGTACACTCAGCCGGGCCGCCACACCAGTCGCGCGAGAAGTCCGCCGCGCCTTTGACCGTCACCCGATTCTTCCCCGTCTTGACGTCCAACTCCCGCAGCACGTTGACCGTGCCCAGGACGCCGTCTTTCACCAGGGGTAGTTCGTGATCGACCTGTTCGTTCTCTTCGGCCAACGCCGGCACATTGCCCAGCCCGAACAGTAGCGCCAAGGCCAGAACGGTTTTCAGTGTCAGAACGGTTCTCATGTTTGGCCCTCCTTCTACTTATTCTCGCCGATGCACCACAGGAACTTGTGCGTCCGGATGTACATCCGGTTCCCCACGAACAGCGGCGCGCTCGTCATCTGGTCGTGATCTTCTTGCCCGAGCGAGGCGCCGAGTCCTCCCTTGGCCAGCGTGTTGAACGCGACCTCCTGGAACTCGCGGCCCGGCTTGAACACCCACATCTGCCCAGAATCGAACCCCCCATAGATGTACGGCCCGGCCTGCGTAATACAGGGATGGGGATCGGTGCCTTTGATCACCGCGCGCGGCGGTGACTTATAGACCACCTGTCCCGTGGCCGCGTCAAACGCGACCACTTGGAACTTGTGATCGCCGGCGTCACATTTGTTGTAGATCAGCCCGTCGTGATAGACCGGCGACGAGTAGATGCCGGGGCGCTCCTCTGTCTCCCACAGCTTCTCCGTGACGATTGTCCCGTCGGCGTTCGGCTTGAGTCGCGCCGCCATCAACCGTCTCTCTCCCTTCTTGGTCAGGAATTTGGGCGGCCCTTCCCCGGAGAAGGACTCGTCCCACGCGGAATACACGACGTCCCCGTGCACCACCGCCGTGAGTTGGCCGTTGCAGGTCGCTTCGTCCGCCATCAACTTGCCGTCCGAGGCGCGGTACACCTTTCCATACGGCATCACCACCAGTTCCGTGCCCCCGACCTGCGCGCGCACGGGGGAGCCGTGGCGCTCCTTGTGGTCCACCTCCCAGGCCGACTTCCCGGTGGCCGGATCCAGGCCGTCGAGGTGACCGCCCATGCAGATCACCAGCCGGCCCCCGGCCAGCAGCGGGTTGGCCGAATAGCCCGTAGCAGAGGTCGGTTTCGCGAGCATCCGCACCCACGTGCGCTTGCCTTCCAGGTCGTACGCCGCCACCAGACCCGTCCCGTACACCACGTACACATGCTTCCCGTCGCTCGTGGGCGTCGGGAGCGTGTATTCCAGGATGAAACCGAAGTGCGAGCCCATCACCGGCGGCATCTCGAAGTACTCGCACCTCAGGATGTCCTTCTTGAGGGACTCCTTGATGGCCTCCTTCTCCTTCTCGGTCTTGGCGCCATTCACCTTGGCGATGATCGCGGCCGCTTCGGGGTCGTCCTCCGCCGCGGTGTCGAAGAAGGTGACGGTGTCCGACCACAGGATCTTCCCGTCCGCGGCCGAGACGCATAGCAGCGTCGACGGTTCGCTGCACGTGAAGACGCGGTCCCCCACCACGATGGGCTGCGAATTGGACCGGCCCGGCATCGGCGTCTTCCAGACGACGTTCTCCGTTGCCGACCACTTCACGGGCGGATTCGCATCCGGGAAACTGCCCGTCCCGTCCCCGCGAAAGCCTATGCGGGCGTCGGCCCCAGCCGCCTCGTGCGCCGCGGCTGCCGTACAGAACATCACGACGACAGATACCACCACCCAGTTCCGTTCCATCACGCTCGCTGTCATTGCAGTCTACTCCCGTTTTGTCTTATGGACATTTACGCCGGTCGCGGCGTCCGCGGCCAACCCGCATTAACGCCCCCACCCACGCAACCGTCAGCACGTGCGTAAGGCTGTCCCCGATCGCAAGCATCTTGTTATCGCCCCCCACGCGAACTCGATCTCGTTACCCCAGTGCTCCGTCCAGTCCGGGTGCAGGGAAACCTGGAACGTCAGATCGACCTTTTCCGAGCAGTCCGGCGTGCCTCGTCGTATCCTTCCCTCAGGCCTCGCGCCGGGCGCGTCGCTTGGCGCCCGCGGCCGGCAGGCATGTCGAGGCGCGCGGCACAAGAAGCGACCGGAGACCCACCTGGAGCGCCGAGGCGTCGCCCGCCAAGGCCCGCGCCGCCAGGTGGCCCGCCTCCTCCCCCAAGGCGTCCAGCGGCGGACGCACGCTCGTCAGCCCCACGACCCGCGACTGGGGAGCGTCGTCGAACCCGATCAGGCCGAAATCTCGCCCGGGCGTTAACCCGGCCTCCGTGGCCGCGCGCAGGACGCCGTAGGCCGTGTGATCGTTGACGGCGATGACGCCCGTCCGCTCCTTGGCGCGAGGCGTAGGAGGCCGCAGCACCCCGGCGGCCAAGGCTTTCCGGGCCGCTCGGTACCCCACTTCCACCGGGTCCGCCCCAGGCGGATAGGGACCGGGCGAGCCCGGATAGGCCCTGACTGAGTCCTCCGCCAGGCCTGATCTTCGGGCGGCATCGCGCGCCCCGGCCAGACGGTCCGTGACCCATTGGGCCGTGAAGGGCTGGAAAAACACCAGCCGCCGGTAGCCCGACTTGAGGAGGTGCTCGGCCGCCTGGTACCCCGCGTGCCGCGCGTCATAGTAGACGTGCGGGATGAAGTAGGGCACCGGCCGCCACGTCACGTAGACCAGCGGGCAGGCGAGGCCCACAGCCGCCGAGACGATCTCCGACTGGGCGCCCGCGTAATCGTAGATCTCAATGACGACGATGGCGCTGGCGTGCTCCGCCGCCAGCCGCCGGACGGCCTCACCCCAGGAGACGTGGCCGCCCTTGTCGGGCTGGTCGAGGGAGAAGAACCGCGTCCTCCCCCCGACGCCCGCGATCACCCGCTCCACGCTCCGCACGACAAGGGGTTCCCATGACTCTTGCCATGCGGCCGCGGGCGCTTCCGTGATCCGCACCGGCGAGATGATTGCCACCGTGGCAGAGGAGAGGGACTGCGGCTGCGCGGAGTCGGCGGCCTGCCGCGCCATCGTGGGAAGCCCGGACATCGTGCGGCCCGCACCAGCCCCGGCGGGCGCGCCCCGATCGGCTTGCCCCGGCGGCGCCGCCACGAACGTCCCGCGCCCCGGATGCGCTTGGAGCGTGCCGTCTTGCGTGAGTTGCTCAACGGCTCGCTGCATGGTCACCAGGGCCACGCCGTACTCCCGCGCCAGGGAATGGCGGCTGGGGAGCATCGCCCCCACAGGCCAGCGGCCTTGCCTGATTCGCGACTTGAGGTCCTCAGTGATCCTCAGATATGCGGGGCTATAGTGCCTGCGGTCGGTCTGTCCTGTCATGGAAGCCGTCTCCTTCTCGCGACGAGGAGTGTTCAGGTTACGGATGATACGGTTGTGCTAGTATAACAATCACGGCCGGGTCGGGTGTCGCCGAAAGCGGGGAATCGGGTGCCCGCGATCTGAGTCGGTCCGCGGCCGGCCAGTGGCTGAGCGGTCGAACTCCGCCGATGCCGCAGGGGCGGGGCCGGGTTTACCCATAGGAGTCAACGCAGGGACCCTCCAATGGCCGTATCTGACCGCATCGTTACGAGCGCGGACGGCGGGACGCACGACTGTTCCAGAACCGTCGATATCACCACCTGCGCGGCCGGCTGCCGTTAGAAACGGAATGCCCGATGGCAATGGCCTCCGAAAGGCGTCTGCTCCTGATTCCGGCGCTGGTCCTGGTCATCGTCATTCCGGCGTCGCTCCTCGCCGCCGATGACGCCGAGTGGCGCGAGCGGACGGGCGCCGATCCGGGGCGCGGGCCCGCGGCTGCGCCGGGCAAGGTCGACCCCGCAGCCGTTCCCGGCCTCGTCCTCTGGCTGGATGCGTCGCAGGGCGTGACCGCGGACGCCGGCGGCAAGGTTTCGGCGTGGGCGGACCGCAGCCCGCGCAAGCAGGACCTGGCACAGGCGGACCCCGCGTGGCAGCCGCTGCGCCTGGAGGGCGCCCTCGGAGGCCTGCCGGCCGTCCGGTTCACGGGCGAGCAGAACGCGGCCCAGACGCTCCTCTGCGAGAAGTTCACGCTCGCGGGCAGCCCGGGCTTCACGGCGATTGCCCTCGTCAAACAGAACCGCGAGGTTTACAGTTCCACGCTGTTGCACTATGGGCCGGACAACATGCAGAGGGGGGCCCACGTTGCCCTGAACGCCCTGGCGGCCGCCGTCGGCCCCACGCGGGACTTCGCGATGACCGTGATGAGTGCCGCGAGCCTCCCCGGCACCGGTTTCCGGTGCCTCGCCCTCGTGGCGGACAATGCCGCCGGGGCCCAGGAACTGTGGGTCGATGGGGCGCGGGTCGCCCGCGCGGTCCAGACGTTTGCGCTGGAGCCGGAGGGGCGATTCGTCCTCGGCGGCCACCGGCCGGGCGCGGGGAACTGCCACGGCGGCGCCTGCGCCGACGTGGCGGAGGTCCTCGTCTTCAGCCGCGCCCTCGCCGCCGAGGAGCGCCAGGGGCTTGAAAAGTATCTCAACACGAAGTGGGGCCTCGCGGGCCGCCGCGGCGCCGTGACGGCCCTGGCGGCGCGCCTGCCCTTCGCCTATTACCCATCCACGGGCGAGGCCGAACTCGCCTTCGACAAGTCCGCCGACCTCCTTCAGGAGCACTTGGGCGGCGTCTTCCGCCCGGCGGCGGACACCACCGCGCTCAAGCCCGAGACGCTGAAGCCCGGCCTCACCTGGGCGACGTATGACGGGAAGAAACTGCCCGATGACCTTGCGAAGGCGACGCCCACGGCCACCGGCACGGCCGGCGACCTCGACCTGCCTGGCGGCAGATTCGATCCGAAGGAAGGCACGCCCTACGTCCTCGCTGGGTGGCTCGATGTGCCGCAGGCTGCGCCGTACACCTTCGTCCTGTGCCCACAGACCGCCAGCCGCCTGTGGATCGGTGGCAGACTGATCGCCGACGTCTCGGACAGCAAGGGGTCCTGGGGGACGTGGAACTGGCGCGGCGACGCGGTGGCCTTGGCGGCAGGACGCCACCGCATCGTCCTGGCGGGCCTCGCCCAGCACCGGCCCGTCGAGCACACCGGCCAACCGATGGTCCTCTGGTCCGGTCCAGGCTTCTGGCGGAGGCAGATCCCGGCGGGGAAACTCGCGCACTCCGAGCCCGAGGCTCTTGTGCTCCCCGCGGCGGAGAAGCCCGATGCACGGTCGCTGCCGAAGGCCCTCGCGAAGATTGGCGAGGTGCCATTCGCGGTCGTCGACGTGCGGAAGGAGAAGGAGGTCGCCTCGGGCACACTGAAAGTCGATGCCAGCGGCCGGGGCCAAGGTCGTTTCGCCGTCGGGAGCCTTGCGGAGGGCGAGTATGCCGTCGAGTACCAGATCGCCGGCACGAAGGTCCGTCTGCCGCAGACGTTCACGCGGGCTCGGTTCCCGTGGGAGAAGAACACGCTCGGCACGGGGCACGAGGTCTACCCGCCCTTCGTGCCCGTGAAGGTCGACGGCGCGCAGGTCTCGGTGGTCGACCGCGCGTACCGCATCGGCGCGTTCGGGACGTTCGACTCTCTGGTCAGCCAGGGCCGCGAGCTCCTGGCGGCTCCGATGGCTGTCATCGCCAAGGTCGGCGGCACGGAGGTCGCGTGGAAGCCGGGCAAGGTGAAGGGCAAGGCGACGCAACCCGACCTCGCGGAGTTCTCGGCGTCGGCGTCGAGCGACGCACTCACGATAGAGGCGACGACGCAGGTCGAGGAGGACGGCTGTGCGCGCATCGAGTGGACCTATGGGCCCAAGGGCAAGCCCGTGACGGTCGACTGGCTCGAACTGGTCATCCCGCTCAAGGAGGCGGAGGCGCCCCTCTTCGGTTGGTCGGCGTCGGACTCGATGCGGCACCACTACTGGGGCGAGGTGCCCCCGGCGGGCAACACCACGTGGGACACCGAACAGGGGAAGGCCCCCGGCTGGGTGCCCGCGGCGTGGCAGAAGGCCGAGGGCCCCGCCCCGGCCGACGGCCGCGTGTGGGACTCCACGCGCAACCTGCACTGGACGCACGGTAACTTCGACCCGTTCGTGGCCTACGTGTGGCTCGGGGCTGAGGAGCGGGGCCTGGCGTGGTTTGCCGACCGGCCGGGGCAGTTCGTCGGGCGACGCGGGGCAGCCGCGCCAGGTCGTGTGCCGCGAGCCGGGGCGGGTCGTCCTGCGGGTCCGCGTGATCCAGCAGCCGACGCTCCTCGACGGGCCGCGCAGGCTCCTCTTCGGCCTCCAGGCCAGCCCCACCAAGCCCCCGCGGCCCGACTGGCGGACCCACGACGTCCCCGGGGGCGGGGGCCTCGCCGTCGTCTGCTGGGGCGGCTACTGGTGCTCCTCGAAGTACCCGGACAACCATGACTATACGGTCGTCGATACGATCATGCGGCTGGCCTCGGACCGCAGCGACGCCGCCGAGAAGGAGGTCCGCCAGAGGCTCAAGGAACTGGACGCCGGGCGCCTCTGGAAGGACATGAAGGTCTTCGGCGACTCGGACTGGCTGACCGCCCAGACGTGGTGGATCGGTATGGCGCGGAACCGCAGCGCCGCCTCCTACGTCGAGGAGCACGCCAACCACGTCCGCATGCCGGAGTGGCAGGTCTTCCAGGACGAGTGGTCCGCCCTGGAGTTCAACCGGTTCCAGAAGCAGGAAGGGAACTGGGGCGTCATTGCGCCGAGTTATCGCGATTTTTGCCTGTACTACCACAACGAGTACCTGCGCCGGGGCGTCAGCCTCTATTTCGACAACGTCATGCCGCGCACCGAGCGGAACCCGTACGTCCTCGACGGCGTGCCCGACTACTCGGCGGGCGTGTGGGGCCTTCGCGCGTACTACAAGCGCGTGTGGAAGCAGATGCAGCGACTCGAGCGCGACAAGGCCGCGCCCCTTCCCCTCGACTTCACGCTCCACATCACCAACTGCCAGGTCCTCCCGTGGACGACCTGGGCGACGAGCACGCTGGACCTTGAGCAGCCGTATCGCCCTGGCAAGCCGTTCCCGCCCGACTACACGCGGGCGATGTCGAGCGGACGCCACGCGGGCGTCGTCGCCCACGCCATGTACCCGCTCGCCAACTACAACGACTACCGGGACAAGAAGACGAACGCCTGGACCGAGGAACAGGCCCTGGCCGACTGGGCGATGTACCAGGTCCACGAGGTCCGCAGTTCCTTCTTCGCCGATTGGCGCCAAGAGTGGAAGCAGTGGCGGATCTTCCGCGACGCGCTGCGCAGCGCCGGCTACGGCCACCCGCAGGCGCGGATCATCAACTACTGGCAACCGGCCGACCCCGTCTCCGTGCGAGGCGCAAAGGACGTGGCGTGGCTCGCCATCGTGCCGCCGCCGGACGCGAAGACGCCGCCGGGCGCGCTGGGGGCCCTGCTTCTCCAGAGTTACGCCGACGGGGGCACAAGGGCCGCGGTGACGTGGAAGGGCGCAAAGGTGCTCCTCGACCACCTCACGCGCCGGCCCGTCGGAAGCGGTGGCGAGAACGTGCCGATCGATCTGCCGGGGCGGTTCGCCACGCGCCTTCTCTGGGCCCTCGAGCGGCCCGAGGCGGCGCCATAGCCCCTCCACGAGATCAACGGACCTTGGGCCGGGAGGGTCCTCGGAGGTCGTTCACTGCGGCGGGCCCGCCCAGCCGGTGAGCCCTCGTGCGGGGGAGTTCCGAAACTCCCGCCCGGCCTTGGCCCGGTTTCCCTGTAGTGCGGCGCCCCTTCTGCTCAGGGCTTAACGTCGCCGCGTCCTTCACCTGCCTTGCCGGCGCCAGAGGCCCTGTAGAGGGGAAGGTGATAGTTCGCCAGGTCCTTGCGCGGGAGCGTCCGGGTCTCGCTGCCGACGGTTTCCTCCACGATGTTTGTGAACGGCGAGTTCCAGTGGTAGAACCCGAAGGTGAACGAGGCGTCGGAGTTCGTGACGGTGAACATGGGCGGGTCGATCGGCTGCTTGTCCCAGGACTGGTAAGAGACACCGCCCAGCAGTTCCACCCGCGCGCCGCTGCGGGCGACGATGTGCCGAGCGCGGCCTTCGGTCTTGAGGCCCAGGATCCACAACTGCCCGCCATCGACCTCGATCATGGTCGCCTCGGGCGACTCCGGGTTGTATTGCCGCGCCCAGCACTTCTCGCCCGGCCCGATGAACAGGCCCGACACGGGCAGGTCTTCGATGTAGCACTCGCCGCCCGGCGTCGGCTTCTTGATGAGGCCGGACATCCCCATGTTCCGAAGGACCAGCGCCTTGCCGGACTTGTTGTCGAACATGTACGCCTTGCGCGGGCCCTTCCACCCGCCCAGGAGGAAGAACCGCTCCACGACCACGGCCGGGCTCGTCAGGTCCTCAAAGGTGAACACGGCCTTCTCGCCGCTCTGCAACTGCCCGCTGGGGTCCGCAATGTCGACGATGTTGGACATCCCGAGGATACGATTGATGCTGCCGTGAACGCGGATCGGCCGCGTGAACTTCGGGTAGTCGTAGGTACACGGGCGGCGGGGGAAGTAGATCGTGGTCTTCCCCTCCTTGGCGGCCCGGTCGATCGCGCCCTGGAGCGCGTCACCGACGTCCTCGCCGGCCTTCGACCAATCCACCTTCACCCACTTCGCCAGGTCCGCCTCCCAGGGCACATCGGGCGTTTCCTTGATGGGAAGGTGAAGCGTCTTCATCTCACAGGGGAACAGCGCGGTGGCCTTGCCCTCAAACCATTTGTCGAGGCTCGCGCCGTCGTGCACCTTGCCGGCGGCGTCCTTCAGGAGGTGGCCGTAACCGTCCTGCCGGATGTCCCGCACGAAGCATTTCGGGCTCTCGTTGAGGATGGCCGTGTTGTCCTTGCCGCCCCCGGTGAGGTCGGCCTCGACCAGCGTCAGGCTCTCCCACTTGTTCCGGACCGCCGGGACGCTGTTGACGCTCTTCAGGTCCCGCAAGGTCACGCGGCCATTGGCGTTGAAGAGCCCGAGCACGTTCTGGTTCTTGAGCGTGAGATGCTCAAAGACGAGGGAGAACGTGTCGCCGGTCTCCACGCCATGATCGAACCCGATGACCGTGACGTGCTGGATAAGGCACGGACCGTTCTGGCCTTGCCGCATGTCCAGCCCAAGCCGTCCGGCCCCTTTCGGGTCGCTGCTCCTGACTGTGACGTGGTACATGGCCCCCGAGTTGTTGGACATGAAGCGCAGGCCCACGGCGCCGGGGTTGCCGCGCCCGACGTCGACCGTGAGGTTCCGGACGTAACTGTGCATCACGTCGCCTGTGCCCTGGCCCTCATAGACCGAGAACACGATCTTGGGCTTCGAGGAATCCCCAAAGCCCGGGCAGTTGTCCTTCAGGCGAATGACGGTGCCGGCCTCGCTCTGGCCCTGGTAGGTGAGGAAGCGGTCGCGGCTGTGGGCCTTGCCATTGAAGATGCCCACGCTGTTGCTGACGAGGTAGGTGCCGTTGGGGAAGTAGAGCGCGTCGGGGATGCCCTTGACCTCGTCGATGGCCTTCTGGATCGCGGCGGTATCGTCGGTGACGCCGTCCCCCTTGGCGCCGTACACGGCCTTGACGTCGACGATCCCCGCATCGGGAGGGAAGATGATGTCCTCGGCGGAAGCCATGCCTGCCATGGCCAGAAGTACGATCAGGACCAGACAACGTTTCATGTTCATTCCTGTCTCCTTAACGGACGGCCCTGCCGGACCTGGAGAGTCATCTCGCTTGTCCGCGCGACGAACGCACCACCGCCGCGTGGCGAGGTCCCATCTGCCGGCCACTTCGGCGCCCGCGAGTCCTGACGAATGCTGCCGCGCCACTGTGACTGCCCCCGGCAAAGGCTACTTCCCCGCCCGCAAGAGCGACCACGTCTGCCACTCGTGCGGCGGATAGCGGAGCGACTGGCCACCGAGGACCGCAAGCACCGGTACCTTCCACCAGGCGCCGACGAAGCAGACCTCGCGATAGCCCGCCACCGAGGATGCGGACGAACCCGAAGCCCATGACGCGGTTGACTGAGCCGTGCACCCGTACGTCCTTCTTCATCCAGTACCAGTTTGGGTCGCTGTTCTTGCCGCCCAGGACATAGACCGTCGTCGCGCCCTTCTTCGCCGCCTCGTCGATCGCCTTCTGAAAGGCCGGGGCGTCGTCGTCCTCGTCGCCGGCCCTCGCGCCGAAGTCGTTGGCACACACCCAGTCCTCGGCCTTGGTCGGCAGCAGCACGTCGGGCTCGCGCACAGGCTTGAGAAGGAGGCCGGCCTTGGGCGCCCCGAGGCCCAGGACCTCGACGCCGTGTGAACTATACTCGGCCACGTCCGGCCCCGCCGCGTTGCCGGCCGGGACGCCGCTGGCCGCAATGGCCGACGCGAAGCCCTTGGTCGCGAGGCTCGCCGCATAGAGATGGCCCTTCTCCAGCCGGATGGCCGGTCCCTTGGCGCCCGGCGGCGCCTCGAGAACCGAATCGACGAGCGTCAGGACGCCGTTGCCGCCCGAGTCGACCGCCAGCGGTGCGCCGACCACGTGCAGCCCTTCCACGGCCAGCATCTGGCCGCGATGCAGGAGGCCCACCTCGCGGGCCCCGCGCACCGTCACCCGCGAGAGCGTCTGGCTGTTGATGATATGGTCCGTGCGGATGCCGATGGCAAAGCCTTCGACCTCAACGTCCTGAACGAGGCACGGCCCGTTCTGATCGTTGAACCCCAGGTCGATGCCGCAGGCGCCGCTCCCGCGCATCAGCACATTCTGCATGAGGCCCGTGTTGTTGCTGTAGAACTTGATGCCGACCGCGCCCGGGTTCTTGCCCGTGTCGATCGTGAGGTTGATGATCGTCCGGTCGAAGAAGTCGGCGTTCATCTTCGCGCCGTCGGGCCTCGAGACGCCGCGGACGGCCTCGCGCGGCTTCTGGGGATCATTGAAACCCTCGGCCCCGTCGGCCAGGCGGATGACCGTCTTCGCACGGTCCTGGCCCCATAGCCACGGCCCGACCATCGAGCCCTCTTTGCCGTCGCCCGGCGGCTTGAGGATTAGCGTGCGGGTGATCCGGTACGTGCCACGCGGCAGGTAGATAAACCGCGTGTAGTCGCTCCCGCCGACGCGCTCGATGGCCGACTGGAGCGCCGCCGTGTCGTCGGCCACGCCGTCGCCCTTGGCGCCGCAATCGCGCTTCACGTCGATCACGGCGCGGGGATCGGCCGGGAAGACGATCTCCTGGGCCGAGGCGAAGCCGGCAGCGAAGGCTACGACGAGAAGCAGCAAGAAAGAGCGGCACAGCGGCATGGGTATCCCCTGGATCATGGGCGTGGACTCGGGTCGGCGCCGAATCGGATTCTAGCCCGTGGCCCGAGCATGTCAAGTTCGGCGCCAGGGCGGTCAGCCCTTTCCGTTAGGTCGGATGACTATCCAGCATGCCGAAGGCAGCGGGCCACCGCCCAGCCGCGGCGAGACATGAGACGGCCGGAATTATGCCCCTCCTTCCATAATTCGCCTTGCCTCCGGGCCGAAAGCATGCCCTGATGTCCATGAGCATGGCGAACAACCCATAGGAGGATATGAAATGAAGACGATGACACGCAAGACGGAGCTGGTGCTGGGCAAGGACCTGAAGGTGGGCGACGTCGTGGTTCGTGGGGGCTACGAGTGGCAGATCGACAAGATCGCCTTCGAGCCGGACTTCCCGCGGTACGTTTGCACCTGCCACTGGACCGGCAACGGGGCCGACCCCCGGTTCTTCAACAACGAGTTCGAGACGGCCCAGCGCGACGACCTCCCCTGGTGCCGGGTGATGAACCCCAAGCCCCGCCGCCTGGCCTGCCGTACGGACGCCCCCGCGTGGTACGCGACCCAGGTCGGGCGCAAGGTGGAACTCCGCCAGACGGGCACCGACGCGTTGCTGGCGACCATCCGGCCGCCCGCCGCCTGGGGCGACCGGTGGGCGTGGAACACGACGGAGGGCGGCTTCTACATCGAGTGCCGCCACCTCGTAGCCACAACGGTCACGGACGAGCAGGCCAAGGCGCTGCTGCCGACGATGCGGGCCGCCGTCGCCGCCCTGCACGAGGTCTGGGAGAAGTGCCGCGAGGTCGAGCGGACGCTCGGCCGCGACCTGGACGGCCTGGAGGGCATCGTCCAGGACATGGCGGCCGGCGTCGACGACCCCGAGTCGATTGACGTGGCCTACGTCCGCGACGCCCTGAACGCCCAACTGGACGACGAGGTCGTCGAGGGCAGCCAGTGCCCCGCCTGCGGCGAGCGGCGGGTGGACTACCTGGTGTGGCAGAAGGACGAGGTGCACGTGAAGTGCACCACCTGCGGCAAGCGGTACGCGCCGCCGGCAAAGTAGGAGTGAACCATGTTGACGCTGAAGCAAAGGCAAGAGCGGGCCGCACGTCGCGCCGCGCGGATCGCGGCGAAGCACGAGGCCATCCGGCAAGCGGCCCTGGAACACGGTGAAGCACAGAGCGAAGGGAGCACGGTCATGAAGAAGAACGAGGTGAAGGTCGGCAGCCAGTACGTTGCGAAGGTGTCGGGCAGGTTGGCCCAGGTCTGCATCGACGGCAAGAACCCGCACGGCGGGTGGGACGCCGTCATAATGTGGAGCTCGTCGTAATGTTGAGTTTGGCATCCTCGCCCTCTCGTCTTGCGTGGTTGTTGCTGCGGATCTCCACATAACAACGAGGTGTCCGTCCGTGGTACCTTGCTGCTTCTTGAGCCCGCGATGGGCGCGGGCCAAAAAGGAGAGCAAGCCATGTTGGAACAGTTGATCAGGAAGCGCCACGTTCGTGCGTGGCACCAGGGGACGCTTTTCGCGCCGTACCTGGAAGGTTTTCTCGAAGAACTGGCTGCACAGGACTTCAATCGCCACTCGATCTGCCAGAGGTTGTGCGCGGTAACGTGGTTCGCCGAGTACCTGCGGGATCAAGGCGTCCGTGCGATCTCCGACATCACCGAATCGCATGTCGAGGACTTCGCCGCCGCGCAAGGCCGGGAACGGGGATTCTATTGTATCCCACACAGACGCAAGGCGATCAAAGACCTGCTCGGGCACCTCGAGCGCAGAGGCGCGTGGATACGGCCACCCAAACCCGAGCCTACGGGGCCAGTCGCGGAGTTCCTGCGCTCGCTCGCCGAGGAACGCGGCCTGGTGCATCGCAGCATCGAACCCTATCGGCGCCACTTGAACCGTTTCCTGGAATGCGCCGGATGCGATGGCACGCGAGAAGGCCTCGCCAGGCTGACAGCCCGGGATGTCGACGGCTTTATCGTGAAGATGGGCCATTGTTACAGCCGCAGGACCATGGGCGGCATCTGCGTATGCATCCGAGGATTGCTCCGCTATCTTTACCGTGAAGGCATCCTGGCGTCCAACCTGTCCGCGATGGTGCCATCGCCCCGGTACTACACATTCGAGCGCATGCCATGCGCGTTGCCCTGGGAGACGGTCCATCGGATACTCGACGCAGTCGACACTACGCGGCCGCGCGGACAACGCGACTTGGCCATGTTGAAGCTCCTGGTGACCTATGGGCTCCGATCCGGAGAGGTCGGCGGACTTCGGCTCCAGGACGTCGACTGGCGCCGTGACTTGATTCTCGTTCGACGGTCGAAGGCGGGGCGGCCGCTGAGGCTGCCGCTCATGCGTGACGTGGGCGAGGCCATTCTGGCTTATCTGCAAAAGGGTCGTCCCAAGACGAAGTGTCGCGAGATATTTGTCCGCGTCCAATCTCCCCACACGCCATTGCGTGGGCACGTCGGCCACATTGCCACCTATTACATGCGCAAGGCTGGGATCGAGAGCTTCCGCACTGGAGCGCATGTGATTCGGCACTCGTTCGCCGTCCACCTTCTCCGTCAGGGCAAGCCGCTCAAGACGATCACGGATCTGCTCGGGCACACGGATCCGCACACGGCGTATCACTACACGAAGCTTGCCCTGGAAGATCTTCACGATGTCGCCCTCCCGGTTGCGGAGGTGATGCCATGACCACCACCGCATTCCGCAGCGCACTCGGCGAGGATATGGCGTCGTACCTGGCGTTGAAGCGCGCAGTAGGCTTCAAGGCCAAGAACATCGAGAAGATCCTCCGCCGGTTCGACAGATTCCTCGTCCACCGCTTTCCGGATGCGCGCGATCTGTCGCTGCCGATCCTGGAGGCGTGGCTCGCATACCCGCCGGACCTCAAGGCCGCCACACGCGCGTTGCGCATGACCACCATCCGGCAGCTCTGCCTTTACCGGCAACGGACGCAGCCTGGCGTCTACGTGCCGGACAAGCAGAATGCCTGGAAGATCTGGCCTCGGCGACTTCGCTACAAGCCGCACATCTTCACGACGGATGAGGTCAAGCGGCTGCTTCGGGCGGCGCTCGAGTTGCAGCCGTATCGAGACAACCCGCATCGGCCTCAGACCTTCTTCAACCTTTTGCTCCTGCTCTACGCGACGGGTCTGCGGATCTCCGAGGCGCACGCGCTCCGCGTGGGCGATGTCAACTGGTCCGAGGGAACGCTGCTCATTCGCGAGAGCAAGTTCTTCAAGACGCGGCTCGTCCCGGTCAGGTCCGACTTGCTGGAGAGCCTGCGCGGCCATCAGGCGCTTCGTGGCCTTCCGACGGCGCCAAGTTCCCTTGATCTGCCCTTCTTCCAGCGAGAGCGCGGCCGTGACTACGGATTGGAAGGCCTGCGCAAAGTCGGCATTGGCCTGCTGCGTTCTGCCGGCCTCAAGCCTGCTGCAGGACGTATCGGGCCGCGTTTGCACGACTTGCGGCACACCTTCGCGGTCCGGTGCATCGAACGTTGGTGCGCCGACGGCCGCGACGTGCAGAACCTGCTGCCGCGGCTGGCCACGTACATGGGCCACGCGGATATCAGGTCGGCGCAGTACTACCTGACGATCACGGGCACGATCCTGCGCCACGCCGCGGCTCGCTTCGAGCAGGCCTGCTCGCCCGGAAGGAGGAGGTGAGCCATGATTACAACGAAGCCACTGTTCTCGCTGGTCCAATCCTTCTTCGACGTGGCGATGCCGCAGCGGGGCTGGAGTCACCTGACCGCGATCTCGTATCGAGATGCACTCAAGCTGTTGTTGCGCTACGTGATGGCCCGCACGGGGCGACCGGTCGTCAAGCTCGATGTCGCCGACCTGACGCCAGAGGTCGTCAGGGCCTTCCTCACGCCTCTGGAGGCCGACCGAGGCAATCAGGTCGCGACGCGCAACACCCGGCTTGCGGCGCTGCGAGCCTTCTTCCTGTACGTTGCGGTCGAGGAGCCTGTCTTCGGCGAGCAGTGCCGTCGCATCTGCGCACTGCCGCTTAAACGTGCGCCTGTCCGCACCGTCCCGTACCTCGAGCCGGACGAGATGAACGCATTGCTCATGGCACCGGACCGCACGTCGCGGCTCGGCCGCTTCCACCACCTGATCATCCTCTTCCTCTACAACACCGGCGCTCGCGTTGCGGAACTCGTGGGCGTTCGCGCGGTCGACCTCCGCCTTGACGGGCTCCACGGGCAGGTGCTCCTGCGGGGCAAGAGGAAGAAGGATCGCATCTGTCCGCTGTGGCAGAACACAGTGGCGGCGCTTCGAGAACATCTGACGGAAATCGGGATCGCGCCCGATTCCGACCAGCGGATCTTCCTGAATCGCCGGGCCGAACCGCTGACGCGTTATGGCGTAAACTACATCCTCCGTGTCTACGCAAGAAAGGTGGCCGCATGCATACCGTCCATTGCAGCCAAACGCGTCTCGCCCCACACCATCCGGCACACGACTGCCGTGCATCTGCTCAATGCGGGTGTCGACATCAACGTCATCCGGGCCTGGCTCGGCCATGTCGACGTGCGCACCACGAACATCTACACGGAGATCAACCTCGCCACGAAGCGCCAAGCGATCGAGATGTGCGCTGCGCGTGGCATAGTTCGTGGCAAGCGGTCCGCATGGAAGAAGTCGCCGGACATTCTGGCGTGGCTGGAAGCGATGTAACCGATGCGCAATGTGGAGAAACGAGGGCGTCCCCCTCCGCATATACGCGACATTGGAAAGGCAACTCAACATTACGACGAGCTCAACATTATGACGGCGTCCCACCCGCCGTGCGGGTTTTCCGCGTCGATGCGGACGACGACCACCTTGTCCGACACCTTGGCCCCGTAGCGCCCACCCAGTTTCACCTCGTGCTTCTTCATGATCGACTCCTTTCACTGGCGTCCCATGGGGACGGTGCGTTACAGGCCGACCTCTTCCGCGAGGCGGCCCTGCTGCTCGGGCCCACCGACCAGTTCGATGAGCCGCTCGGTGAACCACCGGAGTTCTCGGTTCACCGCAGTATTCTTGGTCTTGGCTGGCTGGAGGTAGGCGACGATGGCTGCTACTGCTTCCGGACTCAAGGCGTCGCTGAGGACGCCCCTCAATACGGCGGCCTGCTCGCCCGAATAGGCCACCATCTCGTGGCGTCCGCTGGTCGGCGTCGGCTCCTTGGCGTCGATCTTCTCCGCGAGGAATGTCTGCCACGCTTCGCGCGTCATCGGCGCGTGGGCCTGGACGCTGCCGGGCCGCTCAACGCGCCAGAGACGCCCGTCTTCGGGGTCAACCGCCACCTTGGCCTGGCCCCGCGCCAGGCGGTTCGCTTCTCGAATCGTCAGGGTCTTCTTCATCTCGTGCTCCTTTCGTGTTCGCCCCCCACCCCGCCTTCGCCAAGGCTTCGGCGGGCATGCCCTGATCTACATGGTGAGGCGAACACGAAACGCGAAGGAGAACCAGATGACGCGACGACGCGAAGACCACCGCGAAGGCCGGACGATCTGGCGGGCCAGGTTCATCGACGCCATCAGCCGCGAGCAGGTCGGCCAGGCCACCTTCAGCGCCGACTCGGTCGAGGAGGCCCGCCAGCGGGCCTGGCGCATCGCCGCCGGCGGCTTCGGCACGCCCGAGGGGGCGTGGGTCGTCGGCGGCAACGACATCGACGTCCGCGTGGAGCGGGCGTCCAGGTAACCGAGAGGAGCGAGAACCATGAGAACGACGCGAATCGACATCGAGGGGCGGCGGGGCCACTATGCGACGGTCAGCCGCCGCGAGGGCACGAGGGTCATTGAGATTGTGGTCCTGACGCCTGACCGGCCGGGGCCGCTGGGCGGCGGCGAGACGTTCAACGCCGACGCCACCAGCGAGGACAGCCAGCGCTACGCGGCCGCGTTGCTTCAGAAGCGGCTCGACGGCTACCAGGGCACGCAGGGCGACGTGGCCGACTACCTGCGGGCGATTCAGAACTTCGCCGACTAAGGCGACCAGAACAAGGAGCAGACCATGAAGACGGCGGCACGCAAGACCGAGAACGTGATGGGTAAGCGCCTGCGGGTAAACGACGTGGTCATTCGCGGCGGGTATGAGTGGGTCATCGACCGCATCGCCTTCGAGCCGGATTTCCCGCGCTACGTTTGCACCTGCCACTGGTCGGGCAACGGGGCGGACCCCCAGTTCTTCAACAACAACTTCGACACCGCCCAGCGCGACGACATCCCCTGGACGCGGGTGGTGAACCCCAAGCCCCGCCGGCTGGTCTGCCGCACCGAGGCCCCGGCGTGGTACGCGACCCAGGCCGGCCGCAAGGTGGAACTCCGCCAGACCGGCACCGACAAGGTACTGGCGACCATCCGGCTGCCGGCCGCCTGGGGCGACAAGTGGGGCTGGAACCTCATCGACGGCGGCGTCTTGGTGGAGCACACGGCCCGGTAGGAGAGGCCAGGCGACGGGCCTCTTACGGAGGCCCTCAGCCCGGCAATTCCGCCGGAAGGAGTATCGCATGGCGTGGCGACCAAAGAAGAACCTGCTCCAGGGCGAGTTGGACAACACCGTGCCGGGCCAGGTCACGGGCTGGCTGGAGTTCCGGGGGATGTCGGACATCGTCCGGCTGAACCTGGCGGGCAACTTCCACGAGGACATCCGCGGCAAGAAGATCCGCCTGCGCAACCGAGCGCCGCAGGCCGACTGCCCGTCGAGCATGGACCGGTTCGTGGCGCAGCAGACGGGCACCGTCGGTGACATCACGGCCGGGTTGCCGCCCCACCCGTACACGATGTACCCGTACGTCGAGTGGTACAGCCACGAGAACGGTCGCGTGGTGCTGGAGTTCGATGCGGATGAGGTGGAGGTCGTGGACCAGTAAGGGATGCCCGGCGATAGCGTCGGCAGGAGGAAACCATGAAGAGGCATGAGGCCAAGGTTGTCAGCTCGCGCCCCCTGGGGGGGCACGTATGCGGCGGGCCGCTGGTGAAGGACGGGCGGAAGGTCCGGTGCGAACGGTGCTCGTACCAGAAGCCCCTGCGCCGAGACGGCCGTCCGCCGCGGCTGGCCAACGGCACACAGGTTCATGTCAAGAGCGACCACTTCGCCGAGGAGTGCGACGGCGTCGTCACCAAGGCCGAATACGACGCCGGGTGGCTCTACCGCGTCCGGCCGACGCGCGGCGACGCGCCGTCCGTCGCCAGGAACCAGGAGGGCGAGTACTGGTTCTGGGACTTCGAGGTGTCGTCCCTGGGCCGCAAAAAGGGGTAGGCGGGCGGCGTCCGGAATATTCCGGAATCCGCCTTGCATGGGGGCGAATTCCATGCCCTGATCCACATAGACGAATGGGCATGCGAACCAAGAAGGGAAAGGAGCCTGGCGATGATCACCACGAAGCAAGCCGAGACGGTCCTCCCGACCATGCGGGCGGCGGTCGCCGCCCTGCACGAGGTCTGGGTGAAGTGCCGCGAGGTCGAGCGGACCATCGGCCACGACATGGACGGCCTGGAAGGCGTCATCCAGGACATGGCGGCGGGCCTGGACGACCCCGAGTCCATCGACGTGGACTACGTCCGCGACGCCATCAATGCCCAAGCGGACGAACTGGTGGCCGAGGCCGACGCATGCCCGAAATGCCGCGAGCGGAACGTGGATAACCTGGTCTGGCAAGACAACGGCAAAGTGAAGTGCACGACCTGCGGCAAGCGGTACATGCCGCAGGGCAAGTAGGAGGTCGCCATGTTGACGCTGAGACAGAGACAAGAGCGGGCCGCACGTCGCGTCGCGAGGATCGCGGCGAAGCACGATGCCATTCGGCAAGCGGCCGCGCACAACGAACCGCAGCACCAGAGAAGGAGTCGAGTCATGAAGAAGAACGAAGTGAAGGTCGGTGGGCAGTACATCGCCAAGGTGTCGGGCAAGTTCGCGCACGTCCGCATCGACCGCGAGAACCCGCACGGCAGGTGGGAAGCGACGAACCTGGCCTCGAAGAAACCGGTTCGCATTAAGTCGGCCCAACGACTGAGGGCCGAGGCCGGCGTAAGCAAGGCCGAGGTCAAGGCCGCCAAGGTAGCCGTAGCCGCCCAGGTTGGCGCAGGGGCCAAACCGGCCGCCGACGCGGCCAAGGATGCCAAGGCCACGCCCGCGGCCGTCAAGGGCGAAAGCACCAACCCCCTGGAGGCCCACTACCGGGGGCAGAAGGACGCTGCCAAGGCCGAGAAGGCCGCCAAGGTTGCCGCGTACCGCAAAGAGGTGGCCGCGAAACTCGCCACGCCGGACCCCGAACTGGATGCCGGCGCCAAGGCCGCTGAGGCAAACCGTGCTGCGAAGAAGGCCAATGCCGCCAAACCCAAGGGCGAGCGGAAGCCCGGCTGCCTCGACGCTGCCGTCCGCGTCCTCCAGGAGGCCGGCAAGCCCATGCAGTGCGACGAAATCGTCAAGGTCGCGCTTGCCAAGGGCTACTGGCAGACGAAGGGCGCGACGCCCGGCGCGACTTTATACGCGGCCGTGTTGCGCGAGTGCGCCGCCAAGGGCGCCAAGGCCCGCTTCCGCCGCGCCGAGGTCAAGGAGACGCGCGACGGCAGGGCCGTCAGCCTGCGCGGGTACTTCACACTGACCGGCGAGCACGCAGGCAAGAACAAGTAGCATCAACATACCTCCCCTTGACGTCCGGGCGCGGCACGCTCGGGCGTCTCTCCGGCATCGAATTCAGCAACCTTCATGCCAGGACCGCGCCGCAGAGCCGCTCCACGTAGCACGGTGTTCCTCGAGTTGCCTTCGAGCAGGTCGCCGCCGGCAGCGCGTTACGTGGCGACCGGCGCTGACACGGCCGCGAAGTCCCGATACAATCATGTCGTGCCGCGCTGGTCTGCCCGGTCGGCCGCGCCCGGAGGCTTTGGTCCCCGGGATGACTGGCACAGGCGGATGGCGCTGGACCAGAAAGTGGCACTGCCACAGGAGATTCGTGATGCCGGATGATGTTGCTCAGGATGGCCGCGAACCGAGCGCCGACGATTTTGGCGCCGCCGAAGGGGTGCTTTCCCGGCTCATGCCGTCGTTGGGGCGCGATACGCCCGAATACCGCGACAAGCGGCAGGCCCTGGCCAGGTTCCGCGCTGCGGTGGGCAAAGACAGGTTCGGCCTTCTGTACGGCCTGCGGCCGCCGCGCAGCGCCGTCGAACGGGCGGAACTCGACTTCTTTCAGGAGCGTATCACGCAGGAGCAGCTCCGAGAGGTATTGAAGGCCGACGCCGAGCGGCCCATCGATGCCGCGATGCTCGATGCGTTCTGCGATGCCTACGCGGAGCGCCTTCTGGCCTACAGTCGGATGCTCCAGGCGGTCATCGCCATCGCGACCGACCAGCGCGAGCCGGACGCCTGGCGCCGGCGCGAGGCGGAAGTGGACCGGCATGTCGAGGCGATGAAGGTGAATCTGCCCCTGTGGAAGGAGCAGGTGGCGACGGTGCTGGCGTTCCTGGCGGAACTCCAGGCGGAGCGCAAGGGCGAACCTGTCCGCTGCGGGGACCACTCGGCCGAGAGCGCCCACATGTTGGCCATGCTGGTCATGGACCACGCCGCCGCGGCCTGGCGCAGTGCCCAGGAAATCTCTCAGCGCAGCCGAACGGACCCGGCGTACCTGTACGCCGCGTCGGCATCGCACCTCTTCCACACGTCGCACCTGCCCGGCCTGCCGAAGCCCCAGGACCTCCAGGCCATGATGGTGCTGGAGCATGCCCGCGCGCGAAAGGCGCTTCAGGATCAGGCCAGACAGGCAAAGGCCAACCCGCTGGCGCCGGCCAACGTCAGTATTCAGGCCGGGGCCGTCAACGTGACCGCCCCCACCGTGAACCTGGCGGGTGCGAAGGCGGAGGGCAAGGGCAAGCCGGCCCGCCTGTCCCGCCTGAAGCGGTCTGCGGCGGAGCCGCTCATACTCGAGCACCTGCGGCGCCGGCCCCACGACACGGCCGAGGAGGTCGCCACGGCCGTCGGATGCAGTGTGGGGTTGGTGGCGGAGTCGGCGGCATGGAAGGGGAACCGTCAGCGGCTTCGCGTCGCGGCGAAAGAAGGCCGGGACCCGAAGGCAGTCCGATTGGACCCGCGGATCGTCAACGCGGCCGGCGGGAGCGTCCGGACGCAGTACCACGCTTCCGAAGAGGACGAGGAGACCATTGACAAGGAAGTTGACCGCCGGCAGCAGGTCCTCGCCCAGCGCATCGGCGAGTACATGAAGCAGCACCCGGAGGCTACGCCGCAGAAGGTCGCGCAGGCGCTCGGCTGCACCGCCGGAGAGGTCGAACGCCGACAGACCGTCCTCGACCGGCTCATTGCCGACCAGGTCGAGAGCGCCGAACAAGACGAGGGCGGGAAGTACGCCCCAGGAAAACCCAAGCGCCGTCCGGGCGACCTGCCACCAAGGCAGGTTCCGCGCCGCGTCTGACCTGCCCGTTCACGAATATTCATGAGCGCCGAAACGCCCCTGGCCCGCCTGCCGGGGGCGTTTTTCATCCCTTCACGTGAATACCAGCCCATGTCCGAGGGGGAATGATCCCCCTCCGGGCATGGAAAGGTGTTCGCAATGGTCGATACCCCTCCGCGGCTGGTCACGGTTGGTGTCATTGCGTCCGAACTGGGCGTCCGGCTGGACCGCGTCCTGCGCATCCTTCGGACCCGGCCCCATATCCGGCCAAGGGCCTACGCCGGCGCGGTGCGGCTCTTCGACAACGCCGCCATCGCCCAGGTCCGGGACGAACTGGACGCCATCGATGCGCGGCGTGAGGCGAGGAGGGCCGACCGTGACTGACCTCGCCACCGCCGACCTGCCCTCTTCCGAGAGCGTGCCGGAGGAACACGTCGGCAAGTTTGCCATGAGCGTCGCCTTGGCCGCCCCCAGCGCCGAGGCATCCCAGGGCTGGGCCGAGCGCGCCGACCGGTTGGCCGCGCTCCTCGCGGCCGAGTGGGAGGAAGAGCACCGGGAAATGGTCACAGCCGACACGAGAAAGGAATAAGCCGTGGAAAACAGCGTCGTCACAGAGGTTCCGAACGCCGGAGCGGCACAACAGCGCGGCACACGTGAACCGTGCTGGTGGGTAGCGCTGCCGCCCGCCCCCGAGGCAGCCGCCGCCTTGCTCGTTCGTGCGTTCGACAGCGCGTACGCCGAGGCCCTCGCCCGAGAGATTCTGCGGCGGCTCTTGTCGGACGCCGAAACGCGTTCGCAGAAGACCGCCGCTTCGTCCGGAGACACTACCCCATGACCATGCTCGATACGGCCCTTGTGCGTCTTCGCGCCGGCCTGTGCGTTCTCCCTGCCATCGTCAAAGAGAAGCGGCCGGACGTCGGGAAGTGGAAACTCTACCAGCGCCGCCGCCCCACCGAAGAGGAGGTGTGCTCGTGGTTTGCCGACGCCGAAGGGATGTGCATCGTGGCGGGCGCCACGAGCGGCGGCGTGGAGATGATCGACTTTGACCTCCGCGGCGAACGCTTCGGCCCTTGGGCCGAACTGGTGAACGCCGAGGCGCCCGGGCTCCTTGAGCGCCTGGTGATCGAACGGTCGCAGTCGGGCGGGAAACACGTGGTGTACCGTCTGCGGACGCCCGTTCCCGGGAGCGACAAGCTGGCCCAGCGGATCATCGTCACCCCGGACGGCGAGGCCGTGACGATATGCGGCAAGACGTATCGGCCTCGCCGCGTCGGCGACCGCTTCGAGGTTACCCTCACACTGATCGAGACGCGCGGTGAAGGTGGGTTGTTCCTGTGCGCCCCGACGCCGGGCTACGACCTCTTGCAGGGTGACTTCCTGAATGTTCCCGTCCTGACGGCGGAGGAGCGCGACATCCTGATCGAGTCCGCCCAGGTGCTCAATGAGGCGGCGGCGCCGCCGCCTGAGCCGCCTGCGCCGGCCGCCTCCGCGGCCGGTGCGTACGGCAGCAGGCCCGGCGATGATTTCAATCGTCGCGGCGACCTGCACGCCGTCCTGCTGCGCCACGGCTGGACGCTCGTCCAGCCCGGCGAAAACGAGTACTGGCGGCGGCCGGGCAAGACCGCCGGCTGGTCGGCGACGCTCAAGGACCGCGTGTTCTACGTCTTCTCCACGAGCGCCGACCCGTTCGCGGCGGAGAAGGCGTACTCGCCGTTCCGGGTCTATGCCCTCCTGGAACACAGCGGCGACTTCGCCAGGGCGGCCTCGGCGCTTCGGGCCGAGGGCTACGGCGGCCCCGACGCCGCGCCGGGTGACGTCGACGCCAGCGGCATCGCTGGGGAGTTGCAGAGCACTGGCGGCGCTACATCTTCGCCGCATCCCGATGAACCGGTGGCCGCGCCCGCCGCCGAGACCCCCGCGGCACAGGCCGGCAGCACCCCGCCATCTCCTGCTGGTTCCGAACCGGTGGTGCTCACGGACGAGCAGATCATCCGGATCGCCTCCGATCCCCGGCGCAAGAACGACGCCGGCCGGAAGTTCGCGGCCCTGTACGCGGGCCAGTGGAACAGTTACTTCAACTCCCCCAAGGACGCGGACTCGTCCATCTGCTGGACCTTGGCGTATTACTCGAAGGACCCCGAGCAGATCGACCGCCTCTTCCGCGGCTCCAAGATGATGCGGCCCCAGTGGGAGCAGCCGCACGGCGACGGCACTTACGGCCAGGCGATCATCCGCACCGCGCTTTCGAACGTGACTGGGCAGTATCGGCCAAGACCCCGCCGGCACGCCCCCGCGCCATCGCCTGCGGTCGAACCGCCAAACGACACCGGTCTGCCTGAAGTAATCCTTCCGGGCGGCCCCGCCACCATCTCCGAGGCCGCCGATAAACTCGGCCGTCTTCTGGCCGAGACTGGCCAGTACTACGTCCGTGGCGGCGGCCTTGTCGCCCTCGACCGCGACAAGGACGGCGTGCTCATTCTGCGGCCCATCAAGCCGGCGGCCCTTGCGAGCGTCTTCGAGTCAGTTGCCCGCCTCACGGAGTTCACGAAGGAGAACAAGGAGTTCGTCATCGTCCCGGCCATCTGCCGCGAGCAGGACGCCAAACTCATCCTGTACGCCGCCCCATTCCAGGCGATGCTGCCCCCTATCCACATCCTCACCCGCTGCCCCGTCCTCATCGAACGCGAGGGAAACCTCGTGCAGGTGTCCGGCTACGACCGTGCGTCCGGCATCTTTGCCGCCGGCGGGCGCGCCCCGGACGTGCCCCTCGACGAGGCCGTGGCCATGCTCCACGACATGATGACGGACTTTCGGTTCGCCACGCCGGCCGACAAGGCGCGGGCCCTGGCGGCAGTAATCACGCCGTCCCTCGTCTTCGGCGGCCTCTTGCGCGGCCGGGCGCCGGTGGACCTCGGCGAGGCCGACCAGTCTCAAAGCGGCAAAGGCTACCGCAACAAGACCACCGCCGCCGTCTACAACTGCGCCGTCAAGACCATCACCCAGAAAAAGGGCGGCGTGGGCTCCCTGGAGGAGACGCTCAACTCGGCCCTGGTGGCGGGCCACAACCTCATCAGCATCGACAACGTCAGGGGGACCATCGACTCGCCGGCCATCGAGTCGTTTCTGACGGAGGACACGTATGAAGCCCGAATCCCCCACATGGCAAGCGTTGAAATCGACCCCCGCCGCACCATGCTGATGCTTACCAGCAACAAGGCCTCAATCACGCCCGACCTGGCCAACCGCTCGTCCTGCGTGCGGATTTTGAAGCAGGCGCCGGGCCACCAGTTTAAGGGGTACTCCGAGGGCGACATTCTCCAGCACGTCGCGGCCAACCAGCCGCGCTATCTCGGGGCCGTCTTTGCCGTCGTCCGGGCCTGGTTCGAGGCCGGCAGGCCCCGCACCCGCGAGACACGCCACGATTTTCGGCCCTGGGCGCAGACCCTCGACTGGATCGTCCAGAACGTCCTCCGGGCGGGGCCGCTCCTGGACGGCCACCGGGAGACACAGGTTCGCATGGCCACGCCGGTCCTGAACTGGCTCCGCGATGTCGCCCTGGCCGTCCGTCGGGCGGGCCAGTTGGGCGTGTGGCTGCGCGCAAGCACCCTCGTTGACCTCCTGGCCGACACCCCGTCGGTCGAAACGCCGGGGCTTCCCGAGGGCGGGGATGTCACCGATGAGGTCATCCGCAAGAAGGTGCTTCAGGCCATGGGCCGGAAACTCTCCCTCTGCTTCGGGGGCGAAAGTGCTGTCGCCATCGACGACATGCGGATCGCCCGCCAGGAGACCGCCGACGCCTTGGCCAGGCCCGTCAAGGAGTACCGGTTCACGGTGGCCGAGCACGCCCCGGACCGTCTCCCCTATGCGCCGGACGCGCATAGGGGGCGCATAGGGGAACCCATAGCGGAAACCGATGCGCGCGCATCGGACGACGCCGCCCCGGAGATGCCAGGCATTTCGTTCCCCTATGCTTCCTCTATGCGCTCCCCTATGGAATCCGCTAAGGAATCCCCACGTTCCCCTATGTCCGCCATGGGTTCGGGAGTTGGCTGTAACGCCACGGTTTACGGGAACGTCCGTGGAGAAATACCCCCTATAGAAAAATATTCGGGTACCCATAGAGGAATAGGGGAAAACGCGGAAGACGCATCGGCGAACATTGATGAATCCAGCGACGATTGGATAGAGGTATGACCGTCACCCCCGACCAGGTTGCGGCTGACCTCCTGCTTGAGGAACTTGTCTCGCGCGGCGTCCGGGCCGAGGTCCACGGCGCTGGCGTCCGCCTATGGCCCAAGGAGAAGGTGGCCGCCGGCCAGATCACCCGGCTGAGGAGGTACAAGGCCGAGGTGGTTCGGGCGCTTCGCCTGGCGGCCCTGGACGAAGAGCGGGTGTACGAGTGGCAGGAGCGCGTGGCCATCTGCATGGAAGACGGCCGGTTGGGCCGGGAAGACGCCGAAGCCGTTGCATGGAAGCAGGTTGATTGCGACCAGGCGCGTCCCCAGGACGCCCACGTTGGCCCCGGCGCCGCGGTGGCGGCGCAACGCGAGGGTATCGCCAATCGTGGCGAGACGACGCCCTGTGGGCCGCCGTAGGCCGTGCGTAGGTACTTGGAAAAAGCGGCGTTCTCAAGAGGCCAGGCGAAGCAGTCGCGGACCAGCACTTAGTTTATTTCTTAGCGCGCATTTTTCTTAGCGCCCGATCTTGGCGCCGGAGGGCCTTGCCATGACCTTGACGCCGCACATGCAGGAGATTCTGACCGTCGTTCTGGCGGAGTCGCGCCGCCTGGAGGCCGTGCCGGACCGTCCGCCACCCGGCATGGACCGGGAGGAGTGGCGCGATCTGTGGCGCGAGCGCAAGGAGCACGAGGAGTTCGGCGTCCCGCACAACCTGGCGCGGTGGCTTGGCCACGCGCCCACGGCGTCGGAGTCGGCCGTATTCAGCCGGGCGCTGCGGAACATGGAGGCCATGGGCCTCGTGGTCCGCGTCAACCGCTGGGGCGGGAGCAAGACGACCCACGTGCGGTTGACCGCCACCGGCAGGACAGAGGCCGAGCGTCTGGTCCGCCAGCAGGAGGCCGCCCTGGAACGCCTCCTGGCGGGCGTCGTCCTGAACCTGGACGACGTGCCGGGGGCCGCCCAACAGGCCCCCGGTGACGCCGGCAATTGAGTGGATTCCCGTGTGCCCCGGAGGTAAGGGGCTGCCCCGCGCGGCCGTGGTGGCCGCCAATAGGCAAGGAGACAGGACATGACAGCCAAGAACCTGATCAAGGCGGTCGGATACGCCCGGCGGTCGACAGACCTTCAAGAGAGGTCGCTGCCCGACCAGCGGGCCTACGTCGAGCGCTGGGCCGAAGAGAACGGCTACGCGATCCAGCGATGGTACTGCGACGATGCGGCCTCCGGCACGTCCACCAAGGGCCGCGAGGCATTCGAGCGGATGATCCGCGAGGCGGAGAACGGCCCCGACTTCCAGGCCATCCTCTGCTACGACATGTCGCGGTTCTCCCGCGGCGGCACGAACGAGACCGGCTACTACCTGCACCGCCTGAGCCTGGCCGGCGTCGAGGCCGTCTTCTGCGCCGAGGGCATCCCGGAGGGCGAAGAGGGGGAACTCCTTCAGGGCGTCAAATCCTGGCAGGCCCGCCAGTACTCGGTGAAACTCGCCCGCGACACCATCCGAGGGCAGATCTCGAACATCCTGGAGCGCCGCTGCGCCCCCGGCGGCACGCCGCCCTACGGCTACGACAAGCAGCACGTCACCGCCGCGGGGCAGGTTCTGCGGACCTTCCGCTGGCTCCCCCATGGCCGCAAGCAGGAGTTCTCGCCCGAAGGCAAACTGGTGCGCGTCCTGGAACCGGGCGAGACGGTCAAGAAGGCCAGGAGCGACATCGTGCGATACGTGCCCAGCACGCCGGAGCGGATCGCCGTGGTGCGGCGCATCTTCGAGCAGTCCGCCGCAGGGTACGGGTCGCGCCACACCGCCGCCCGCCTCAACGACGAGGGCATCCCGTCCGTCGACGGTAAGAAGTGGAACTCCAACCAGGTCAGGCGGCTGCTGGCCAACCCCGCCTACCGCGGCGCCCTGGCATGGAACAAGCGGACCCTCGGGAAGATCAACGGCGTCGGCCGCGACGGCAAACTGCGGCCCCGCCGGGGCGCGTACACCCAGAAGCAGAACCCGGTCGAGGACTGGTTCGTCGTCGAGGGCGTCCACGAGCCGCTGGTGTCGCCGGAGGTCTTTGAGAAGGGCCAGCGGGCGCATCGCGCCCGGCGCGGCCAGGGCGGCCGGGCCAAGACCGTCAACCGGGCACTCCTGTCGGGCCTGATCACGTGCAGGCACTGCGGCTGGCATTTCGGCCAGTGGCACACCAACTACACCTTCCAGGGGAAGCGCACCAGGTTCCGGTACTACATCGACCGGGGCTACCACACCGGCGGGAAGGCCGTGTGCAAGGCCACGTTCATCCCGGCCGACGCCCTGGACGCCTGGGTCGTCGGCAAGGTGCGCGATGTGCTCCTGGGCGACGCGAAGACGGTCGAGGCGGCCGTCGATGCCTTCGTCAAGCGTGTCCTGGGGTCGCGCAAGCCGGCCCGCGACACGGCAGCCGTCGAGCGCGATCTGGATGCCGTCAACCGTCGCATCCAGGCCACGGTTGCCATGCTGGCCGACCCGACGTTCGACGGGCTGGAGGAACTCAAGAAGACCCTCGCGGACCTGAAGGCCAAACGCGACGCCCTTCAGGCCCGCCTGAAACGCGAGAAGGTTCCGGCCGACGTGCCGCTGCGGGAGGCCGACCTTCGGGCCTGGGCGCGGGACCGCATCCGCCAGATCGAGAAGGTCCTGGCCGGCCGCATGCCCACGATGGAGGCCCGCCGCGTCGTCCACGCCTTCGTCGACCGCATCGAGGTTGATCCGCACCGCCGCTGCGGCGTCCTGTACCTGCCCGCCGACGCGGCCTCTTCTTTTGCGCGCGAGACTTCCACTCGGGGTGCGCTCGGGGACCTCCGCGCCGAAATGAAGACGCCCGAGATGCCCTTCGTATTTGCGCAGATCTCGAAGGCCCCGGCGTGGGACAATCCGCCCAGTCGCGGCCCCCAGATACGCGCTGCGCAGTTGGAAGTCTCCAAGACCGTGCCGCACACCGCCACCTTTGCGACCGACGACTACAAGATGTGCGATCCCTGGCATTACGATACGGCGGGCATGATATCGCTCGGCGAGCGTTTTGCGAAGGCGATGAAAGTGCTGGAAGAGAGCGCTGCGGGCGAGGCACCCAAGACTGACGAGGCCAAGACAGCATTGACGGCACAGAGAGGGCCCGCACCGTGGACGACAAAGGCAGCCCGGTCCTGGGCATTGACTGCCGGGCCGAACGTCCGAAGGACTTCCGCTGATCGCGCCGCAGCAGTGGCCTGTGCACCCTGTGACGGGCGATCGGCAATCCACAGTCAGGATGGGGCACGTTCGGCGAATTCGGCCTTGGCGGACCGCTTGCGCAGTATCCGACGTTGGGGATCATCGCGGGCAGCAAGGCGGTCACCTTCAATGGCAACAACCTGCTCAAGGGCGACATGACCGCGCCGGAGAGCGTCGCCGGCAGCCATGCCTTCTCCGTGGAGGCTTGGGCATTCAACGGCATCGAGCAGGGCTTCACCAGAACGAAGGGCGAGATTGGCCTGGAATTGCAGTTTGCCGGTGATAAATACGTGCGCGAGTTGGACGCCTGGACCCAGGCCGACGGCAAGCGCTTCGATTTTCCCTATCACGCGGCACAGCCCGAACTCACGCTCACGACAAGGTTCACACTCAATGCCGATGTCAGGCAACAGTATCACGCTGTCCATCAAAGGCATGGCCCCCAACCGGTTCATGGGGCCGTTCCTCCTGTATCCCGAGGAAGCCGCCACGGACCGTGTGCTGCCGACGCCCGGTCAAACGGACAATCCGATTCTTTACACGCGTGCCTTGGTGCCTGTCTCGCCGCCTCGCTATCGCAAAGGAGAGGGGCCGAAGGTGGTAGAAGCGAAGATGACGGGCAATGTGACGCTGAGGGAAGGGGCCGAACTGCGGGTCAAGGTCGACCTGCCGCCTGAAAAGCTCAGGCCGGTCATGTTTTTCGAGTCGGGCTTTGAATGGATGGGGCAGCATAGTCTCGGTTATGGTAAAGAGGCTCAATGCTGGACCGGCGGGGTGACGCCCGGCAACAGAGCCTTTATCCAGGAGAACGAATATATTTACGTGTGGGCCGAAGGCGCCGACGGCTTGCGCAGCGACTACTACCCGGTCAAAGTCGGCTGGGATTTCAAATAGTGTTGTCGGACGGCTCAACAAGGCTGTGCAGATTCCTTCAACGACACCGACAAAGGAGAGATTCCCTTGTTCCCGCGCAGGAATTCCCCGTTGTCCTCGTGCCTTACCGCCGCGGTTGCCATCTTCATCGCCATCTGCGCAATTTCCGTCGCCCGCGCCGACGTGGGACTCCCAGAGGGATCGCGTGCCCAACCTCGGCACGGGCGGGCCTGAGACTACCACCCCGCCGAAGGCCGAATTATTGCTTGCCGAACACGCAAGGCGCGAATGAGGTTACACGGCGCCGCCTATCGCTTCGATGACTCCGAACCGAGGCAGCCGAGCGAAGGGAACCTGAGATGCACAGGATCGCGTTAGGCGTGTTCTGTCTTCTTCTGGCAGGAATACCGGCGGGGTGCGGCAAATCGGATTCCCCCGCCGCCGGAGACGGATCTAGTGGGCGCCTGTTCGGGGTGACGTTCCAGACCATGAACAACCCGTTCTTCGTGGAACTCAACGAGGGCATCAAGCAGGTGGTCGAGGGGCACGGCGACCGCCTGATTACGCTCGACGCCCAGTGGAACAGCCTCAAGCAGAAGAACGACATCTCCGACCTCCTGCTCAAAGGCGCTTCGGGCGTCTTCGTCAACCCGGTCAATTGGGAGGGCATCAAGGGCAGCCTGCTCCAGGCCAAGGAGAAGGGCATCCCCTGCGTGGTGGTGGACGCCCCGGTTAAGGACGAGGACCTGGTGCTCTGCCAGGTGGCCTCGGACAACGTCGAGGCCGGCCGCCTGGCGGCGCGGGCGCTGGCGAAGGTCAAGCCCGACGCGAAGGTCGTGATCCTTCACCTTTCGGTCAACAAGGCCTGCATCGACCGCGTGGCCGGCTTCAAGGAGGAGGCCGCGAAGTATCCGCAGATGAAGATCCTGGACATCGGCGAAGGCAAGGGCACCACCGAAGCCTCGCGGCCTGTGATGCGAGACCTCGTCGGCCGGTTCCCCGACCTGACGGCGGCATTCCCGATCAACGACCCCAGCGCCCTGGGCGTGATCTCGGCCCTGGAGTCGGCCGGCCGGCTCAAGGACGTCACCGTGGTGACGGTGGACGGCTCGGCGGAGGGCGTGGCGGCGATTAAGGCGGGCAGGCTCCACTCCACCTCGGCCCAGTTCCCGCGCGAGATGGGCCGCATTGCCGCTGAGAAGGTCTACGAGCACCTCGAGGGCAAGCACGTCGACAAGAACATTAGGGTGAAAGTGGAACTCATCACGGCGGAGAATGCGGACGCCTTCCTGAAGGGCAAGTAGCCAGTGGCTGAAGCCGGGCTCCCAACCGAAGTGCCTATGCTGAGCCTGCGCGGCGTCACGAAGCGCTTCGGCGGCACGACGGCGGCTTCGACCGGTTCGGGCGAGTGGTGAACCAGAAGTGGGTCACCGACGGCGCCACCGTCGAGGACCAGTTCAAGTACGGCTACGACCGGGCCTCGAACCGCCTGTGGCGCGACGTGGGCCCCGACATGGCCACGCCGCCGGGGACATGACGAGCGGCCCGAAGCCGGGCTCCGAGACCACGCGCCATAAGTACGTCTACGACGCGTGGAACCGCCTGGTGAAGGTGATGACGGCCGCCGATGCGGTCGTCTCGGAGTGCCGCTACGACGCCCTCAATCGCCGCATCCGCAAGTTCACCGACAAGGACGGCGACACCTGGACGGTCCGGGAGTACTACTACAACAGCCAGTGGCAGAACCTGGAGGTTCGCAGGGACACAAGGGCCCGCAGCGGCAGCCCGGTGCCGGAGCCGGAGGCGGCGACGGCCGTCTGCGAGCAGTACGTCTGGTCGCCGCGGTACGTCGACGCGCCCGTGCTGCGGGACCGCGATGCCGACGGCAACTCCGCCACCGGCGACTACGGCGGCGACGGGAATCCGAACAACGGCGTCACCGGCCTTGAGGAACGCTCCTGCTACACCAGCGACGGCAACGGCAACGTCACCGCGCTGGCGAGCGCGGCCGGGGCGGTGGCCGAGCGGTACGTCTACGACCCGTACGGCAAGGTCACGATCTACACCAGCGTCTGGGCCGCCACGGTCGCCTGGGCCGACTCGAAGAAGAACGAGGTCCTCTACGGCGGCTACCGCTTCGATTCCGAAACGGGCCTTTACCACGTCCGTCACCGCGTGTATCATGTGACCCTGGGCCGGTGGATGCAGCGCGACCCCCAGGGCTACGTCGACGGGATCAGCTTGTATGAGTACGTGTGCAGTTCGCCGGTTACCATGTATGATACGCTTGGTCTTGGCTATACGATGCTGCTGATTGCGGAAGGAGACCCGGAACTCCAGAACGCAAAGCCAAGCCCCCAAAGAGGGATGGATGTCAAGCGTGTAGACATGCCCTTACCACCCGGGAAAATCACAAAGAATGTGCAAACGGCTGTTCAAGAGCGCAAAGGAGAAGAGCCAGACCAAGTGCGGGTCGTAGCACATGGGAACGAAGCTGGTGAAATCAAGCGTGGTGGGTCCATAAAGGCAGCAAACCAACTTTGGGCCATGGCTAAGGGGATTAAGGAAGGCTTGGGGACGGACTCGCCGCCTCCTCTCGTCATCGAGTCCTGCTCAGTTGGCAATAACTTGACCTCGGTAGAGGCGGTAGGCCGGGAGTGGGGGAATACGGTGACTGCGGCAACGGGGTCCGGCGTGATTGAGACGGGAGAGCTAACGGGGCTCCTTGTTACCTATGATCCCAAAACGGATGCCTACAAGATTGATGAGAGCGGAAGACGGTACGATCGCAAGTTGGGCAAAGCGGTTGAGGACAAGAGAAGCAAGGATGAGCAAGATCTTGATAAGATCAACTTCCGTCTGAAGAACAGGTTGTCCACCGAGTCACCAGGCGGCTGTTATAAGAAGAGCGATAGATCAACACCTACGAACGAGGAGAGAGCCGCACAAAACGAACTTCTCAATCAGCGCCGACAACTAGAAGCCAAGATTAGGGAGAGGAAGTAATGGCTGGCCTTTCGCAGATTTTTGCGGGGGCCCCCGGACGGCCGGCAATGCTTTTCCCGGGGTTTTGCGGCCTTGTGTTGCCCGGTGGTTCGAATGTAATCGTGATCCAATGTCGCATTGGATCGCCGTGTAATTCCGCAAGTCGTTGTCAGATGAGATGTTGGGTTTTGAAAAACCTGCGAAAGGCCAGTAATAGAGGAGCCTGCCATGATAGGGAGACGGTTATCAGCATGCTGCATCCTCTTCTATGCTGGTCTTTCCATTGCCGGCTGCGCTGGCCGCCATCAAGCGGCACCGGAAGAGCGTTTCACTGCATTGGACGAATCTCGCATTCTTGTGGCATTGAAGAAGGAAGCGGAAGATCAATTCCCGCACGATTCGCCCGCATACTTGAACTTGCTGGCATCGGATAGCGTAAGCCGCATGGGCGCACACCCGGATCTCTTCTTAGATGCCTGGCGGCATGATCTTCTTGGCGAGCTGAAGGCCAATCCGAGAGAGCTCAGCAAGTATGCGGAGGCGCTGCTTGTTGTTCCTAGAGCCTTCTCCGATGCCGATCTGGGGCGGCAAGCGAGGCAGGAATATGTGCAGACCTTACATCAAGTCTGGTCCGACGAGCGGTTGGGCCCCCGTGGGAACAAAGTGGCCATGCTTACGCTGATACAACTCGGTGATCAAGAAGCCACAAAGGCGTCGATTGCACTATACAGGATGGCTAATACGGAGGAACGTAGCGATGAGTACCTAAGAGCCTATAATCATGTTTCCGACATGGCACTTGAGGTCCATGGGGATCCTATTTGGCGGTTGGCCAATGAGGTTCTTTCGGCCTGTAGCAAAATGCCGCCTACCCCTGAACAACTCGAGTGGTGTCAGTGGCTTCGACGCCACCCACATCGTGCATGCCTCGGCCCGGTGGCTAGGATATTCCAGATGTTGGAGTCATTGTCCCCTACGAAGCAGGAGATGGAAACGTGGCGTGGCGAGTACATTGGGTGGGTCTGGGTCGTGCCAGAGGCTTTGGCTGCCATTAGTGGAAGCGAGGCTATTCCTCTTCTGCGGAGGAATTTTGGGAATCCTTGGAGTGAATTTGCGGAGACGTGTCGCGACTGCGCGTTGAGTGTGGGTGATCCAGAAGCCCTCAAGTACCTGATTAGCACCATTACTCCAGCATCCATTCACGCGGCTACCAAGCCTGATTCCTTCACGGCCGATGTCGAACGTCTCTTCGAGGTCCTGAAACTTCTTGAGCCTGGAACTTTACCAGAACTTGATGAGGCTCTGGTGCTTTCCGGTGCGGAACCTATTCCGGAGGATTTTGAGAAGGCGTGGGTCCGCCTATATCGGGCCGTAAGAGAGAATAGGGTCGAACTCATCGCCAAGCCCGGATTGAGAGAAGTGGTATTTCAGGTAATTTATAAGTACTGAAGTAGTCCAGGGGAATTGGGTTCGGCCCTTGTCAGGGCGGAAGGCGGGGCGGAACTGAGGTCTTGAGGGCCTCGCGGGCCGTGAGGGGTGGGGTTTCAGCACGGCAAGCAGGCGATTCGAGGTTCTTTGACGTAGGCAGCGCCGGCGAGAAGAAGGGACCCGTGCAATGACGAACTCGATCTCTGTGAGCGCTTTCCTCGTCGGTCTCATGGCCGTGGCCGCGTGGGCCAGCGAACCGAGCACCTCCCCCGCCCCGGCCGCAGCCAACGCCACCAAGAGCGCCGCGGGAGAGGACACGACTGCCCACCGGGCTACCCGGTTCAACCCACAAGAACAGATGTGACGGACAAGTAGGCCGCGTGCCGCTCTTAGCCGCCGCCCGTCCGCCGCCTGCTCGCACGCCTTGCAGGCGTGCTTGAACCGGACGTGCTGAAGGACCCGCAGCGACGCCGGGATGAACTCCAACTGCTCGCTGACCTCTTCGCCGATGCGCTGCCGGGGCCCGCCGCAGCACGGACACTTCTTCTCCTCCTCCGGCAGGTCGTGCTCGATCCGCGTGCGCGGCAGCGACTCGGGCAGCCGCCGGCAGCCGTGCTTGTGGCGAACGCGGCGGGTGACGAGCTTCTCGCCGGCCTCCTCCTCGACGCTCCCGGTGTCGAGGGGGGCCGTGTCGATGTGCTGGCCGAAGAGGAGCAGTTGCCGCGGGTCGAAGCGTTCGGACCGCGGGCCGACAGGGCCGGATCGGGGGTGTAGTGCCACGGCGTGCCGCCGAATCTTTAACTACTTGATTTGCCGAGAGTTACGAAAAGGTACTGTCGAAGATGGGTCTGGACGAACCGGCAGAAGTCGTAGGCTCCGGGCGGCGTGCGATCCGAGAAAACGAAACGGTACTCGCGGACGAGCGGATACCGGCCCAGAACGATGTTCTCGGTCGTCGGCGGCACGGCGGGCGATGAGGCGTCCTTGGCCAGGAACACGAACTTCACGCCTTCCGGCACCACCTGGCGGCGGTCGACAACGAGAAAACTGATCGCGGCGGGCTCCTTGAGCACCTCGCCGATGACCTCCTCGTGAGAGGATCGTTCCTGGCAATGTTTGCCCCACTGGCGGTAGTCCAACACGAAATCGCTCGCCAGCGCGCCGGCCAGATGGCGGGAAGGATGGATCGTGTAGACTGCGATGCCGGCGCCCGAGCCGCCGACCTGGGACCATTGCCTGACGGCGCCGGACCAGATTCCGCGCAACTGGTCCAGGGTGAGACGGTTCAAGCGGTTCCGCTCGTTCACGATGAAACCGAGGGTCGTCTGGGCAAAGGTCCATTCAGGGCCCGGTCCTTTGAGGCTCCCGTATCGCTTCGGCCAGAACAGTCGCTCGCTCTGGCGCAAAGGCCACTCGATGAAGGCGACGTCGGCGGTGCCTTTGATCAATCCCTCGAGTCCGGCCACACCGCAGGTTCCGTCCACCGTGATCTGGACCTTGGGTTGCCGCTTGAGGTACTCCTCGGCGGCATCTTGGAGGGCGTTCCGGCAAGTCGGCGTCCCCCGCAGACACAAGGTTTGCGCGCCGCCGACGTCTGTTTCGGCAGCGGCCGCGGCCAGCCAACCGGCGGCAACCACCGCCCCCGCAAGAACCACTAGAGTCAAAACCCTTCGCATAACAGTACCTCCGTCAATCCCTATTCCACCGGCGACGGTTTCTTCTGATTCACCTCCGCGCACTTCGTTTACTGGCCTTTCGCAGGTTTTTCAGAACCTAACATCTTGTCTGAGAACGACTTACGGAATTACGCGGCGATCCATCGCAACATGGGCTCACGATGGAATTCGAACCGGGCAACGCTAGGCCGCAGAATCGCCGGAAAACCGTTGCTGGCATCCCGGGGAGGCCGCAAAAACCTGCGAACGGCCAGTTCGTTTACGTACTTCATCAGGTTGGTTCTCGCCCTCACCGCGCGCCGGATCCCTCGCCACCTGGAGCGCCTCTCTGATCTTGCTGCCCGCCGTGGCGAGAGGTCCCGAGCCAAGGAACCCCGCACCTGCGGCGAGCAGAGCCGCCTCTGTGTTTCCAGAAACGGCGCTAGAACCACGGCGTGTCCGTTCCGATCCCTGCGGCGGAGGTGGCGGTCTTCTTCAGCAGGAAAAACGCCACCGCCTTGCCATCCGTGTACCAGACCACATAACCCCACCAGTTCCCAAGATCGTCCAGCGTCCTCCCGCTGTATGCCTTGAACATCGACAGTTCGGGCGCCGTCAGCAGCACGGTCTCCAAGCGCATCTGGGCCAGTTCCTCGCTCTTGGCCAGGAACTGCTTCAGACACCGCCGGCCGAAGTCCGGTGCCGTCTCGCCCTCGCCCTTCGGCTCGCCGGGCCGGATGACCACACACATCGCGCCACGCGTCTGGCCGATCTGGATCGCCTGGCCCTGGATCTTGTAGCGGCACCACACGGTGGAGCGTGCGGGATCCTCCTCGGCAAGGGCGTGGAGCCTCGCGGCAAGATCGCCCGGAACCCACTTGGCCTTCAGCACGGTCCGAATCCAGCCCTCAGCCCCCTTAAGCGCAGTCTCGGGCGCAATCGCACCGACGCGGATCGGCTTGGCGTTGGAGTAATCCTTGCCCGGCGGGAACTGGGCAGGGAACTTCTCGGATCGGTCCTCCGTGGCCTTCTTGCGGCGAATCTCGTCCGCCGACGGCCATACGGTCAGATCTCGGCGAACAAGGACTTCCTGCACTTGGGGGTCGAGCGCCACGATAAGTTGGACGTCGTCGGGCATGGGTTCGGCTATCTCGGCCTTTTCTTTCGGCTCCGCCGCCCCGGGACCCGTCGGTGCAGGGGTCGCGGCGGCCCATGCTTGCGCCACCGCTATCGCAAGTACGGCGAGCCACATGAGCGACCTTGCTGCCATCGCACCTGAATCGTCTTGGAAGACTTCCGCCGCAGTCATGGGTTTCCTCCTTCTGTTCAGTGGCCCGGAATAGTTCGGTCCCGGCCGCACACGTTCCTGAGTCCGTCCTGCCCGTAGCCAAGCTCTGTCGCGTCACCTTACCACGGCGCCTCGATCTTACAGCTCATCGGGGGTGTCCGCAAGTTGGTTCACCGGAACGACTACGTTCTCCACAAACGTGTCGTCCAGCTTCTCCCACCTCTGAGGCTGACCACTGTCATACGAGATGAGCAGAGCCTTGGCCGTATCGTGCTTACCATACGGGAACGCTGTCCACCACGTGTTGTTGTCATCCCCGTCGGGCTCTTCAACGCGCACGCAGCCTTCAAAATGGTTCCCCTGGAATTTCAATTGGTGTATGTCGTCACCGGGCTTACGGTATTTCTTCTTACTGTTGTTGAGATAGCCGCCGACGTAGTTGTTGGTCGCCGAATTTGCGGCGTAACCGGGCGGCGCCGTAGGCACCGGATGGCAAGTGGCAAAGACGCGGCGGACATGGCGATCAGCATGGACGGCCGCGGGCGGGCGTTGGACAACGTGTTCGTGGAACGCCTGTGGCGGTCCGTCAAGTACGAGGAGGTGTACCTGAAGGACTACGCGGGCGTGCCGGCGGCGGTGACGGG
>Ga0315282_10001650_pt1 | contig 41848 bp, 25 predicted proteins | sample YL17G07_20_MG_FD_203693 | JGI IMG/M metagenome (GOLD analysis project Ga0315282, IMG submission 203693) | Sediment microbial communities from Yellowstone Lake, YNP, Wyoming, USA - YL17G07_20 | ecosystem: Environmental > Aquatic > Freshwater > Lake > Sediment | place: USA: Wyoming | collected...
GGATCCACTGCCGACGAACGCTCATCCCCCTCCCTCCGCTGGCTGTCGTAGCGCCCTCATCATGTTCGACGCCGGAAACGGCTCGAGTGATCGGGCACCATGCCCTCCAAAAGCGTTGGGGCTAACAGTGATTATGCAGTCTGCGTAACACGCAGTGCATGCTACGCGCTTCTGCGTAAGACGTCACCGTAAGGCTCAGGGGTGAGTGTTACGCGGGTCTGTGTAAGCACGGTCAGGGGTCGTCGGCGGGACTGCGAACACCGAGGCCTCCGCGGTTCAGCACATGGGTGTAGACCATGGTGGTGCGGACGTCCTTGTGGCCGAGCAGTTCCTGGATGGTGCGGATGTCGTAGCCCGCCTCGAGCAGGTGGGTGGCGAACGAGTGGCGCAGCGTGTGGCAACCGGCGCGTTTGACGACGCCGGCTCGAGAGACCGCGTCGCGAACCGCACGCTGGACGACCGTCTCGTGTACGTGGTGTCGTCCCTGCGCGCCGGTCTGGGGATCACGCCAACGCGAGCGCTGCGGGAAGACCCACTGCCAGCGCCAGTCGGCCGGCGCCCTCGGGTACTTGCGCTCGATGGCGTCCGGCACCGTGACGCGACCCCAGCCGGCCGCGAGATCCGATCGCTGGAGTCGTCTGATCGCAGCGAGGTGGGCCTGAAGCCGCGGCGCCAGGCTGCGCGGCAACATCGTGACGCGGTCCTTGCCTCCCTTGCCGTCGCGGACCATCACCTCGCGGCGCTCGAAGTCGATGTCTTGCACGCGCAGCCGCAGGCACTCGGTCAGACGCAGGCCGGACCCGTAGAGCAGCCACGCGATCAGCAGGACCTCGCCATCGAGCTGCGCCAACACCGCCTTGGCTTCGTCGCGCGTGAGCACGACCGGAAGCCGGCGCGGCTGCCGCGCGCGCACCACCTCGCCGAGGTCGCCGAGCGGGCGGCCGAGGACGTGCCGGTAGAGAAAGAGCAGCCCCGCGAGCGCCTGGTTCTGCGTCGAGGCGGCGACGTGCCGGTCGACGGCGAGATGGGTGAGGAAGGCGTTGATCTCAGACTCAGCCAGTTCGTGCGGGTGCCGCAGTCCGTGGAAGCGCACGAAGCGCTTCACCCACAGGCAGTACGCCTGCTCGGTGCGCCGGCTGTAGTGGCGGGAGCGCAGCGCCACGCGCATCTGGGTCATGAGGTCGGACACGGGTGCCTCGGACTCGGGGTGGGCGCAGATGCTCCCATTGTGGGGCCCAGAGACCGGAGTTCAACGGGTGACAAGGAACGTCACCGGTGGGCAATGGAGGTAGGGGCGGCGGAGGGCGGGGCGGGGGTCGAGGGAGGCTCGCGGAGCGCCACTGACCGACCGCTGAGTGGCAGGGTCACGGCGCGCAGCGGAGCGAGCGGCCGGCGATAGCCGTCAGCCGCGAGCGCCCTCCCGAGGCCCCCGCCCCGCCCGCAGCCGCCCGCCTTCCCTTTCTGCCCGGCGGTCCCATGGGTATGCTTCGCGCACAGCAGGACGGCACGAGCCCGGACCGTCACGGTCCGACATCGCGACAGCGAGGAAGGTCACATGCCAGACGCACCTGCACCGGCCTACGGCGCACCAGCCTCCTGGAGTCCCGCCAAGCCGAAGCTGCGCATCCGGCGCATGCTCGTCGCCTGGCTGACCGCGGCGCTGGCCCTCATGCTCACCGTCCTCGTTCTTCCCGGACTCACGGTCGAGGGCATCGGCGGGGCGCTCCTCGCCGCGGCGCTTATCGCCATCCTGAACGCGCTGCTGCCGCCACTGATCGCCGCCTTACGGCTGCCGTTCATGCTTGTCATCGGCCTGCTCGGGATCCTGTTGCTCGACGCGCTCGTCCTCAAATGGGCGGCCGACTTCTCGGACGACACGTTCTACGTGAAGTCCTTCGGCTGGGCGCTGGTGGCGGCGATCGTGATGGCGGGGTTCACGGTGGTGCTCGAGGTCCTGTTCGGGACCAACGACGAAGACACGTACAACCTGCGGGTCATCACGCGCATCGCCCGTCGCTCCGGCGAGCGCATCCAGACCGACACGCCGGGCATCCTCTACCTGGAGATCGACGGGCTGGCGCGTCCCGTGCTGCAGCGCGCCATGCGCGACGGTCACGCGCCGTACATGGCGAAGTGGCTGACCGAGGGGTCGCACACGTTCGCCGAGTGGGAGACCGACCTGTCGTCGCAGACCGGCGCCTCGCAGGCCGGCATCCTCATGGGGTCCAACGACGACATCCCGGCCTTCCGCTGGGTCGAGAAGGAGAGCGGCACGACGATGACCTGCTCGGCGCCGGCCGACTGCGCCGAGCTCGAGCGGCGACACAGCGACGGGCGCGGGCTGCTGGCCGACGGCGGCGCCAGCCGCGGCAATCTCCTGTCCGGCGGCGCCGACCAGGTCATCCTCACCGTCAGCCGCATGGAGGCCGAGAAGCACGCCAACCGCGGCTACCAGGCGTTCCTGGCCAACGGGTTCAACGTCAGCCGCCTGTTCGTGCTGTTCTTCTACGAGGTCGTCCTCGAGTGGATCGCCGCGATACACGGCATCCGGCGTGACATCCGGCCCCGCGGCCACCGCGGCGGCGCCTACCCGTTCATGCGCGCCGCGATGGCGGTGGCGGTGCGCGACCTCGTCGTCTACGGCGTGCTCGGCGACATGATGAAGGGCCGCCCGGCCGTCTATGCCTGCTTCGCCGGCTACGACGAGGTCGCGCACCATTCCGGCCTCGAGCGCGAGGACACACTCGAAGCCCTGCGCAAGCTCGACCAGCAGATCGGGCGCCTCGACCGCGCCCGCACGTACGCCCCGCGGCCCTATCACATCGTGGTGCTCAGCGACCACGGCCAGACGCAGGGCGCGACCTTCCTGCAGCGCAACGGCTACGGTCTCGACGAGCTCGTGCGGCGCTCGGTCGAAGGCGCCAGCGTCGCCCGTCTGCGCGCCGGTGACGAGAACGACACCGCCGTCGGCCAGGCCGTCGATGAGGCCACCGGCCGGCGTGGCAAGAGCAAAGAGAAGAAGAAGGCCAAGAACAAGGTCGGCGACGAGCAGATCGTCGTCATGGGCTCGGGCAACCTCGGACTCGTCTACCTCATGGAGGAGAAGCGTCGCCTCACCCTCGAAGAGATCGAGGAGCGCCACCCGCAGCTGGTCCCCGCCCTGCGCTCGCACCCACACGTCGGGTGGTTGCTGGTCCGCTCGGCCGAGCACGGACCTCTGGCGCTGGGCGCCGACGGCGCCCGCTACCTTTCGGACGACCGCGTCGAGGGGACCGACCCGCTGACGCCCTTCTCACCGCACGCCGCCCACCACCTGCGCCGCACCGACGGCTTCGCCCATGTCGCCGACATCGTCGTCAACAGCTTCTACGACCACCAGCTCGACGAGGGCTGCGCCTTCGAGGAGCTGATCTCGTTCCACGGCGGGATGGGCGGCCCGCAGACGCGCGGCCTGCTCCTGTACCCGACGGGGTTCCCGCTGCCCGACGAACGGATCATCGGCGCCGAGCGCCTGCACGACGTGCTGGCCGGCTGGCGGCGGATGCTGCAGGGGGACGCAGCGACAGCAGAGTGATCAGCAGGGGCGGGGGCGGGCCTGGCGGCCCGCCCCCGCCCCATCATCGCTGTTGAAGACCTCTCAGCGCGGGTCGCGCACGATCGCCATGAACAGCGGCACGTCGGTGTTCGTCTGCGTGAGGACGCACACGAACGGCCGGTCGGCGCGCACCTCGATCGCCTTGGTCGGCGGCGCCGCGCCGGCTGCCATCACCACGGCCGTGGCCGCCGCCGCCTCGAGACCGCCCTCGTCCACGTTGAGGATGGCCTTGTGGGCGATGTCGTCGATCCACAGCGGCTTCACCTCGGCCATCCGGCTGAAGTCGGCCTGGTCCACTGAGAACGCCCGCTGCATCCCCATGTCCTTGAGATCGTCCACGATCCCCCGGGCCGTGTACTCGAGACGGAAGCGCGGCATCGCCAGGTGGACCGTCGCCGAGTCGTCGGCGCTCTTCTCGAGCGATCCCAGCCCGCGCTTCTGGAGGACGGCGATGACTGACTCGGGGGTCTGGGACCCCTTGGGCACGATGACCCAGAGCCCTACCGGTCCGTTCGTGTCGAGCAGCGCCGCGTCGTACTCGTCGGTCACGGTCGCCGCGTCGGCGTCGCCGTGCATCATCGGCACGTCGACCTTCTCGCCATCGGTCAGCGTGAAGGGCTCGTCCTGTGTGGCGGCCGTCTCGAAGTGGTCCCAGGCCGCCTTCACGTAGATCGCATTGACGAGGACGAGCTTGTCTATCGGCGGCACTTCGCTGAGCAGGTCCTTGATGCGGCCGCCCGTGCGCTCCTCGACCCAGCGGTCGATCTGAACGGCGGCCTCACGGGGGTCCTCCGACATCGTGTCGCTGCCGGCCGCGAAGTAGTCGAAGTTCACGTCGCCGAACTGCGGCAGGGGCGTGATCCCCTGGCGCACCCAGAGCGAGTCGGCGATGCGGATCTGGGCGCCCTGGGCGCTGTGCGCGCTGGCGATGACGTCGGCCCACGCCTGGTTGGTCTGCTGCGCGTCGAGGCTGTCGATCGCCATGGCGCGCCGCATCTCGGTCGCCGTCTCCCCGCTGGCGCCGTTCAGGGTCATCGCGAGGGCGGCGTGGATCGAGGCCGGCGACAGGACGACATTCCCGTCGGCAGACTTCGCTTCACGGGCCAGCAGATCGAGGCCGAAGCGACCCAACGGATCGGCCAGCGGACTCTTGACGTACCCGCTACTCGCGTGGCCCCGGGACGGCAGCTCCGGAGGGTCGGTGTCGCGGTAGACCACATCCCTGTCGACCATGATCGGCGGGCTCGGCGATGGCGACGGCGGCACGGGGTCGGGTTTGTGTTTGCCACACGCGCCCAGCGCCGGCGCGGCGACGAATGCGGCGAGAACGAGAGCGATGAGAAGAACGGTGCGGCGCACGGCTGACCCCCAGGTGTCGAGTCTGTGGGCGCCGCGGCGACTTGTCGCCGCGGCACCCGTGTTCGTTGCTCGGGAGACGTCGCGGGCGGGGGCGGGGGGGGGGGGGGGGGGGCCCCGCGGCCCCCCCCCCCCCCCCCCCGCCCCCTCCCCGCCGCCAGGCACGTCCGGCCACCCGTCCTGCGACCGCCTTGGCCGCCGCAGGCGCAGGCGCGTTCGTACCGGCGTTGAAACAGGACATACAATCCGAAGGACGTCCGGCCGGCAGACGAGGTGGTAGCCCATGAGCACACGCAACCTGGACAAGCTCTTCGAGCCCAAGAGCATCGCCGTCATCGGCGCCTCCAACACCAAGGGCTCGGTCGGCTACATCCTGCTGCGCAACCTCATCGGCGCCGAGTACGAGGGGGTGGTGTACCCCGTCAACAAGACGTCGCTGGCGGTGCAGGGCATCCAGGCGTACCCCACCATCGCCCAGGTCCCGCGGAAGGTCGATCTCGCCATCGTCGCCGTGCCCGCCAAGATCGTGCCCGACGTCGTCGCCGAGTGCGGTGAGGCCGGTGTCGGCGCCGCCGTCATCGTCTCGTCGGGCTTCAAGGAGGTCGGTCCCGAGGGCAAGAAGCTCGAGGACCGCGTGCTCTCCATCGCCGAGTCGTTCGGGGTGCGCCTCGTCGGCCCCAACTGCCTCGGCTACATCCGCCCCGGCCACCACATCAACGCCACGTTCGCCCACGTCCTGCCCGAGCCGGGCCGCGTCTGCTTCATCAGCCAGTCGGGCGCCCTGGGCACGGCCATCCTCGACTGGGCGACCGCCAACAGGGTCGGCTTCTCAGCCTTCGTCAGCGTCGGCTCGATGTGCGACGTCGACTTCGGCGACCTCATCGACTACTTCGGCGCCGACTCCCAGACCAACGCCATCATCCTCTACATCGAGGCGCTGCCCGATGCGCGCAAGTTCATGAGCGCCGCGCGCCATTTCGCCAAGACCAAGCCGATCATCGTCGTGAAGTCGGGCCGCAGCGCCCGCGCCGCCCTGGCAGCCGCCTCTCACACCGGCGCCATCGCCGGCGATGACACCCTCTACAGCGCCGCCTTCCGCCGCGCCGGCGTGGTGCGCGTCGACATGATCGAGGACCTGTTCGACGCCAGCGAGGCGCTGTCGCGGGTCTCCAGCCCGCGAGGCCCAAGACTGGGTATCGTCACCAACGCCGGCGGACCCGGCGTGATGGCCACCGACCGCCTGCTGTCGCTGGGCGGCGAGCTCGCCGAGCTCGCCGCCACGACCGACGAAGCGCTCAAGGAGGCCCTGCCGACCTTCGCCGCCCGCGGCAACCCGGTCGACGTCGGCGGCGACGCCGACGACAAGCGCTACGCCGTCGCCGCGCAGGCGCTCATGGACGATCCGGGCTGCGACGGCCTGCTGGCGATCCTCACGCCCCAGGCGATGAGTCGCCCGACCGAGACGGCGCAGGCGCTGGTCAAGGTCGCCGCCAGCCACCCCCGCAAGCCGCTGCTGACCAGCTTCATGGGTGAGATCAAGGTCGCCGACGGCCTGCGCGTGCTGCGCGACGCCCACGTACCCACCTTCGCCACCCCCGAGGACGCGGTCAAGGCGTACATGGACATGTATCAGTACACCAAGAGCTTGCAGACGCTGTACGAGACGCCGGCCGACATCCTGCCCGACTTCGAGCCCGACCGAAAGACGGTCAAGGACATCTTCGTCGCCGTGGCCCGCGACAAACGCGAGGTCCTGAGTGAGGTCGAGGCCAAGCAGGTGCTCGAGGCCTACGACATCCCGGTCGTGAAGACGATCGTCGCGACTTCGGCCGACGAGGCGGTGCGGGCCGCCGAAGCGATCGGCTTCCCGGTCGCCGTCAAGATCCTCAGCCACGACATCACCCACAAGACCGACGTCGGCGGCGTGGCTCTCAACGTGCGCTCGTCGGCCGAGGTGGCGCGGCAGTTCACCAAGGTCACCGACCGCGTGCTGGCCGCCCAGCCCGACGCGAGGCTCCTCGGCGTGACCGTCCAGGCGATGTCGCGGGGCGGCCATGAGGTCATCATCGGGGCCAAGAAGGACGAGACCTTCGGGCCGGCGCTCATGTTCGGCATGGGCGGCACCGGCGTCGAGCTGTACCGCGACGTGGCCGTCGACTTCCCGCCCATGAACCAGGCGCTGGCGCGCACGATGATCAACGAGACCAAGGTGTCGCAGCTGCTGCGCGGCTGGCGCGACGGCGCCGGCGTCGACATGGAGGCCCTCGAGCAGGTGCTCGTCAAGGCGAGCTACCTGCTGGTCGACTTCCCCGAGATCGTCGAGATGGACGTCAATCCGCTGCAGGTACGGCCCGACGGCATGTGCGCCCTCGACGCGCGGCTGATCATCCAACCCAAGGACGTGCGCAAGATCGTCCAGCCCGGCTCCCACCTCATCATCTCGATGTACCCCTCGAAGTACGACTGGGCGTTCGACGCCGACCGGGAGACGGTGCGCGTGCGGGCGATCAAGCCCGAGGACGAGCCGCTGTGGTCCGAGCTGATCGACTCGCTGTCCCCCGAGACTGCCGAGTTCCGCTTCTTCGGCCCCGTCCAGGACGTCACCAAGTCGATGCTGGTGCGCTACTGCCACATCGACTACGACCGCGAGATCGCGCTGGTGGCCATCGGCGGCAAGCGCAAGAAGATCATGCTCGGCGTGGCGCGGCTGTCGATCGAGACCGCCGACCCCGAGGTGGGCGAGTTCGCGATCCTGATCCGCGACAGCCACCAGCGCAAGGGCCTGGGCGGCAAGCTCATGACCTGCCTGATCGAGGCGGCCCGCGACCGCTACGTCCGCGAGATCCACGGCGACGTGCTGGCCGCCAACGCCGGGATGCTGCGCTTCGCCGAATCGCTGGGCTTCGACGTGCGGCCCTCGGGCGAGCCCGACGTGCGCCACATCGTGCTGCGGCTCTGAGGGCGGAGTGATCCGAACGATTCGGGAGGAACCATGAAGGTGACGGGGCTGTCTCGCGGGCGGCCGCTCGCAGCGGTCGCGATCCTCGTGCTCGCCGCGACCGCGCTCGTCGCGCTGACGGCCTGCGGCAAGGGCAACGAGACCCTCGCCGGGAGCAGCATCAGCCCCTCGACCTCTCCGTCGGCTTCTGGGACCGTCACCACCTCGTCGCCGACGCCCACCGACACGAGCAACGCGACCGTCTCACCGACGGCGACTGCGACGACATCACCGACGGCGACCGCCAGCCCGGCCCCCACGGCGACGGGGTCGACGACAACGTACACCAACCGCAAGCTCGGCTTCTCGATCACGATCGGCGCGCCGTTCACGAAGCGCAGCGACAAGCTCGCCGGGAGCCTCGAGCTGGGTGACGCCGCCGCTGCCTGGATCGACCCCGAGGCGGCCCGGCCGGGCGGCAAGTCCATGAGCGCGTTCATCGTCGGGACGATGGACCTCGGCCGGCAGGTGAGCGACACGATGGCGCAGAGCTTCGTCGACGAGTTGCTGACCAAGAGCGACAGCCTCGCCGGCAAGATGGGCGAGGGGACGACCGTCGACTCGGCGACCAAGACGACCGTCGCCGGCCGGCCGGCGGCCGTGTTCGACCTTTCCACGAAGGGTCCGCAGAACACGCCCGTGAAGGCGCGCCTCGCCATCGTCGTCGGCAGCGACACCGCCTACATCATGTTCGCCACGTCGACGACGTCGGACTGGCGGGCTAACGAGCCGGCGATCGCCGCCGCCATGGGGTCGCTCAGACTGAAGTAGCGAGGAGGGGGGGCGGCGCCTGCGGCGCCGCCCCCCCTCCTCGCCTCCCCACGTTTGCGCCGCCTCACACTCAGCCGTACACTGCGTCTTGGCCGCGCTAGGCGGGGAGCCAGCGGTGCCCTGTACCCGCAATCCGCTATAGCGGGGCTGAATCCCCGCCCGAGGGGCCGTCCCGCGAGGCTGTCAGTCGGCGTGCGGCGTCGACGGCCGGGTCCCGCGCAATGGTAACCCGCGAACCGTGTCAGGTCCGGGAGGAAGCAGCACTAAGCGGGCGCTTCCATGTGCCGCGGGGATGCCTGGCCTGAGCTTGCCGCCGGCAAGGACGCTCGGAGGACAGGTTTCGACGGCGGGTGCGCGGCCTTTCGTCTTCCTTTCGCCTCGTCACGGGCGGGGGATACACTAGATGCCCATGGAGCTCTCCCTCTACCGCAAGTACCGTCCGCAGACGTTCGCCGACGTCGTCGGGCAGGATCACGTCTCGCGCACACTGCAGAACGCCCTCGCCGCCGACACCGTCGCCCACGCCTACGTGTTCGCCGGCCCGCGCGGCATCGGCAAGACCAGCATGGCCAAGATCCTCGCCATGGCCCTGAACTGCCCCGACGTCGTCGTCGACCACGAAGCCGACCCAGGCCCCGCCGTCACCCCGTGCGGCAGGTGCCAGAGCTGCACCACGATCGCCGCCTCCACGTCGCTCGACGTCATCGAGATGGACGCCGCCTCCAACCGCGGCATCGACGACATCCGCGAGCTGCGCGAGAAGGTCGGCTTCGCACCCGTGCAGGGGCGCATGAAGGTCTACATCGTCGACGAGGCCCACATGCTCACCAAAGAGGCCTTCAACGCCCTGCTGAAGACCCTCGAAGAGCCGCCTCCGCACGTGGTCTTCGTGCTGGCGACCACCGAGCCGCACCGCATCCCCGAGACCATCCTGTCGCGCTGCCAGCGCTTCGACTTCCGCCGGCCGCGGGTGCAGGAGATAGCGCTGTTGCTGGCCCACATCGCCGCCGGCGAGCAGCCGCCCATCGACATCGACGAGCCGGCGGTGCTCGAGATCGCCCGCCACGCCGAGGGCAGCTTCCGCGACGCCATCGGCACCCTCGAGAAGCTGGCGACCTACTTCGCCGGCGAGAGCATCACCTCGCAGCAGGTCCTCGAGATCCTCGGGGTCATCGAGTCCGACGTGCTCTTCGATATCGTCGACATCGTCATCGAGCGCGACGCCGCCGGCGCCCTCCTGTTCGTGCAGCGCCTGGCCGAGCGCGGGGTGAGCGTCCCGCAGTTCATCCACGACCTGCTGCGCCACCTGCGGCAGATCTTCCTGCTGCAGCACCTCGAGGACCTCGCCGAAGACGCCACCGCCCTGCGGGCCCTCAGCCAGAGCCTCGAGATCGACGACAGCCTCCTCGACCGCCTGCAGCGCCAGGCGCACCAGTTCGCGCCGCGCGAGCTGCTGCGCTTCGTCGAGCTGCTCGGCGACGCCCAGACCGAGATCCGCGCCGGGCTCGACGCGCGGTTGCAGCTCGAGCTGGCGCTGGTCAAGGTCGCCCGTCCCGAGCTCGACCTCGGACCCGAGGCCATGGAGGAGCGCCTGCGGCGCCTCGAGGCGGGCGGCGCGCCGGTCGCGGCGGCCAAGACCGCCGCCAAGGTGCCGGCGCCGAAGGCGGCGACACCGAAGGCGGGACCGGAACCTGCCCCGAAGCCGAAGGCCGAGCCGGCGCCCCAGCCGGCGGCGGTTGAGACGGCGCCCGAGCCCGTGGCGGAGCCCCAGCCTGAGGCGGCCGCCGACGAGCCTGAGGCGGCCGCCGACGAGGCCGAAGACAAGTCCGCAGCCGAGCCCGACGAGGCCGACATTGGGTCCGCGGAAGAACCCGGCGACGACGACAGAATGACTGAGGTCTTCGACGAACCCGAGACCGAGCCCACCGCAGCGGATGAAGGGGCGGCGGCCGCCCCTGCGGCCGCCGCCCCCGTCATGCCCGACGCCTGCAGCGACGAGCCGCCGGCCGAGCGCACCTGCCGCGCCTGGGACCTCGTTCTCGAGCAGGTCCGCACGCGCGATTTCCCCCTCTATGCGGTGCTCAAGGACGCGCACCCCGCAGCGACCGCCGACGACCGGCTCACGGTCGCCATGCCCTCCGAGATCGCCTTCGCCAAAGTGAACGACCCCGCCGGCCACGCGCTGCTGACCGCCGTCGTGCGCGCCGCCACCGGCTGCGAACCACAGATCGAGTTCACGCTGGGGCGCACAGGTCCGTCCGAGGCCGAAGATGCGCCGGCCCACGACGTCAGCCTCGACACCGCCCAGGCGATCGCCTTCCTGCAGCACGAGCTGGGGGCCGTCGAACTGCCCGACGACGAGTGAAGGAGCGAGAGCGTTGTCCAACCCTCAGTACCAGAAGATGATGAAGCAGGTCCAGGAGATGCAGCGCAAGATGGCCGAGGCGCAGGAGCAGCTGGCCAATGAGACCGTCGAGGCCAGCGCCGGCGGCGGCACGGTCACCGTGGTGATCAGCGGCTCGCTCGAGATCAGGGACGTGCGCATCGACCCGGCCGCCGTCGACCCCGACGACGTCGAGATGCTCCAGGACATGGTCATCGCGGCCACCAACGAGGCTCTGCGCGCCGCCCAGGACCTCGCACAGCAGAAGCTGGGCGGCGCCACGGCCGGCATCGACCTGCCCAACATCCCCGGCCTCTTCTGACTGCGTTGGCGCGCAGCGCGCGCACGCGATAACATTCTAGGTCCCGTCCCGACCCTGCGGACGGGCACAGCGCGCCGGCGTCGTCCGGTGCGGGTACGCGAGCCGAGACAAGGAGTGACTATCGTTGTACGCCCCGGCGGTCGAGCGCCTGATCGCCGAGCTGACCAAGCTCCCGGGGATCGGGCCCCGCACGGCACAGCGGCTCGCGTACCACATACTGAAACAGCGGCCTGAGGAGATCCTCCCCCTGGCGGCGGCGATCACCGACGTCAAGGAGAAGATCGGTTTCTGCGGGCGCTGCTTCAACCTGGCAGAGGGCGACACATGCACGATCTGCGCCGACGCGCGACGTGACGCCGGCGTGCTCTGCGTGGTCGAGCAGCCGGCGGACATCATCCCGATCGAGCGTACGAGCGAGTTCCGCGGGCTGTACCACGTGCTCGGCGGGGCGCTCTCGCCGCTCGACGGCGTCGAGCCGGGCGACCTGCACATCGCCGAGCTTCTCGACCGGGTGCGCGAGGGCGTCGACGAGGTCATCCTCGCCACCAACCCGACCATGACGGGCGAAGCGACGGCCATGTACGTGGCCGACCTCCTGCCCGACAGCGTGCGTGTGTCGCGCCTGGCCAGCGGGCTGCCCGTCGGCGGTGACCTCGAGTATGCCGACGAGCTCACCCTGGGCCGCGCGCTGACAGGCCGCCGCGACATGCGGCGCGGCAACTCCGATTGAGCGGAGGAAGAGCGTGAAGACGGCAACGAAGAAGGACGGCTCGCCGGGCGCAGGCCTGACCGAGATCCGCTGGCATGGCCGCGGCGGGCAGGGCGCCGTGACGGCCGCCAAGATGGTGGCCGAGGTCGCCCTCGGCCAGGACAGGTACTTCCAGGCGTTCCCCGAGTACGGACCCGAGCGCTCCGGCGCGCCGATCGTCGCCTTCACGCGCATCTCCGACGAACCGATCCAGATCTTCTCGGGGATCGAGCACCCCGACATCGTCGTGGTGCTCGATCCCTCCCTCCTGTCGATCGTCGACGTCACGGCCGGCGCCCCCGACAAAGCCGTCGTGGTCGTCAACACCGACCTCTCGCCGGCCCAGTTGCGCGCCAAGTACGGTCTCAAGGGCCACCGGCTCTGCACCGTGGCGGCCACGAAGATCGCCACCGAGACGATCGGCCGCGCCATCCCCAACACCCCGATGGTCGGGGCGCTGATCCGCGTCACCGACATGTTCCCGCTCGACAGCGTGATCGAGTTCATGCGCGCCGACTTCGGCAAGAAGTTCCCGCCCAAGGTGGTCGAAGGCAACATCAACGCCTTGACGCGCTCCTACGAGGAGGTCCAGGCCGAATGACCGAGGCCAAGAAGCGCGCCGCCCGCCGGCCCGGCACCGTCACGGCGAAGCGCCCGCGGAAGCGCGCCACGACCAAGTCTCACTGGGACATCTCCGATGTCGATAGCTGGGGTCCCGACCGGCACGAGCTCGGCGCCACCATCCCCGAGGCCGGCAACTCGGTCTACAACGTGACCGGCGGCTGGCGCTCTATGCTGCCGGTCATCGACAGCGAGAAGTGCAGCGGCTGCATGCTCTGCTACTTCTACTGTCCCGACGCCTCCATCATCATCGAGAACGGCAAGGCGGTGGGCGTCGACCTGGAGCACTGCAAGGGTTGCGGCATCTGCGCCGCCGAGTGCCCAGCCGACGCCATCACCATGGAAGTCGAGGAGAAGGAGTAGCGATGGCCGCCACAGCAGAGATCCTCGCGGTCACCGGCAACGAGGCGGTCGCCGAGGCGATGCGCCAGATCAACCCCGACGTCGTGGCCGCCTACCCCATCACTCCGGCGACCGAGATCGTCATGATCTTCGCCCAGTACGTCGCCGACGGCAAAGTCGACACCGAGTTCGTCACCGTCGAGAGCGAGCACTCGGCCATGAGCGCCGCCATCGGCGCCGCCGCCAGCGGCGCCCGCACCATGACCGCCACGAGCTCCCAGGGCCTCGCCCTCATGTGGGAGATGCTGCACATCGCGGCCGGCTACCGGGTGCCGATCGTCATGGCCAACGTCAACCGGGCCCTGTCGGGGCCGATCAACATCCACTGCGACCACTCCGATTCGATGGGCTCCCGAGACACGGGTTTCATCCAGCTCTACGGCGAGGCTCATCAGGAGGCTTACGACAACCACATCATGGCGGTGCGCGTCGCCGAGCATCCCGAGATCCGTACGCCGGCCATGACCATGATGGACGGCTTCATCGTGAGCGGCGCGATCGGTCCGCTGCAGGAGCTGACCGACCGGCAGGTGCAGGACTTCATCGGTCCGTTCCAGGCCATCAACCCTCTGCTCGACAGCGAGCATCCGGTCACCGTCGGTCCGTTCGACGGCCTGCACGGCTGGTTCTTCGAGCACAAGGCCTCGCAGCAACGCGCGATGGACCGCGCCCTCAAGGTGGTCGACGAGGTCGCCCGCGAGTACGCGCAGGTGTCGGGCCGCCGCTACGGCCTGCTCGACCCCTACCGCATGGACGACGCCGAGATCGCTATCGTCGTGATCGGCTCCACGGCCGGCGCCACGCGCATGACCGTCGACAAGCTGCGCGCGAAAGGCGTCAAAGCCGGCATGATCCGCGTGCGCTGCTTCAGGCCGTTCCCGGCCGCCGCGTACGCCAAGGCGCTGTGTAACTGCAGGGTGGTCGGCGTGCTCGACCGCGCCGACTCGTTGGGCGCCCAGGGCGGGCCGCTCTTCCTCGAGGTGCGCTCGGCCCTCTACGACAGCGATCCGCGTCCCCGCGTGCTGCCCTTCATCTACGGACTCGGCGGCCGCGACATCTTCCCCAACAACATCGAGGAGGCGTTCGCCGTACTCCGCAAGGCAGTGCCGGCCACGACGGTCAGCGTGCGGCGCCGCTACCTCAACCTGCGCAAGGACGTGGTGTGACATGGCGGTGAAGAGCAACGGCAAACGCAGGGTCGCCAAGGTCGAGGGCTCGCGGCTGTACGAGGTGCTCAGGGGCATCGACTTCGAGAACCGCGAGCTGATCGGCAAGCGGGCCGGCCGCGGACTCTTCGACCTCGTGAAGGATCGCAAGACGGGGAAGCTGCGCTGCTACGCCTGCACGCTCTGCGAGCGCACCTGCCCCACCGACTGCATCGAGATCGACCACTGCCCCGAGTTTCCCGAGCTGCCCTTCGACGTCGAGGCCGAGCGGGCCGCCGTCCAGGCAGGTCTGGTCGAGATCGACCGGCAGGGTCTCGACGCCGTCGTCGCGCGTCTGCGCGAGGGCTCGGGCCTGGTCGAGGCCTTCCACACCACGCAGGAGACCTACGGCTACTTGCCGCGCCAGGCGCTCGAGACCATCGCCGACGAGATCAGCCTGCCGTTCTCGCGCGTGTTCGGCGTGGCCAGCTTCTACACGCAGTTCCGCCTCGAACCGGTCGGCAAGTACGTCGTCTCCGTCTGCATGGGCACGGCGTGTCACGTGGCCGGCGCGCCGTTGGTCGCCGAAGCGCTCGCGCTCGAGCTCGGTATCGAGGTCGGGCAGACCACGCCCGACATGCTCTTCACGCTGCAGACCGTCAACTGCATCGGCGCCTGCGCCCTGGCGCCCGCCGTGCGGGTCGGCGAAGAGGAGACCTACGGCCGCCTCACGCCCCAGCAGGCGCGCAAGATCGTCGGGACCCTCCGCAAGAGAGAGGGGGTCTGACATGCCCGCCACGAAGAAGTCGCCGGCCGCCACCCGGACCGCCCGCATCGAGAAGGCGCTCGGCAAGGCGTTCCGTCCCGGCCTCACAAGCGGCGGCGAGGACGTGGTCAAGATCCGCGTGTGCGCCGGTACCACCTGCAACGCTTCCGGACGGGCGGCCCTCTCCGAAGCCCTCGACAAGGAGCTCGCCGAACGCGGGCTGGACGGCAAGGTCAAGGTCGTCCTCACCGGCTGTCATGGGCTCTGCCAGGAGGGACCGATCGTCGTCGTGCACCCGCAAGGCGTCTTCTACCCGCGCCTCAAGCTGCGCGACATCGCCGCCATCGTCGAGACCAGCGTGGTCGGCGACGGCGTCGTCGAGAAGCTCCTCTACGAAGACCCCGCGACCGGCAAGCCGGTCATGCTCGAGAAGGACGTCCCCTTCTACGCCCGCCAGACTCGTCTGGTACGCGCCGTCAACGGCTACATCGACCCCACGTCGATCGACGACTACCTGGCCCGCGGCGGCTACGCGGCCCTCGCCAAGGCGCTGGCCGACGACGATCCCCTCGGCGTCATCGCCGAGGTCGAGGCCTCGGGCCTGCGCGGCCGCGGCGGCGCCGGCTTCCCCACGGGCAAGAAGTGGCGCTACTGCCGCGCCAACCCGGGCGAGAAGCACTACATCATCTGCAACGCCGACGAGGGCGATCCGGGGGCGTTCATGGACCGCGCCGTGCTCGAAGACAACCCGCACTCGGTCGTCGAGGGCATGCTCATCGCCGCCTTCGCGATCGGCGCCGACGAAGGCTACATCTACGTCCGCCACGAGTACCCGCTGGCGGTCTCGAGACTGCGCCGCGCTCTCGAGCAGGCACGCGACCGCGGCCTGCTGGGCGCGAGCATCCTCGGCACCGGCTGGGATTTCGACCTGCGCATCAACCAGGGCGCCGGCGCTTTCGTCTGCGGCGAGTCGACCGCCCTCACGGCGTCGATCGAAGGCCGCCGCGGCATGCCGCGCGGCAAGCACATCCGCACCGTCGCTCACGGCCTCTGGCAGCAGCCGACCAGCCTGAACAACGTCGAGACCTACGCCGCCGTCCCGTGGATCGTCAACAACGGCGCCGCGGCCTTCGCCAAGATGGGGACCAAGACCTCGAAGGGAACGAAGATCTTCGCGCTGACCGGCAAGGTCCGCAACACGGGCCTTGTCGAGGTCCCCATGGGAGCCACCCTGCGCGAGGTCATCTTCGACATCGGCGGCGGCATGCTCCCGGGACGCACGTTCAAGGCCGTGCAGCTCGGCGGACCCTCGGGCGGCTGCCTGCCGGCCGATCTGCTCGACACGCCCATCGATTTCGAGAACCTCACCGCCTACGGCTCGATGATGGGCTCCGGCGGCATGGTCGTCGTCGACGACACGACCTGCATGGTCGACTTCGCCAAGTTCTTCTTCAAGTTCACCGCCGAGGAATCGTGTGGCAAGTGCGTGCCCTGCCGCATCGGCTGTCAGCGGATACTCGAGATCCTCGAGCGCATCACCGCCGGTGAGGGAGCGCTCGACGACATCGAGCATCTCGAGCGCCTCTCGGAGGACGTGATCGAAGGCTCGCTCTGCCAGCTGGGCGGCAGTGCGCCCAACCCGGTCCTCACGACGATCCGCTACTTCCGCGACGAGATCGAGGCTCACATCGTCGACCGGCGCTGTCCGGCCAAGGTGTGTCGACCGCTGATCCGCTACCGGATCAACAAGGACGCTTGTACCGGCTGCACAGTGTGCGCGCCCGCCTGCCCGGTCGACGCGATCACGGGCGAACGCAAGAAGGTCCACAGGATCAACCAGAGACTCTGCATCCAGTGCGACACCTGCCGACAGGTGTGCAACTTCGACGCCGTCGACGTCGAGACCGGAGTACTGGCCGCGACGGCAGGGAGGTCGAAGTGAGCACCCGTACCGGCACCACCGTGAAGCTGACCATCGACGGCCGGCTGGTGAGCGCCCGTCGTGGCGACACCGTCCTTCAGGCCGCCCGCCAGGCCGGCATCGACATCCCCGCCCTGTGCCAGGTCGAGGACATGCTGCCCTGGGGCGCCTGCCGCCTCTGCCTCATCGAGGTCGAGGGCTGGCCCAAGCTGCAGGCCGCCTGCACCACATGGGTCGACGACGGGCTCGTCGTGCGCAGCAACACGCCGCGCGTGCGCGCCAAGCGCGAGAGCTACCTGCGCATGTACCTGTGCGACCACAACTCGTATTGCGAAGCGCCGTGCGCGCACGCCTGCCCGACCCACATCGACATCCCGGCCTTCCTGGCCGAGATCGAGAAGGGCGACTTCGCCATGGCGGCGACCATCGTCGCCGACGACCTGCCCTTCCCCGGCGTGCTGGGCCGCGTCTGCCCGCGCTACTGCGAGCCGGTCTGCCGCCGCGGAGAGGTCGACGACCCGATCGCCATCTGCGCCCTGCACCGCGCCGCGGGCGACCGCAAGCCGCCGCGACTGGTCCCGGCCGCGGCCAGCGGCAAGCGGACGGCCGTCATCGGCGCCGGTCCCGCCGGCCTGGCCTGCGCCTGGTACCTGCGCCGCGCCGGCCACGAGGTGACCGTCTACGACGCCAACGACAAGCCCGGCGGCATGCTGCGTTACAGCATCCCGTCCTTCCGCCTGCCGGCGGACGTGCTCGATCGCGAGCTCGAGCCGCTGTGGGACGCCGGCGTGCGCTTCGTCGACGGCGTGCTGCTCGGTCCCGACATCACCCTCGAAGGCCTCCTCGAGGCCGGCTTCGACGCCATCTTCGTCGGCGTCGGGGCCTGGCGCACCAAGCCGCATCACCTGCCGGGTGGGTCGGCGATCGTCGACGGCCTGGCCTTCCTCCGCGAGCTGCGCGAGGGCAAGAAGCCGAAGGTCGGCAAGTCGGTCGTCGTCGTGGGCGACGGCGTCACCGCCCTCGACGCGGCGCGTTCCGCGCGCCGCCTCGGCGCCAGGAAGGTCGTCGTTCTGGCGCGGCACCGCGCCGACGCCCTGCCGGCCGGCGCGCGCGATTTCGCCGCCGCGCTCGACGAGGGCATCGAGTTCGAGTTCGCCGCCGAGCCGCGACGCGTCAAGCTCGGCCGCGATCGCAGGCCGGCGGCCGTCCACTGCGCGCGACTCGTCACAGACAGTGACGGCTCGTCGCGGCCCGAGCGCGGCTCGAGCTTCGAGGTCGCGGCCAACACGGTCCTCTGGGCGGTCGACTACGAACCCGACGTCGGTGACTCCGACGAGGAGCTCGTCTTCTCCCCCTGGGGCACGCTCGAGGCCGATCCCTTCACCGGCCGCACGTCGACGGCGGGCGTGTTCGCCGGCGGCGACGCCGTCACGGCCGCCAAGTCGACGATCCACGCCGTGGCCGCTGGCAAGCGTTCGGCGCTGGCCATCGACGCCTGGCTGCGCGGCGAGGATCTCGCCGCCCTCGAAGGCAAGCTGGCCGTCTATGCCGGCCTGCCGTACCCGAAGCAGCTCGCCGACCGCGAGCGGCTGGGCGAGCTGGGCGGCAAGCTGGTCGAGCGTTCGCCGGTGTGGCTGAAGATGGGCATCGCCGTGGAGGCGAAGCCCCGCGGGGCGATGCCCACGCTCAAGGGCGACAAACGCCTGCATGCCTTCGACGAGGTCGAGAAGGGCTTCTCACCGGCCGTCGCCAGGGCCGAGGCGGAGCGCTGCCTGCAGTGCAGCTGTCCGGCGCTGGGCGAGTGCGACCTGCAGCGGCTGGGCATCGAGTACGACATCACCGAGAACGATCTCGTCTTCGCCGGCGCCAAGGTGCGCGACGAACAGCCGCAGCACGAGCACCCCTTCATCCGCCGCGACATGGACCGCTGCGTCGCCTGCGGGCGCTGTGTGCGCGTCTGCGCCGAGATCGCCGGACCGGCCTGCTACGACTTCACCGGCCGCGGCTTCACGGTCCGCGTCGACACCCCCTACCACGAGGCCCTGCAACTGGCCGACTGCATCACCTGCGGCCGCTGCGTCACCGCCTGTCCGACCGGCGCGCTCACGTTCAACGAGCGCGAGCTGCGCTCCTACCGCGTCGACGAGTCGCGCTGCATCATGTGCCACGAGTGTGTCGACGTCTGCCCTGTCGAGGCCATCGCCGACACCAACGTGTTCGAAGAGGCGCGGCGGCGCTGGCTCGAGCTCGTCGCCCAGGGCAGCAAGCTGGCCGGCGGGCACCGCATGTGCGCCGGCTGCGGCGCCCCGATCGTCGTGCGCCAGGTGCTCATGGGGACGTCCGATCCGGTGGTGGTCGCGGCCGCCACCGGCTGCCTCGAGGTCTCCACGACGATCTACCCGTACACCTCGTGGACCGGCAGCTACATCCATACCGCCTTCGAGAACGCCGCCGCGACGCTGTCCGGCGTCGAGACCGCCTTCCGCTCCTTGAGGAAGCAGGGCAAGCTCGAAGACAACGTCAAGTTCATCGCTTTCGGCGGCGACGGCGGGACCTACGACATCGGCCTGCAGTCGCTCTCCGGCGCCATGGAGCGCGGCCACAACATGCTCTACGTCTGCTACGACAACGAGGCCTACATGAACACGGGCTTCCAGCGCTCCGGCGCCACGCCGGTCGGCGCCTGGACCACCACCTCACCGGTCGGCAAGGAGCAGGTTGGCAAGCTGCAGAACCGCAAGGACCTGACGGCCATCATGGTCGCCCACGGCCTGCAGTACGTGGCACAGGCGTCGCCGCACGACCCCCGCGACCTGGTGCGCAAGGCAGCCAAGGCGCTGGCCACCGAGGGGCCGACGTTCCTCAACATCATCGCCCCCTGCCCACGCGGCTGGCGCGCCGACGGCGGCCAGTCTATCGACCTCGCCCGCGAGGCGGTCAACACCTGCTACTGGCCGTTGTTCGAGGTCGAGGACGGCGTCTACCGGCTCACGTTCCGGCCGAAGGTCAAACTGCCGCTCGTGCCCTGGCTCAGGAAGCAGGGGCGCTTCGCGCACCTCTTCAAGCCCGCCAACGAGGCCACACTCCAACGGCTCCAGGACTGGGTCGACCACGAGTGGGACAAGCTCCTGCGCATGTGCGGCGAGCCCGAGCAGACCGTGTGGGAGGAGCAGCAGGCGGCCGTGTGCCTCATGCCACCGCCCGCGAAGCAGTAGGATAGAAGGCGGCTACCAGTCAGACGAAAGGGCGCCCCTCACGGGGCGCCCTTTCGTCGTGCCGTGGCCGCCGCGCCGCTGCTGCCCGCTGCCGCCGTCAGCTGGGGTGCTCAAGGCCACGGGGGACGGGCCACCCGGCCACTCGAGACACCGACCCGCGCCGGCCACGCCCTGCTTCCGACGGCAGCCGACGCCGGCCCGCATGCAGTGTAGAATGGGCTAGGCTCGAGCCCGTCGGGCTACCGAATCGATCCGGTAGGTCCCACTGGGGGGTGCGCGATGGCGCACGACGTGTTCATCAGTTACGCGGCGAACGACAAGACGATCGCCGACGCGGTCTGCGCCGGCCTCGAAGCCGACCGCATCCGCTGCTGGATCGCCCCACGTGACGTCCTGCCCGGCAAGCGGTTCGCGCAGGTCATCGTCGATGCGATCCACGACGCCCGCGTGTTCGTCCTCGTGTTCTCGGCGGCCTCGAACGGCTCGCCCCAGGTGGAGCGCGAGGCAGACAGGGCCGTCTCGTTCGGGCTGCCCATCCTGCCTCTCCGCGTCGAGGACGTGGTGCCCAGCGAGTCGATGGAGTACTACCTCGCCGGACAGCACTGGCTTGACGCGCTCACGCCGCCCCTCGAGAGCCACCTGTCCCGGCTCTCGCAGGCGATCTCGATCCTGCTCCAGCCGACGCCCACGACTGACGCGCTCGTCGGGGGCAGCGAACGCATGGACGGTCACGCGGAGACGCCGACCGACACACCCGTAGCGACGGTCGCCGAGGTGCCGGCAGAGGCGCTCGCGCAGGAGCCGGAAGAGGCGCTCGCGCAGGAGACGGCCCCCGATGTCGTCGCTTCCCATGTGCCTCCCGTCGAGTCCCCTCCGGTCTTCGAGGAAGCTTCCGCCGCCGTCGCCTCTTCCGTGGCAGGGGAGATCGTGGCCGAGCCCCCGCCCGCGGCCGAAGAGCTCGCCACCGCTCCGCCGGCGGCCGGGTACGCAGATTGGGAGCCGGCGGATACGGCGCTCGCCGCGATCGGCGTCCCGCTCCCGGCCGCGAAGGCCGCCCCGGAGCCGGAGCCGGCGGCAACGGCCATCGCGGAGCCGGAGCCGGCCCCGAAGGCCGTCCCCGAGCCACAGCCCGCAGCAACGGCCGTCGCGGAGCCGGAGCCGGCGGCGAGAGCCGGCTGGAGGTTGCCGCTCATCGTCGGGGCGATCGCCGGCGTGGCGTGGATCCTCATCATCGCCATCAGCGAACTGGCGACCCGCTAGCACACGCGACCGGTCGGTAGCGGCACGGCGGTCTGGCTGCGCGGCGACCCCCCCTGTCTGTCGTGCGGTCCGGGGATCGCGAGACGAGGATCACCTCGGACGGAAGGAACCTCTACTGATCGCAGGGCGGTGGAGGAGCATGTCAGCGCCCATCCGCGTCTGGCGATGAGCTACCCGGGTCGCGAGGCGTAGGCGGGGCGCAGCACCTCAGCCCTCGAGGTCGGGCCGCGCCACATCCACAGGATGGCGACGACGTCGACACCCGCAGCCACGGCCACCCAGAGCAGGCTGCGGAACGGATCGTGGAACGCAAGGAGAAGGACGACGGCCGCCGCGAGCCCGGCGAGGACACCGACCACCACCTTGAGCGTGCCAGTCCTGCCGCGGCACGGGATCGCCCTGATGGCGCGCGTGAGGATAGCGGCCTGGCAGAAGAACAACACGGCGCCACCGGCCAGGATCAGCCATTCGAGCCAGCGGGTGGCCTGGTCGGCTGACTTCTTCACTCGCTCGAGGTTGTCGCTGGCAGCGCTCTTGAGCTGCGCCGTCGCCGCCGAACTCTTCATGTCGCGGAACGAGGCGGCGGCGGCGCGATAGTCTCCACGCTCGGCGGCGACCATCGCCAGACCCATCCGCGCGTAGTCGTTGGCCGCGATCCCGTTCGACTTCTCGAAGTCGGCCTCGGCTCCCTCGAGATCGCCCCGCGCCAGCCTCGTCAGGCCGCGCTGGTAGTAGGCGATCGCCAGATCCGCATTGGCCGTCTTGGCAAGGTCCCCGCCCACCGCCGGCTGGGACAGCTTCTCGAGCATCGGCACGCCCTGCTCGCCCTGCCCGAGAGCACAGAGGGAACAGGCCAGACCGAGCTGCGCCTGCACGCTGTCCCCGGCCGCCACCGATTCCTCGAAGGCGGCCCGCGCATCTGCGTAGTGGCCCGCCGACATGGCGATCAGGCCCAGGTTGCAGTACGCGGCCGCCCGCACACGTTCGCCGACCGGGGTGTTGCCCGCATCCGTTGCCCGCGTCGTCGGCGCCACCGCCTGGGCGAGTCCCTCCTCGCCCTGGAAAATGTAGTCGGCGCCCGTGTTCAGATCGGCGCCGCTGTAGTGCTTGTTGAGGTGCAGCACCTTCTGCAGCAGCGGCAGCGCCTGGTCGTAGTCGTGTTCCATGATGTAGCAGACGGCGAGGTTGTTGAGCGCGTCCGTGTCGGAGCCATCGAGCTTCAGGGCCTCCTGGAACAACGTCTTCGCCTGGCCGACGTCACCCTGAGCGAGCGCCTTGCAGCCGAGGTTGTACGGATGCTGGGTCGCCGCCAGGGCCGGGACGGCCGGACCCGCGAGGACAGCCCCGAACACCAGCAGGACGACGGCCGTGCGCATCACTCGCCGCCTCACCCCCCAAACGCCGGGCACGTGGTGTGGCTCGAGCACGTGCTGTGGCTCGAGCACGTGCCGTAGCTCGGGCACGCGTTGTAGCTCGGGCACGTGTTGTGGCTCGCGCATGTTGGAGGCGGCGAAGGGGTCCCGCCGCCTCCCCCGCCGCCCGCGCTCGCCTTGTGCGAGACGCAGCTGCAGGTGGCGACGGCTTCGCAGGTGCACACGAGGTCGCAGGTGCACACGAGGTCGCACGTACACAGGGCGCCCCCAAAGGCGTCGTGACCGGTAAGCCGGGTCTTGGTGGCGTGGGCCTCCGTCTTCTTCCCGCGCTTCGTCGTCTTCTTCGGCACCTTCGTCGGCCCCGATACCTTGCGCTTGGGGTTCTCGGGCGCGACGAAGAGCTCGGGATCGCCGCAGTCGTACTGCGGCTGCGGCGCGTTCCAGCGCAGCACCTCGGGCGCGTCGCTGGTGGGCGCCGCAGCCTTCAGCGTGTCGTCGGGTGGGCTCTCCCCCGAACGATCGCTCGCCCACGCGACCAGCATCCCGTCTTCGTAGATCGTGACCTCCGGGGGCACGTAGCCCTTCGTGCCGTCGCGGCCGGACACGTTCGAGGTCTGCTGCCTCGCGTCTTCGTCGGTCATCGCACTACCCTCGCATCGCGGCTTCGAGCTGCGACGCCGCAGCGGGTCTGAAGAGGGCTTCTTCGAGCTGGTCACGCGTGAGGCGCCGGTTGATCTGACAGCGGGCGATGACGGCGTCGTCCGCCCCCGGGTAGAGCCGCTTGGACGCACAATCGCCGGCGCAGTGGTACTTGGAGAAGCAGCGCGAGCAGCGCGGCGCGTCGTTGACGGTCAGGCGGCGAAGTGCGGCGACACGGGCGTCGTCGAACGCGAACGACCGCCGCTCAGCGTCGTAGGAACCGAAAACGAACGGGTCGGCCCGCGGGTCGTCGCGACCCGTCACCTCGTAGCAGGCGGTCACGTCACCGTCGGTCGTGATGTTGAAGCTGGGCGTGCTGGCCTGGCAGAAGGAGCAGCCGAGCGATTTCTGCCGGGCGCCCGAGTAGACGACGTCGGCGCCGTGACGCCCGGCGAAGTCACGACACGTCCGGAACACCTCGACGAACCGCGCCGGTGTCGGTGGCCGCAGGCCGTTGCCGGTCGAGCGGCCGCAGACGAACAGCGGCTCGAGATGGATGGTCTTTAGCCCATGGACTTCCACCAGATGGCGCACGGTCTCGGACGCATGCTCGATCGAGCTCGACGTGCACGTCACGCGCGCGCCCAAAGAGCAGTCGCCCGCCGCCAGGCGCTCCAGACTGCGCTCGACGGCGACCGACGAAGGGCCGCCGTCGGCCTGCGGTCGCAGCCGGTCCTGAACGTCCGCCGGCCCGTCAACGGACACCATCACCGAGTCCATGGTCGCCGCCAGATAGTCCCGCATGCGATCGCTCATGACGCCGTTGGTGGCCAACCCCGTCTTGAGCTCCAGGCCCTCTGCGCAGCAGCGCTTGCGAGCGTGCTCGACACAGCGCACCAGGGTGTCGCCAGCCAGGGTCGGCTCGCCGCCGCCGTGGAAAGCGACCGTCACCTCCGAGACTCCGCCATCGACCGCGTTGCCGACGATGAAGTCGATGGCATCGAGCGCCACGCGCTCGGACAGGAACCGCGGTCGGTCGCCGCCGGACGCATAGCAGTAGAGACAGCGGAGATTGCACGCCGTGGTGAGGAAGAGCGTGCAGGCGACGGGCCGCAGATCTGTCTCGGCGGAGGTGGCGGCCGCCCGGCCGCTCGAGCCGGCGGCCGTGAACTGGTCCGGCTCCGCGCGGCCGGCCTCGCCGCCCTCATCGGTGACCGGGCAGACGAGCTCGAGGTCCAGGAGGAGGTCGAGCACCTCACGGGTGCAGGGGTCACCGCCCACGTCACGGACAGCCGCGATGTCGGCCAACAGACCGAGAGCCGCGTCGTTGACCAGCATGCTCGTCCGGCGAAGAGGCGCGTAAACGATGTGCTCCTGCCCGCGGGGCAGCGAGAAGACCTCTGTGGCGAGCCTGTATCTGGTCACTCCGTGGCTTTCCGCACGTTGCCTACCCATCCGTGGTGAACGCCAGACCGACCTTCGACAACCCGTTCAGACAGGTCCCCGTATCGTTCCTCGCCGCTGCCAGGGGGATCCCGTACGCACCAGCGAGAAGAGCAGCGATGGCCTTCGCCGAGCGCTGTCCGTCGATGTGCCGCCAGACGAAGGCCGCCGACCCGTTCAAGTGGAAGACCGGGCCGTGAGGATCGACGGGCGTCGGTCGCAGCTCGAGACCCGCCCCGCTGGCCGTCTCGAGCAGGTTGTCCGCTCTTCGCGGCCGTTCGCCACCGCCGGTCGCAGGTCGACCGCCTCCGGGACTCAGCCTGCGGCCCAGGATGAGCGCGACAAGGCCGCCGGCAGCGATCAGCAGGAATGCTCTCCTGCTCACCGTTCGGCCCGGCTGGCTCACCGCTGCTGTCACGACTCGACCTCCCCCCGGCTTCCGCCCTGCGCACGATCGCGCGCTCCATGGGATGTCAAGAATACTGCGCTGCCCGCCCGTCTCCGTCAACAGCCTCCGGTCACCGACCCGAGAAGGGACGGCACGACCGCGAATGCTCGCCGACCCCGAGCCGCAGGGCCGGCGACGATCTTGCGGTCACCCGCCGCGGTCTCATCGGGAAGGATCGGACCGCGGTCTCTGGACGGATTGTCCGCTCGGAGCGGTTGACATATGAGCGCACCGGAGTACAAAAGACATGGCGGAAGGATACTGCGAGGAATTTCGTTCCAAGAGGTGCCTGCGAATCATGGGGGGCGTGGGGGTCGTGACACAGCCCAAGAGGTTGACGGTTGGCGGTGGCGCGCTTCCCTTCTTCCACCCACCATCGAGAGCGACGACGTACAGGGTCCGGGTGGGTCAGCCGACCCGCCGGCCGGATGTGTCAGGAACGGAGGTGGCGTCGATGCGACTGCGGTGCGCGACTCCTCAAGCGCGGGGTGCCCGGACTCACGAGCGGCCGACGAGCCCGGCCGGCGGTGTCGCACGGCTCGTCTTCGCCGCAGCCGTCTTGCTCCTCTTCTTCGCTCTGGTCGCGACCGGCGCGTACGCAGACCCGTTCCTGACGACGAAGCCGGTGGCACACGACCCGTGGCCGCTCTCCGGCAAACCGCACATCCCGAGCGTCGACCGTGTCGCACCGCCGGGACCGAGCCTGGGATCGACGCTGGCCGCTGAGGTGGCCGGGTCGACCGTCCGCACCGCCGGCGACATCGCCTTCTCCGAGACTTTCGAGGCGAACATGAGCGCCTGGACGCTGAGCGGGTCGCCGACCTGGGCGCGCACCGACTTCACGGCTGGCGCCGGCACATGGTCGGCCTACTGCGCGGGCAGCACCATATCGCCGCCCGGACCGTACGCAAACAACATGAACGCCTGGATGGTGGCCGGACCGTTCGACCTCACCACCTACACGCTCCCGAGGCTCGAGTACTCCATGTGGCTGAACTCCGAGCTCGGCTACGACAAGATCCAGATCCTCGTCTCGACCGACGGCGCCAACTTCACGCCAGACGTCTGGACGGGGCCCTTGGGCGGCTGGTTCGCGAACGTCCCCATGGATCTCACCTGCGTCCCCACGCTCGGCAACCTCGCGGGACAGAGTAAAGTGTGGATCGCCTTCCGCTTCGTCAGCGACGCGACGAACACCGCGACCGGCGCCTTCATCGACGAGGTCCGCCTGTCGGACGCCGCGAAGCGGCCGGCCTGCGTCTGGCTCGACTCCGTCACGCCAGCGGTCGTCGGCTACAACAAGCCGGTCACCATCGCGGGCGCCCTGACCAACACGTGGGTCAGCGCCGGCCTGCCCGGCAAGACCGTCAATGTCTACACCAAGACCGACGTGTCCGACTGGACGCTGGTCGGCACCCTCCCGACCAACGGCACGGGCGACTACGCAGGCACCCTGCCGATCGTCCGCAGGACCTGGTTCGCAGTGGCCTTCCCGGGCGACACCGAGTTCGAGTCGGCGTATAGCGACACGATGTTCGGCGCTCCCTTCGCGACCTCGCACGCCAGCCTGACACCCCCGGCGATGCCCCGCATCTGCAAACCGGGCGTGCTGTACAAGAGATGGGGGACCCTCAAGCCGATACACACCGCCGAGCAGAACAAAACCAGCCACACCAAGGTGTTCTTCTACCACCTCTCACATGGCAAGTGGCGCCTGATCAACTCGGGCTACGCGAAGGCGTACCGCAACACGACCTCGGCCACCCAGTACATGGTGCGATGGTCCTTCGGCATCAGCGGCAGATGGCGTGTGCGCGCCCGCCATCGCGACGCCGACCACGCGACGACGTACTCCGCCTGGAGGTACTTCCGGGTGCCGTGACCCTCGGGCGCACGGAGCGACCGGGCGCCGAGGCAGGAGCTGGACGACGTTCGAGGGGGCGGGGCGCCTGTGGCGCCCCGCCCCCTCACATTGCCGCCTGACGCAGAGCTGCGGGCGAGTCTGACGTCTGCGTCACCCGGCGCGGTCGACGGGTCGCCCCCTCTCCTCTGCTCCCCGTTGGCGCTCGATCTGGAAACCGGTCCGCGCGAGGAAGACCGGCAGCGAGCGGATCGTGTCGCGGTCCTTGTCCTTCTCTTCCTCGGAGAGCTCGCCCCACGGGACCAGCGAGGGGTGGGTCTTCTTGTGGTTCTGTTTCTCGCCGGGCGCGTACACCCACCCGGCGCTCAGATAGTCCTTCATCCAGCGCTCGTGCTCCTTCTCGGCCAGCTCCTCGATCTCTTCCGGACTGAAGGAGAAACGGTCGGCGTCCCAGTCGGTGAGCGGAGCCAGCCGGCAGCCGAGCGCAGCGAGCTTGAACCCGACGTCGTCGGCCTGGTGGCGATTGGCGTCCTGCAGTCGTGGGGGAAGATCGTCCCAGGGAACGAGCGAGGGGTTCGTCTGCGGCGTGTCGCCGCGGGCCGTCTGCTGCGACACGTACTCCATATGGATGGCGCGCGCCAGCGTCTCGTGGGTGCCGCCGAGCACCATCTCGGGGCTGCACGTGCGCTCGTACACGGGGAACGTGTGCAGCAGTCGGCCGATCGGGTCGCCGCTCTCTGCCGTGGGCAACAGCACGGCCAGTCCCGACTCGTCGTTCACCCGCACGACGATGCGAGAACCGCCGTCGCGCAGGCACTCCAGGAGTGACAGTCCGGTCGAGATGGCGACGGACTCGTCGTCGACGCAGACGTACGCGGCGGTGATCTCACAGCGACCCTCGGCATCGAGAGGAAGCGGGATGCTGTGGAAGCCGGGGGCCCGTACGTCGACGTCCTGCGCGGTCAACTCGCAGATGGCGGCCAGCCGTGGGTAGCGCTCGCAAAGGGCCTCGGTCTCTCCCTTCGCGTGCTTGCCCAACAACGTCATGCGCAGCCGCTCGCCGCTGGCGCGGAACCGCGGCTGCCAGTTGCGGGCGGCGGCCAGCACCACGCTGCGTCCGAAGCGCCCCAGACCGACGATGAGCACGTGGGGACGGCGACCGTCTTCATCATCTCCGGCCGGCGGATGTTCGGCCAGCATCGCCCGCGACGCCAGGCCGAGCACGTTGAACAACGCGGGGCGCATGCCACCTTCGCGGTGGAGCTTGAGCTCCCCCTCGCGCAGCAGCTCGCAGAGCTGCGGATCGACGACGTGGACGATGCAGGTGAGCGGCTCGCCGCGCCGCGTCTCCGTGAGGCGACGGGCGGCGATCGCGACCCTGGCGTTGGTGCCGTCGTCGCGGCACACCGAGATCAGGTACGCGGCCCGCGTGATCCCCGCCGCGGCGAGAACGTCGGGGTCGGCGGCGTCGCCGATCAGCACGATGATGCCTTCGTCGCGGCACTGCTCGATGGACGAGTTGTCGCGGTCGTTCTCGATGACCACCGTCAGCAGACCCAGGTCGTGGAACCGCCGCGCCAGGAGCAGTCCCTTGTGGCCCAGCCCGCAGATCACGACGTGGCCGCGCGTCATCCGCAGGCGGACTCCCTGTACCTGGCTCGAGAACACCATCACGAGCGCCGCCACGCCGGCATAGCCCTCGAGGATGGGCAGCAGATGACGCGAGGTCTCGAGCTCCCAGGGGACCGGGTTGGGCAGCCCGCCCGAGATCATCGGGATGAGCTGCATCGTGTAGTAGATGAGATCCCCGGGAGCATCCGGCTTGCCGCCGGGATAGAGCTGGTAGTACTTCCAGAAGCCGATGTAGCCCAGGACGAGCAGCCAGACCCACATCGCAATGAGGATCGGCCACTGGTGGTCCCACCAGACGTGAGCCAGACGCCGGCGCCACACACGACGGGCACGCGGCGCCGGCGAACGTGCTGCACTTCTCAGTGACTCCGACATGGACACTCCCCACGTCCCGGACCTGGAACGAGATTGTATCGGAGATGGAGTGACGCGCGCGCTACTTGAGCAGCCACTCCCCCGTCTGGTCGGCCATGCCCGAGTCGGGGGTGAAGCGGAACCTGTCGGCGCTCCCCTTGCTCGCCTTGAAGCAGATCCAGCCGCGGCGCTCGTCGCCGGGCGCGATCCACACCTCGCCCATGATGTGCGGTCCGGTCAGACCCGAGAAAGCGTCGAGCTCCTGCCCGTCGACGGTGATCAGCAGGGCGCCGATGGACGGCGTGTCCGAGATCGGCTTGCGACCGGCGTTCTGGATCTCGAGCATGACGCCGGTGAGCCGGCGGGCGATGACCTTGTGGCCCACCTTGATCGTGCGGAAGTACTTCACCTTCAGCGGCGTGACCTTCCAGGTGGTGTCGACGGTCTTCAGGGCGATCGTGTCGCCAAGGCCGGCGGGCCGTCCGCCGCCGCCCTTGTCGGACGTCGTCTTGACGGTGGTGCGCGCGCAGCCCGCCGCAGCCGGGACAACGAGCACGCAGGTAGCGATGAGGGCGACGAGGCGACGACGCTGCATGCCAGGCTTGTTCCGCGGCCGACGCCGACTTCCTCTCTGCGTCGCGACGAGGAAGGGCCAGCGAAGAAGGTGAGCGTCTGCTACAGCTCGTCGGTCATCTGCGCCAGCTGCGGTGGCACCACGCCGGCCTTGGCCAGCTTGCGCGAGACTCTGAGCGGCACGAGCTGCACGAAGCAGTCGCGGTAGTGCCAGCGGCGCCACTCGCCCTCGAGCTCGAGCGCCACCTCGTCGCCGGAGACTCGCAGCGGCACGCCGCGGCGTCGCGCCTCTTCGACCAGGAACGGCGCCAGGTCGCGACGCCACTCCTCGTCCTCGATCTCGTCGACGACGTTGCCGCGGTACTGCTCGGGATCGAGGCGACCGTCGGGGTCGAAGACGAACACGCGACCGGCGGCGGCGCCGGACATGAAGAACTTGCCGGCGTAGGGACGGTGCCGCAGACGCAGGCGGCCACGGGCGTCGGGTTTGGCGAGGCCCATCACGACGTGGAGCGAGTTCTGACCGCCCGACATGAGGTACTCGAAGGCGTACTCGTTGGGCGAGCCGAAGTGGATCGATTTCAGGCCGGGGGCGAGCGTCTCACCGTCGTCGAGGTAGACCTTGTTCTGCCCGGCGACGGCGAAGCGCGAGCCCGAGTCCCACGTGTTGAACGTGCCGCCGTGGGCGGCGTAGAAGCACGTGTTCAGGGCGTCGTTCTCCACGAAGACGTAGCCCGAGTCGGCCTTCATGCCGACGTGACACTGACCCTGGCCGTACACCCAGACCTCCGCCCCTTCCAGCAGCGCGGCGAGGAAGTCGCCCGACTCGCGTCCGTAGAGCTCGATCACGACACCACGGGCGGGCGCGCCGGCGGCGTCGGCGAGGTTCGTGCCCACGTAGCGCGGACCGCCGAGGAAGCCGTAGCCGACGATGTTCCGCCAGCCGCAGCGCGCCGCCTCGGAGACGATGCGCGAGGCCGAGTCGAGCGTGAACGACTCGCTTTCGAAGCCGGCGAAGTCGACGACGAGGACGTCACGGACGGCGTCGTGCGGGCTGGTGAGGTCGTCGCGGGTGGCGGCGACGAGGCGGCCCCAGGTGCCGGCGACAGCCGGCCCCGGGGCCGCCTCGTCGCCGTCGAACGCCAGCTGGCCGCTGTGCGCGCGCTGCAGCGCCTCGTGCAACGGCGGTACCGCCTCGAGCAGGCGGTAGATGCCGCCTTCGGGCCAGCCGCCGACGTCGCGACCGCCGTCGGTGACGTACTCGACACCCGAGAGCGCCTTGCCGCCCAGGTCGGCGAACTGCACTCGCTTGCGCAGCTCGGTGAGCACGCGCAGCGCGAGCGCGCGCTGGGCCGCGCCGCGGATGGCGAAGTCCGGCAGCGCCGACTCCACCAGCCAGCGGTAGTCGTCGCCGCGGATGGTGGCCAGGCGCTCGAGGGTGCCGTCGATGAGGCGCGCCGCCGGCTCGGGCACGACGTCGTCGGGCCCGAGCAGCCGGCGCGCCTCCCCCTCCCCCGCCTCCGCCAGCACCTGCGGCAGCGCCGCGGCCATCTCCTCCAGCAGCCCCGTCGCCCACTTCTTCCAGTCGGCCGCCGGTCTGACCCGATCGAGGGGCCGTGAGAGGTCGATCTTCTCGCCGGCGCGCTCGATGACGATCGGCTCGCCGAAGCGGTTGGCCAGGGAGACACGCTCGCCGCCCGGCCGCAGGAAGACCTCGACGACGCCGCCGAACTCGCCCCGCCCCGGGTTGCCACCAGGACGCATGTTGAAGCGCAGATCGTGGCCGGCGTCCTTGAGCAGGCCCTGGTGGTGCAGGGCACGGATCAGGCTGTCGGCGATCTTGGCCTCGCTGCCGTTGGCGACGGCGTGGACCCCGCCGGCCGCCGTGTCGACGTTGACGACCAGCTCGTGCGGGCGCAGGAACTTGATGTCCATGTTCTCGCGAAAGCCGACGCGACGGTCGGCGCCGCGGCCGCGCGACTCGATGATGGTGAACTTGTACGGGCCGGTCGGCGTGAGCTGCACGTAGTTGAGCGAGAGCAGCGAGAACAGGCGCCGGCGCTCGCTGTCCAGGTCCTCGAGATCGAGGCCGGTGATGGGCGAGATCACCTGCGAGGCCTCCTCGGTCGAGAGCCCCAGCACGCGGCCCGTGAAGTCGACCAGGTAGGCGGCGTACTCGGTGTCGGTGAGCGCCTTGCGGTCGTAGACGGAGTCGCCCTCGTAGCGCTCCCAGCCGTCGCCCATCGTCGCGTCGGCGTGGACGTAGCCGAACTCGCGCAGGAACGGCGACGTGGAGTCGACCCCGACCTGCTCGCCGTTGTGCATGAGCAGCAGGTTGTACGACTTGAAGGGGTGCGCGCCGGCGGGGTTGCCGCGGCCCTCGGCGTCGAGCGCCGGCGAGTTGGTCGGGTAGCGGTGGTGCACGCCCCAGACATGGGCGTGCAGCGCCATGGTCCTGCGGCTGCGACCGCCGACCGTCACCTCGACGCCGCCGCGCTTCACGCCCGGATAGCCGGCCCAGAAGTGGTCGAAGTCGAAGTACTCGGGGATCGTGTGCGTCCAGCCGCTGATCTTGATCGCCCCCAGGTCTTCGCCCATCGAGACGAGGTAGCCGCGCCGCTTGGCGGCGTACTTGCCCTCGGGAACGCCGGCCACCCCATGCGTGCGGTAGTAGCGCGAGTCGATGATGTGGGCCAGCACGGTGAAGTACTCGGCGCGCACGTCGGCGACGAAATCGCCCAGCAGGCCGCGGGCCGCGTCGGCCTGGGTCAGGGCGGTCGACAGGTCGGCGTCGGTGAAGCCGCCGTACTTCGTGTGGCGCTGCAGCCAGTGCGGGCTGGCGAGCAGACGCTTGCCGTAGGCCACCAGGACCCCGGGTCGCGGCGCGACGAAGAAGAGGTGGAAGTCGCCCGGGTCTTCGCGCAGGTCGGCCCGGCGCCAGCCGTCGGCGACGTCGTAGCGCTCGCGCACCGGCAGACGGAACTCGCCGCGGCGCTCGAGGACCGCGGCTGCCGGCAGCTCGCCGCCGTCGGCGGCGAGGACCCGGCAGCCGCCCAGATGCCCGAGCATGGCGCACAGCGTGTCGTCGCGGTCGGGGCCGATGGTGTTGAAGATCAGGCAGGTCGCCTCGCGCACCGGCGCCGGCGCGAAGCCGGCGAAGTCGATGCCGCCGCCACGGTTGTTGCCGCCGTTGTACGACACGCGAGCGGCCTCCCAGACGGCGTGCACGGTCACCGGCTCGCTGACCGCCAGCGAGCCGACGCGGCACGAGTCGTGCTCCACCGCGGCCGGCCCTTCGCGCACGGGCGGCGCGTCAGCGAGGTCGTCGACCGGCGTCTCCCACTCGGGCATGACCAGCAGGTCGGTGCGCCCGCGCAGCAGACGGATGTCGTCGAGCAGGTCGTCGGGGCGCGCCACGCTGCCGTCGTCGGCCAGGGCGCCGTTCTCGCGGTTGAGAGCGTCGATCAGCACCGCCAGCTTGACCGCGTTGAGAGCCGCCCAGTTGCGGAAGCGCTGCCGCATGAGGCCGCGGTCGTTCTGGACGGTGAGCTCCTGTTTGGTCGTGATGCCCCCCCGTGGGCAGTCGAGATGGCAGTTGCCGCACTGGTTGCAGCCGAAAGCCACCGCTTTGGAGATGCTGCCCTCGACCAGCCCGTCGGCGCCGGCGATGAGCACCTTGAGCATGTCGAGCTCGCCGCGCAGACCCCCGGAGGCCAGCAGGCGCGTGCCGCCCTGGGCGCCGAACGGCACCCCGTTCCCGTCGCGGATCGGCCGCAGCTCACCCGAGCCGTCGAGGTCGACCCTCTCGTTGAGCAGCGCGTGGTGCGTGTGCAGCATAGTGCGGAACGCGTCGGGCCAGCCGACGTGCGACGAGTCGGCATGGTAGTTGCCGGAACCGCCGGTGCCGGCGTCGATGAGCAGGTAGTCGACGACGAAGTTGGACCACATGCCGGCGGCCACGAAGCGCGTGTAGTTCGAGCCGGTGATCTTGATGCCACAGTGGTTGTGGTAGAGCAGCCAGAGCCACACCTCGGCCGGCATGTCCTCGATCGAGTAGATGTCGTGCTTGGGGTCGGGCGAGAGGGCGTCGGTGCCCACGGGGATGTTGCGCGCCTTGCTCACCGTGGGCGTGACCTTGGCGCCCGACAGCCGGCCGCCCTTGCCCGGCTTGGCGCCCTGGTTGATCTTGATCTCGACGTCGCGCACCTTGCGCAGGTCGGTGGCGGTGATACCGAAGTGCCCGCTGGCCGCCTGCAGGCTCTCCCAGCGCATGTCGGCGTCGGCCGCCAGGCGGATCGGGCCGCCCTCGCCTGACGACGTCATCGTCAAGCCGGCGTTGCCCTCGATGCGCGCGGTGAGGAAGTCCTCCGAGGCCGCCCCCAGCGACGTCGAGGCGTGCGAGACGGGGCCGTGCCAGATGGGCTCGCGCACGGCGCGGCCGGCCAGCGTGACGCCGCCGCGCGGCTCGCGCCGCAGGACGATCGCGCCGTCGCCCGAGGCTCGCAGCACCGAGGCGCCGCGGCCCCCGTGGGCGACCGCGGAGAGCTCGACCGTCGTGCGCTCGCCGGCGGCTCCGACGGCCACAAGCCAGAGTGGCCGCTCGTCGCCGGCGACGGCGGCCGCCAGCGGGTGCATCTCGGTGAAGGGCGCCGAGAAGCCGCCGCGCGCGTCGGCCCGCACGCGGGCCAGCGGCGGCTGTTCGAGGTCGGCGTGGACGCTCACGTCGGCGCGCGGCGCCACGGCCCCCGGCCGGATGAAGCCGCGCGGCACCGCCAGCGAGATGTAGTCGAGCAGCTTCGCGTCGCGGCGTAGACGCTCGAGCGACCAGGCCAGTGACACGCGCGCGAGACGCAGGCCGATGCCGTCGAGCGAGGCCGGACCCTGGCCGCCGTCGATGAGGAAGTCGTCTTCGCGGGGCAGCTCGCCGGCGGCCATGCGGTAGATGACCTCGAGGAAGTCGGCGTTCAGGGCGTGGCTCGTGTTGTACACGTGGAGGCTGGCGTTGCGCTGCGCCAGCACCCTTGCTGCGTTGACCAGCGGGAGATCGGGCGCGAGCTCGGCCAGCAGCGCCGAGACGCGGTGGCGGGCGCGCACCTGGGGTGACACCGGCTCGACCTGGACGCGCTCGCGGTTGATCTCGGCGTTGAGGTGCGCGAAGTCGTCGCTCGCCAGAGCGTCGACTTCGCGCACCCAGTCCCCGGTGACCGTGATCGCCATCGTGTTGCCCGACGTCTTCTGCACGTCGTCGATGCCCATGCACGACAGGAAGTCGAGGATGCTGTGCTGCCAGCAGGTGAGCGTGCAGAGGGCCATCTCACGCAGGGCGTCGGGCTCGCTCGCGGTCAGGACCTCGGCGACCAGCGCCGCGTTGGCACCCTGCAGGACGTCGACGATCTCGGGTACCAGCGCGATGGCGGCGGCGTGCGTCATGGCGCCGCCGTTGGCGCCCAGCAGCACCGACTCGTAGACCGAGGCCGCCGACGCCTGGGTGTCGGAGTCGCCGCCCGCCGAGACGAGCTGCACGCGAGCCCGCACCAGGCGGTCCTTGAGGAAGGCGTCGACGCGCGGGATCAGACGGTAGGACTTGAGGTCGCCGGCGTGGATGTGGACGAGGGCGACGCCGTCGCAGGCCGCCGCCGCCTCGAGCGCCTCCCAGAAGCCCTCGCCGTGCCGCAGGTAGACCGACAGCAGCACGTCGGGAGCCAGCGCGCGGACCCCCGCCGAGAGGCGCTCGAGGGCGGCGGCGAAGGCGACGACGTCGCCCGGCTCGCCGGGCGCCGCGCCCCCGCCGGGCGACAGCTCGACGATGCGCGCACCTTGGAGCAGTGGAGCCAGGACGGTGCCGGGCGCCAGCTGGTCGACGTGCCGCGGCTCGAGGCGCAGCATGAGGTCGGCGGCGTGTGGCGCCAGCGCTTCAGTCTGAGCCGCGGCGCGGTCGGCGTCGAGCACGACCAGCGAACGCGTGCGGATGTCATGCTCGGGCTCGGCGGCGGCGATGGCTCGCAGGTAGGCCCGCGCCATGACGCACTCGTCGTCGAACGGCAGGGGGCCGACGATGATCGGCAGGTCGAGGCGCAACGCACGCAGCGCGACGAGGCGCTCGCCGTCGGCGTCGCGAAAGACGACCGCCGGCTTCTTGCGGACGATGTCCCAGGCGGTCGAGAACTCCTCCCGCAGACCGTCGTTCGCCGGATGGGTGATGGCGGCGTGCGAGAAGTACGAGCGCCAGTAGCCGTGGTGCCAGGCGGCGCCGATGGTCAGCGGTTCGCGCCGGTAGCGCTCCTTGAGCAGCTTCTCGACATCGAACGACGTCAGCTCGAGCTCGGGCACGGACCGCGAGGTGCGCGAGTAGTTCGCGAGGAAGAGATGGGCGCGGCGGGCGCGGTCGAGGCTCCAGAACTCGTCCTCGTCGATGCCGGCGCGGGCCAGCAGGAAGGACAGCAACGACCGCGCCCGTCGCGCCTCCTTCACGAAGGGGCTCTGCGGGTCGACGAGCAGGGCCAGCACGTCTTCCCAGTCGCCGAGCCGTTCGCGCACGCCGGCCAGGCGCCGCGCGTCACCGTCGCCGGTCGGCGGCGCCGCGACGACCGGGAACAGGTCGCTGCCCACGGTCGTCACGGTGCCGCCTGACGTTCGAACTCGTCGACGGCCTGCAGCCAGGCGGGCGCTGGCACCTCGAACACGCGCAGCGTCTGGCCGCCGTTGGCGCGGTTGGCCGGACAGACCTCGACGCAGGTGCCGCAGCCCACGCATTCGTACTCGTCGGTCGTGACCAGACGGGCGTCGCCGGCCTCGTACTCGCGGTTGGCGCCGGTCGGGCACACAGGCACGCAGGCGGCGCAGTGCAGGCAGGTCGCGGCCGGACCGGCGTCGTTCTCGGCCCGCACGACGAAGAAGCGCACGGTACCCGACAGCGCCGCCGGCGCGCGGCGCTGGTACTGCCCGGGCCGCACGGCCAGGAAGTCGTCGCGATAGCGGTCCGAGTCACGCACGTGCTCGAGAACGGCGACGTGGCGTTCACGATCGATCGAGCCGTCACCGCCCACCGCGACGCGCAATCGTTCGTAGAGTGCCAGGTGCGGGATGCCGGCCTGGCAGACCTCTTCGCAATTGCCGCAGCAGAAGCACAGGTCGAGCAGCGCACCGCTGCTCCCGGGCAGGCGCTCACGCGCCTGCAGCCGCTCGCCGAGATGGGTCAACGTCTGCGGCAGACGCACGAGAGCGCTGTCGTAGGCGGGGCAGACCACGTTGCACTCGCCGCAGTTGACGCAGTGCAGCGCCCGTGCCGCGGCGGGCAGCGGGCGGCCGGTAGCCGGCACCGGCTCGCCGCGCCCACGCGCCGGGCCCGCGAAGGGCCGCAGCGCCGCCCGCCCCAGCCGTGCGCCCGCCGACACGACCGGCGTCGCCCACACCCGCCGTGCCGCACCGACCAGCGGCCGGTAGGCGCTCTCGACCAGCCCGCCGATCGTCCCCTGCAGGTCGGGGCCGAGCACGACGCCGCGATTGACCAGCGTTTCCGGGTCGAGGCCGGTCTTGAGCGCCCGCAGGCGCTCAAGACCGGCCTCCCCGAACCTGTCGCGGGCGAACCACGCCTGCCAGCGGCCGAGCACGTACGGGCGCCCGCCATGCTTCTTGATCGCCAGGTCGAGGAGCGCCGGCGTCACCATGAGGTCGCTCTGGAACGACGCCCGCCGGTGGTCGGTGAGGTAGCCCGCGATGACGAGCGCCTCGTCGTTCGACAGGTAGTACACCTCGGGGTCGAGCGCCACGCCGGCGCCGCGCGCCAGCTTCGCCGCGCGCGCCAGGAAGCCCGGGACCTCGGCCGCCGGCAGCTCGATCTCGGCCGCCAGCAGGCCGGGCCCGAGACGTTTGCTCTGCTGGGGACGGAAGCGCTCGCGCGCGACGCGCACGCTCTCGGTGTCGAGCGCCCGCGGCGCGCCGGGCAGGGTGTCGAGCAGGCCGGCGAAGCGCCGCGCCGCCTCGAGGTCGAGGAAGTCGACGTAGAGACAGGCGGCGGGGGCGGCCGGCGAGCCGTTCGCCTCGCCGGCCGCCCCCGCCCCATCCTTCACCAGCGGTGCACCGAGCTCGGCCGGTCCGACGATCTCCGTCCACGGCATCCCCTCGCCGTCGGACAGCGCCGACGGCAGGCGGCGCCAGGCGCGCGCGTCCTCCTCTTCCCAGACGCGGCGTTGCTCGCGCAGGAAGCCTCCGCCGACAAGCTTCAGGTTCACCGGCCGCGGCATCGTCGTTCCGGCGGCGGCGGCGACCGCCGCCGCCGCCTCACAAGCCACGGCGACGCTCTCGAAGCCGAGCAGGAAGGCGCCGATGGGCGGCCGCCGGCCGACGGTCATGACGACCTGCACGACCACGCACAGGATGCCCTCGCTGCCGGCCAGGTCGGCGAGCCCGAAAGGAGGCATGCCGCGGGCCTGGAACCAGGCCTCTGTCTGGTCGGGCGGCAGCTCGCGGTGGCCGTGGTACGAGCGCTCCCCCGGCACGTCGAGGCGCCCGTCGGCGTGCAGGCGCACCATCTCGCCCGACGGCAGCACGACGTCGGCGGCGCGCACGATGTCGAGTACGCGCCGCGGGCCGAACGAGTTCAGCCCCAGGCCGCCGCCGACCAGCCATCCGGGGACGGTGCCGCCCAGGTTCGACGAGTAGACGGGCAGAGCCAGGCCACGCTCGGCCAGACGCACGTGGATCTCTCTCATGCGAGCGCCGGCGCCGGCGACGCAGACCTCGCCGTTGGGATCCACGTCGACGTGGTCGAGCCGCGCCAGGTCGAGGGTCAGGCCGCCGTCGGCGGGCACCGCTCCGCCCAGCGCCGCCGAGGCGGCGCCGCGGACCGTCACCGGCACGTGGTTCTCCCGCGCCCACTGCAGGGCGAGCGAGACCTCGGCGGCGTGGCCGGGCAGGAAGACGAGGTCGGGAACGGCGTGCGTGAAGCGGCGCGTGAAGGTCTTGCCGAGATAGACGTTCTGATCGCGATCGGCCTCGCGCCGCAGCAGCTCGTCGGTGACGATACGCTCTTCGACGGTCTCGGCGAAGCGCCGCGGCACGGCCTCGGCGGCGGCGACATGCTCTCGCAGCGAGGCCGCCAGGTGCAGAGTCAGGGCCGGCGCGTCGCGGCCTTCGAGCGCGCGTCCGCCCTGAAGGATCGAATGGAGGTCGGGGTGCCCCTTCTCGGCGACGCTGTCAGCGGGGTACACGGGGCCCTCCGCGGGTGGCGGAGCGATCATGCCGGGCTCGCGACCGGGGGCAGCCGGTCGTTCACTCGACGCACCGTGGAATCATCGTTCTCATCGTGTGCGCATGACTGAAGCTGGCGACCGGCCAGGGGCCGGTCGCGTCTAAGTAAACGGACCGCGGCGCGCGAAGTCAAACGGCCTTCGGACGGCGGCGGCGGGCCCCCTTGGGCGACCGCCTGCCGTGGTAGGGTGGGCGCCGTGACCGAGCCTCAGAACGACACGTCCCAGCCTGCCGTTGCCGCGTCGCCCGCCGGCGGGCTGACCGAGGCCGAGGCCGCCGCGCGGCGCGCCGCCGGCCAGGCGAACGTCGTCCCCTTCACGACCGGCCGCACCTACCCGCAGATCGTCCGCGACAACGTCTTCAACGTCATCAACGACCTGCTGTTCGCGCTCGGCGTCACGCTGATCGTCCTGGGCCGCTACCTCGACGCCGTGGTCGCCGTCGGCGTCGTCATGGCCAACACCTTCGTCGGCCTCGTGCAGGAGGTCCGCGCCAAGCGCACCCTGGACCGCATCGCGATCCTCACGCGGCCGCGGGCGACCGTCGTGCGCGACGGCGCCCCACGTGAGGTCGACCCGGCCGAGGTCGTCCTCGGCGACCTGCTCGTGCTGCACACCGGCGACCAGGTGGTCGTCGACGGACGTCTCACGAGCGCCGCGCCCCTCGAGGTCGACGAGTCGCTGCTGACCGGCGAGTCCGACGTGGCCGTCAAGCATGGCGACGACGAGGTGCTGTCGGGCAGCTTCTGCGTGACCGGCGGCGGCACGTACGTGGCCGAGCGCGTCGGCGCCGAGAGCTTCGCCAACCGCATCACCGCCCGCGCCCAGGCGCACCGCCGGGTGCTCACGCCGCTGCAGCGACAGGTCAGCGTGATCATCCGGCTCCTGCTCGCCATCGTCCTCGTCTTCGAGATCCTGGTGGTGGTCAAGTCGATCGTCGGTCACGTGCCATTCGTCGAGACGGTGCGCATGTCGACGGTCATCGTCGCGCTCATCCCCAACGGCCTGATCCTCTCCATCGCCCTGGCCTACGCCCTGGGCGCCGTGCGCATGGCCGGCAAGGGCGTGCTGCTGCAGCAGGCCAACGCTGTCGAGGCGCTCTCCAACGTCGACGTGCTCTGCACCGACAAGACGGGGACGCTGACGACCAACGTGCTGCGCTTCGACGATCTGATGGCGCTCGACGAAGAGGAGGCCGGCGTGCGGCAGCTCCTGGCGCTCTTCGCCGCCGGCGTGAGCCAGCCCAACCGCACGATCGAGGCGCTCCGGACCGCTTTGCCGGCCGCGCCACCGGTGCCCGTCGCCGACGAGGCGCCGTTCTCGTCGAAGTGGAAGTGGAGCGGGCTGTCGTTCGCCGGCGGTGCGGCGAGCGGCACCTACGTGCTGGGCGCGCCCGAGGCGCTGGTCGAAAGCGTGGGCGGGCGCGCGCCGCAGGCGCGAGCCCGCCTCGACGCCTGGACCGCCGCCGGTCTGCGCGTGCTGTTGTTCGCGGGATCGGCCGAGCCGGCGTCGTTCACGATGGACGAGGGCGAGGGGCCGGAGGTGCCTCCGCACCTCCGGCCCCTCGCCCTCGTCGCCCTGCGCGACGAGCTGCGCCCCAACGTCCAGGAGACGCTGCGCGATTTCGGCGAGGCCGGCATCGCCATCAAGGTCATCTCCGGCGACAACCCCGACACCGTCACTGCGCTGGCCGCCCAGGCCGGCCTGGGGAGCGATCTCGCCCACCTGTCCGGCACCGAGCTGGAACCGATGGATGAGGCCGCGCTCGCGCGGGCGGCCGAGGAGACCGTCGTCTTCGGACGCGTGACGCCCGACCAGAAGGAGCGCCTGACGGCCGCCCTGCACGGGCGCGGCCACTATGTCGCCATGGTCGGCGACGGCGTGAACGACGTCGTCGCGCTGAAGCGCGCCGACGTCGGCATCGCCATGCAGGCCGGCAGCCAGGCGGCGCGGGCCGTCTCGGGCCTCATCCTCATGAAGGACTCCTTCGCCGCCCTGCCGGCCGCCTTCCGCGACGGCCAGCGCATCCGCAACGGCATGCAGGACGTCCTCGAGATCTTCATGGTGCGCATCTTCACCAAGGCGCTACTCATCGCCGCCATGCTGCCCCTGGAAGGCTTTCCCTTCGCGCCACGCAACTCGTCGCTGTTGTCGCTGCTCGGCGCCGGCGCGCCGGTCGTCGGTCTCACCGCCTGGTCGCGACCGGGCAAGCCGCTCAAGGGCAGCATCTACCGGCCGCTCGTGCGCTTCGCCCTGCCGCCGACGGTCCTCATGGCGGCGCTCGGCCTGGCGATCCACCTCAGCGTGAGGTTCACCCTCGAGGACCGCTATCTCACTCGCCACCCCGGCGCCGGCGACGAGGCCGCTCTCAACCACGCGCTGCCCTACGCGCAGACGTCCACGATCGTCTTCCTCATCCTGTGCAGCCTGCTGCTGCTGCCGTTCACGGTCCCGCCGACGCGCCTGTTCGCCGGCGGCGTGCCGCTGCGCGGCGACTGGCGGCCGACGTGGCTGGCCCTGGGCCTGGCGGCCGCGCTGGCCGGCGTTCTCGCTTTCCCGTTCACCCGCCACCTCTTCGAGCTGACGGCCCTGCCGCTGTGGGCGTACGCGACGCTGGCCGGCCTCACGGTAGTCTGGGGACTCCTGCTCAAGGGCGTGTGGGCGTCGGGACTCATGGACTGGGTGCTCAAGACGAAGCCCAGCGACGCGAAGGCGTCCTAGATGCCCACGCCGCCCGATGGCCTCATCCACATCTCCGACACCGCCTTCTGGAC
>Ga0315282_10001651_pt1 | contig 41827 bp, 42 predicted proteins | sample YL17G07_20_MG_FD_203693 | JGI IMG/M metagenome (GOLD analysis project Ga0315282, IMG submission 203693) | Sediment microbial communities from Yellowstone Lake, YNP, Wyoming, USA - YL17G07_20 | ecosystem: Environmental > Aquatic > Freshwater > Lake > Sediment | place: USA: Wyoming | collected...
TTTGTATAGCCGCTTTCGATATATCCCCATTTGTTTTTGCTAGCTTAATAGTTCCCGGTGCTAATCCACTTACTATCCTCATAATGACACTATTATAGTGTCACTCATCTATCTGAACGAGCTCACAAGGCAGTGTGGATAGTATAGAACAATAGCTTGACACTCGCTCGTGGCAAAAGATATACTTCCTGTCTGGGGCCATTAGCTCAGTTGGTTAGAGCACGGTCCTGATAAGACCGGGGTCTGTGGTTCGAGTCCACAATGGCCCACCAACTGCTTGCAAAAGTTTAACAAAGGTTAGCTAATTGTTTACCCCGCTTAGAAGATTCCACATTTATTTGACTATCAGTCAATCGGAGCGATCTAGGAATAAAAAGCCAGGCGATTGTTAACCAAACAAATAGCAATTTGTTACCATTCTTCCTCAATTTAGATTTGTGCTGCCTTAGCTATTTTATCCAAATGGAAGTCGGTATCACCCAAGTTAATCTCCCAGGCTTTAGCACGCTTAAAATAAAGAGGCAAGTCATGATCTTCCGTAAAGCCGATAGCACCGTGAATCTGAATGCCTGAAGCAGCAATACGCTTAAACCTCTCATTAATCAAAGCCTTAGCCATGGCTACCTCTTGAGCTGCCGGAAGACCTTTGCTAAGTCGCCAAGCAGCATTGTAAATCACCAAGGAGCACCCATCAACATCAACTAGCATGTTAGCACAATAATGCTGTATTGCCTGAAAGCTACCAATATGGTGACCGAATGCCATCCTTTGTTTAGCATATTCCACCGTCGTCTCCAGAACTTGTTTGGCACCACCAACCATCTCAGCACATTGAGCCACTACAGCTTTCTCCAGTATTTTATGTAAAATAAGCCAGCCTTTATTAAGGTTGCCCAATATGTTTCTTCTAGGCACATTTACGTTATCAAAGATGACCTCGCATTGCTTGTCTCCAGCAATGGTTTTGAGCAAAGTACAGCTTACTCTTGGGCTCTTAGGATCAATCAGAAATAAAGTAATTCCATCTTCAGGTATCTCGGTCTCCTTAGTCCTGGCAGCACAGATAAGGTAATCACTTATATGGGCATCAGGGACAAAGAGTTTTGTCCCTTGAATAAGAAATTCCTTGTCTCTTTGCATAGCTTTGGTTTGGATTCCATCGGCAGTATATATAGCGCTTGGTTCAGTTAATGCTAAAGTAAGGAGCAGTCTCCCTTCAGCCAATTTGGGCAGAATCTCTTTCTTTTGCCCCTCGCTTCCAGCTTCAAGGATAGTCAATCCTCCAAGAACTACCGTAGAGAAAAAAGGACCGGGCAAGCAAGCCCGCCCCATCTCTTCAAGCAACACTACTAAATCGAAAAAACTTGCTCCAGCACCACCGTATTCCTCCGGGATAATTAAACCCATCCATCCCATCTCCCCCATCCTCTGCCATAATTGGTGAGGATAACCTTTTTCATCTTTAACCATCTCTCGAACCAGACTTTTAGGACATTCGGCAGTTAAAAAGTCTCGGGCTGATTTACGTAACATCTCCTGCTCTTCCGTTAAGCTGAAATCCATTGAAGGGTGTCTCCTTTTCTCATATTAAGAGTCTATTCAGCAGGTAGGTCCAACCCCTTTACGGCTATAACATTCCGATCAATTTCTGACGTACCTGCCATTATCGAATAAGATACGGTGTCAAGATAAGAAAACAATGGCCAACCATTTAAGCAGGCAAACTTGGAACCCGGGAGTAACCCCCCATAATTTCCTAAGATTTGCATGCCAAATTCAGCCGCTCTTTGAGCCAGCTCACAGTTATATAGTTTATCCATCGCCGCCTCATGGGTAGGTATGCTTCCCCTCTCCATCATCCAAATTGCGCGATAATGAATCAACCTTGCCATTTCACATTCAGCGAGCAATTCAGCCAGACGATTCCTCAGCACCGGGTTAAGTGGCTTTTGTATCTGCTTAATATACTCTGACAAATTCTCAAGATAGCCACGGACCGAAGGATAAAACATAAGAGCGGTACGCTCAAAATCAAGCGTCGCCATGGTCACATACCATCCTTTATTTTTGCCTCCTACCAAGTTCTCCTTAGTAACACGGACATTGTCAAAGAAGACCTCAGCGAATTCATGCTCCCCGAGCATATCCAATATGGGATTGACTGTAATTCCAGGGGTTTTCATATCTATCAAGAAGTAACTTAGCCCTTTATGTCTTGTAAGATTAGGTTCCGTTCTAACTAAGACAAATCCCCAATCTGACAGGTGTGCCCCACTACTCCAGGTTTTTTGTCCATTAATCACATAGTAAGCCCCCTCCTCAATTGCTTGGGTTTTCAATGAAGCCAGGTCTGACCCGCTATCCGGTTCACTCAGCAATTCGCACCAATATACTTCTCCTCGAGCAATTCCGGGGAGATGTTTTTTCTTCTGCTCCTCACTGCCGAAATGGATAAGCGTTGGGGCAAGAAAAGTAACACCCATATGGTTTATCCCCGGGCAGTTATGATATAGTACTTCCTCATAAACGATGTTTTGTAAGAATGACGAATTCTGCCCCCCGTATTCCTCAGGCCAACTTAAAGATAACCAACCTTTAGCTCCCAGCTTCCGACTCATTGTTTTCATAAATTTCCAGGCTTCATCATCAAGGCCATGAATCGAAGGGGCAAATGTAACTCGAGAATGCCATCTTAACTCCGAAGGAAATTCTTTTTTTATAAACTCACGGACTTCTTTCCGGAAAGATTTTTCTTGCTGACTAAATCCAAAATCCATTTCCCGCCTCCCTGACGTTTTCCAGGATGTATATTTTGCTGTATTCACACACCACCCAGTATCGTCAAGAAATCAAGCCAGTACACAATTAAAACACTGCAGGTTAGCGACCAAATTGCTTTGTTGGACAGTTGAACTAGAGCTGCCAAAAACTGACTAGCTGCTGAAAGTCCATCATGCCGCTTTCAGCGACATTTTCAACCTCGATTCCAGCTTCTACTGCTGCAGCTACCGGATTCAGTCCACCAAGTAAAACCATGCCAACCCGATTCATACCGACAGCGATTTGACAAACTGGCTCGCTGATATTACCAAGGGCAAAGACACCGTTGATTCCAGCCGTTTTAAGCTCCGCAATGGTCTCCTCAACTATTAATCTGGCAGGCGCTGGTATCTCCCGGAAATTGGCCAGTATCTTGCCATCGCCCGTTTTGGCGGCTTCGCCGACGCTGGTCATTCCAGCACGAATATATTGCTCTGAAGGATCCAGAGATGTGCCACCATAGTTGATTATGGCGACGAAACGTCTTGGCTTCGAATCCTTTATCTCGAGCACTCCTCCGAATTTAGATTCCATTGGGACACCGTGTTTTAGCAGCACTCCGTTTACGACTACACCACAGACTGTGGCCAGACCTATCTTGCCGTTTGGAATAACCACATCGCCAAGCTTCTGCCCTTCAGACGCCGTGGAAACCAGCTCGCTTACACATAACCCTGCCTCAAATGCACCTTTCGTAGCTGCCATAGCTCTGGGGAAGTCGTCCTTATTGAAGAGAGAAGCGTTTATAGGGACATGACCAGTCCGGCTTCTTGGGTCAAACGTTGTGCGGAAAGCCAGTAACTCGAGTTTCTCCAATATAAAACTGAGCTGGTCGGGTGCCAAAGCTATTCGCAGTTCCTCAAGCCCTTTTGACGTAATCATCCGCCCGTCTCTACCCAGAGGCTGAGTGTAGCCTCTCTCATCCGCAATTTTTAGGTGATATCTGACAGCCCTTTCACTAAGTGAAAGCCCCCGTTTTTCAAGTTCCCGAGCGATTATGATGGACCCTAACGGCTCAGAAGACTCACTCAACACCTTTAAAATGGATATTATCTTTCTTTCTGTATCGGAGTCGGCACTAGATATCATGTCTTCTGGCAATGCCTCATATAGATTTTTATGTATTATACTATCTCCTATGCAAGAATAGAATGCTTGAATTATCCAACATGCTGGATGCTCAGGAAAGCTGTAATGTAAAGCCGGGCATGCAGAGCTAGGTATTCGAAACTAAATACTCTCGAAGTGGCTTGACATTAAAAATCTGGCTGCCGCTGGCTAGTGCTTTCAAGGCTACAAGAGCAGTGTCAAGCGATGTAAAGCATGGTATTCGCTTCTCGGCAGCGGCACGCCGAATATGAAAACCGTCCCGGAGCGGAATGCGGCCACCGGTAATGGTGTTGACCACTCCAGCCACAGAGCCATCGGTGATAATGTCAACCACACTTGGATGGCCCTCGCCTAACTTCTTGCCAATCTCTTTCACTTTCATACCAGCAGCTTCAATCATAGCTGCTGTACCTTCAGTGGCGTAAAGCTGGTAGCCCAGAGAATAAAAGCCTTCGATTATAGGTAAGGCTTCTCCTTTATTCTGGTCAGCGATGCTAAACAATAGATTACCTCGAGATGGTAACATAAGACCGGCAGCCAGAAGTGCTTTTATCAAAGCGGCTTCATAGTTATAGTCAATTCCCATGACTTCGCCCGTTGACTTCATTTCGGGACCAAGGTACGTATCTACACCGGCAAGTTTGGACATGGAGAATACGGGAGCTTTTATACCTACGAGCTTCTGTCTTCTCCACAAGCCTGTGGTGTAGCCCTGCCCTTTTAAACTCATGCCTAGCATTATCTTGGTAGCAATCCGAACCATAGGCACACCGGTCACTTTGGAGATAAACGGGATGGTACGGCTGGCACGAGGATTCACCTCGATTACATAAACCGACGATTGGCTTTCGTCACGCATGATGACGAGCTGGACATTCATCAATCCCTTCACCTGGAGCGCCTGCCCGATTCGTATTGTGCAATCGACAATAGTGTCCACTTCATCTTTAGTAAGATTCAACGCAGGATAGACAGCTATTGAATCGCCGCTATGCACCCCGGCACGCTCAATATGCTCCATTATCCCCGGGATAAGAACATCCTGTCCATCGCTGACAGCATCAACTTCAACCTCTTTGCCTTCAAAATACTTGTCAATCAAAGTGGGATGCTGACTGTCCATTTCCAGGGCTAGCGACATATAACGGACTAACTCCTCTTCACTATGGACGATTTCCATTGCCCTGCCGCCAAGTACGTAACTAGGACGCACCAGCACCGGATAGCCGAGAGAATTGCCTACTTTAACACCTTCTTTCAAGGAAGTTACTCCAGCTCCCGGTGGCTGTGGAATACCAAGCCGATTGAGGAAATCCTCAAAGCGGCGACGGTCCTCAGCAATGTCAATAGCATCGGAGGTGGAACCGAGTATTGTCATGTTGCTACGAGCTAGGGGCTCAGCCAGGTTAATAGCAGTCTGCCCGCCGAATTGGACAATAGAAGGCGGAGCCGAGCTATTCCGAGATGGAGAACTTTCATTCTCGAGGATATCTCTTAAACTTTCTTCATCCAAAGCTTCAAAATACAGGCGGCTGCTGGTGTCGAAATCCGTGGAGACTGTCTCTGGATTGGAATTGACCATTATGCTCTTCACACCTGCCTCCTGAAGTGCCCAGGCAGAGTGAACAGAGCAGTAATCAAATTCTATCCCCTGTCCGATGCGAATGGGTCCGCTGCCGATTACCACAGCCTTTTTGCCCTTTAACGGTTCAGCTTCGTTTTCTTTTTCATAAGCGCTGTAGAAATAAGGCGTCTCGGCATCGAATTCAGCGGCGCAGGTATCCACCATCTTATATACAGGGCATATTTGCCAGTTACGTCTTAGCTGACGCACTTGTTCAGGCAATCTGTCAGACAAGGTGCTGATTTGCTCATCGGAAAAACCGAGGCGTTTCGCCTGCCACATGAGCTCAGGAGTTAACGGTTCGGAAAGAAGCTGTTTCTCCATCTGTACAATATTAAGCAACTTATAGATAAACCAGGGGTCAATGCCGGTACGTTGGGCAAGTTGTTCACAGTTTGCCCCACGCCTGAGTGCCGCCATTACTGCCCACAACCTGAGGTCGTTGGGATGCAAAGGATAGGAATCAAGGTTTCCATTATTGCTCCAGCTTCTATCTTCCCAGAGAAGAGATTTCTTCCCAAACTCAAGGCATCTGACTGCTTTCTGCAAGGCTGCTTCGAAACACCGGTCAATCGCCATGACTTCGCCGGTAGCCTTCATCTGACTCCCCGTGTTTCGGTCACCTAAGGCAAACTTGTCGAAAGGCCAGCGAGGAATCTTTACCACACAGTAGTCCAAAGCCGGCTCAAAAGCTGCCATTGTCTTGCCGGTCACCCGATTAGGTATTTCGTCCAATCTTTTGCCTACAGCTATCTTGGCAGCTACCCTGGCAATAGGATAACCTGTGGCTTTACTAGCCAGGGCTGAACTGCGGCTAACACGGGGATTTACCTCTATCACATAATATTCACTAATTTTCACACTTAATTGGTCTGGTGCCCATTTTTCAGCCACCACATGGCTGGGAGTCAAAGCGAATTGAATATTACAGCCACCTTCGATACCTAAGGCTCTAATTATTTTCAGGCTGGCCGACCGCAACATCTGGTATTCCTTGTCCGTCAGGGTCTGGCTGGGAGCAACGACGATACTATCACCGGTATGAACCCCCATGGGGTCAATATTCTCCATATTACAGACAGTGATGCAGTTATCAGCAGCATCACGCATTACCTCATATTCAATTTCCTTCCAGCCAAGAAGGCACTTTTCCACCAGCACTTCATTGCTCAAACTAGAAGACAGGCCATTGGACACTGTATTTTCAAGTTCTTCCATAGTGTGAGCAATACCTCCACCAGTCCCACCCAGGGTATAGGAAGGTCGAACGATCAATGGTAATCCGATTGATTTAGCTAACTCCTTTGCTTCAGCTACAGAATTTACCGTGGCACTTTCCGGTACCGGCTCGCCAATGTCTACTATAAGTTGCTTGAATAGTGACCTCTCCTCCGCCTTTTTGATTGTCTCCAGCGGTGTGCCCAGCAGCCTGACACCGTATTTATTCAATATCCCGGCATCGGCAAGCTCCACAGCCAGATTCAGACCGGTTTGCCCGCCGAGCGTAGGCAACAGCCCATCAGGGCGTTCCCGCTCGATTACACGAGCCACAACATCTATAGTTAACGGCTCTATATAGACAATGTCGGCAATGCCCTCATCGGTCATAATAGTCGCCGGGTTGGAATTCACAAGCACCGTGGTTATGCCCTCCTCACGTAGCGATTTGCACGCCTGAGTGCCGGCATAATCGAACTCCGCCGCCTGCCCGATAATTATTGGGCCAGAGCCGATGACTAAAACCTTAGAGATTTTAGGCATTCGTGCTTTGTCCCTTCACCTTCTCCAAGAATCTGTCAAACAGGTAGACATTGTCTTGAGGGCCAGGAGAGCCTTCGGAGTGGTACTGTATAGATATGACTGGTAACTCTTTGTGGCGCAGACCCTCAACTGTACCGTCGTTCAAGTTTATCTGGCTGACCTCAAGCCCACCCCTCAAACTATCGGCATCTACGGCATAGCCGTGGTTCTGGGTGGTGATATAGACCCTGCCGCTTGCCAGGTCATGGACTGGATGATTGCCGCCGCGGTGACCAAATTTTAGTTTGAATGTCTTGGCACCAAGAGCTGTCCCTATCAACTGGTGACCTAAACAGATACCCATCACTGGCTTCTGATGCATGAGTTTTCTAACTGTTTCTGCCATGTAGTCAAGTAGAGCCGGGTCACCGGGACCCGGAGAGAGGACGACACCATCCGGCTTTAGGTTTAGAATCTCCTCGACCGCCATAGTGCAGGGGGCAACAGTTACCAAGCAGCCGAGTCGTGTCAATATGCGGGCAATATTGTACTTCAGCCCCATGTCAACAATTACTATATGGTATGTGGGGGCGGCGCCTGAAGTCGATTTCCACTTATATTTCTTATCGCTAGCGACTCGCTTGACGAAGTCGGTGGAGTCATAGCGTGGCAAGGCATTTAGCTCTCGTAAGGCTGCCTCCGGTGTCATCTCAGAGGTCAGAATGCCCATCATCACCCCTGCTGAGCGAAGACGTCGTGTCAATGCCCGACTATCCACCCCACTTATTCCGGGGATACCATTGGTCTGTAAGAACTCAGGCAAACTGCCGGTGCTTTGCCAGTGGCTGGGCACGGGGCAATGCTCTCGAACAACGAGGCCTCTCACCTGCACTTGCTTCGACTCAAAAAAGGTGTCATTAACTCCATAATTGCCGATGAGAGGATATGTGAGCACCAAAATCTGGCCAGCGTAGGAAGGGTCGGTCATCATCTCCTGGTAGCCAGACATGCTGGTATTAAAAACGACTTCGCCGTAGGTAGTATCTTCAGCACCAAAGGAATAGCCTTCATAGATCGAACCATCTTCCAAGGCTAAAAAGGCACGTTTACCCATACTTACCTATGAGTTTTGTCATCACTATGTGTTCAGCCGTGTCATTAAATTATACACTAACATCCTTTGAATCGATTCGTAATGGGCAACCTCCTGTCACGACCGAAAGCTCTAGGCGTTATCTTAATGCCCGGTGGTGACTGGCGTCGCTTATATTCGCTGGCGTCAACCAATCGAGCTGCTCTCTTAACTACCTTCTCTTCAAAACCCGCACCAATAATCTGTTCAACACTTCTATCTTCTTCAACATAGGCTGTCAGGACAGGGTCGAGCAAATCATAGGGCGGCAAGCTATCAGTATCTTTCTGTTCAGGCCTTAACTCAGCCGACGGTACCTTATTTATCACACCGGACGGTATGAGCTCACGACCGGCTATTGAGTTTCGGTACTTGGCAAGCTGATAAACCAAGGTCTTGGGCACATCTTTAATCACAGCAAATCCGCCAACCATATCTCCGTACAAAGTGGTATAGCCAGTGGCCATCTCGCTCTTATTGCCTGTTGTCAAAACAAGCCAGCCAAACTTGTTAGATAAAGCCATCAGGATACTGCCTCTGATGCGCGCTTGTATGTTCTCCTCAGCTACATCAGGCTTGACATCACGAAAATGGTCTGCCAGTGTGTCTAGGTAGGCTTTAAATATCTTCTCAATAGGAATAGTGATATGCTTGATGTCCAAATTCCTCGCTAGAAGTTCAGCGTCAGATATACTCCCAGAAGAAGAATACCTCGAAGGCATCAATACTCCTATAACATTGTTCGGTCCTAAGGCATCAACGGCTATAGCAGCAACCAAGCTGGAATCGATGCCACCGGAAAGTCCTATCAGCACTTTTTCAAAACCGTTCTTCAATACATAGTCATGAGTCCCCAGTACCAAAGCATCATAGACCTCACCGGGGAGCCCGCGCACCTCAGATTGCCTAATCGGTAGCGCCGGCTTTGGAGCAGCAGATGGCAGCTCAGACACCACGGTTTTGGCTGTGCGCCAAGGTTGTTCCCTTAACACTAATGCTTCCTTTCTCCACCTGGGGTCATGTAGACGGGTGCGAAAAACCGATTCAACATCAAGGTCAACCACAATCAAATCTTCCTCGAATTGCTTACCTCTAGCTATAAGCTCCCCTTTTTCATTCAGCACCATGCTGTTGCCGTCGAAAACCAGCTCGTCTTGTCCGCCTACTAGGTTATTATAGGCGACAATCGCCACATTGTCCGAGGCACGAGTTCCCAGCATCCGCTCCCTAAAATCGCGCTTACCCGCATGGTAAGGAGACGAACTTATGTTCACTATGACTTCAGCCCCGGCATACGCTTGAGCCGTAGCTGGTCCAGCTTCATACCAGATGTCTTCGCAGATATTAACACCGACACCAACGCCACCTATTATATACACAGGGCATTCCCTACCAGCCTGAAAATAGCGGTTCTCATCAAATACTCCGTAGTTTGGCAAATATATCTTGTGATAAATACTAACGAGCTTGCCGTTGCTTATAATTGCAGCAGCGTTATAAATATCTTCTTTAGCGTCGACAAAGCCAACCACAGCAGTAAGTTCAGATGCTTGCTTGGCAATTTTCTCCAAGCATCTCAGGTTTTCCTCGATAAACTGTGGTTTAAACAATAGATCTTCCGGTGGGTAGCCGCAGATAGCAAGCTCGGGGAAGGTAAGAAGGTCTACCCCCAAAGCTCTGGCTTCGGCGATAGCTTCCAGAATCTTCCGGGTATTACCGGCAAAATCGCCTACAGTGACATTGATTTGAGCCATGCCGATACGCAGCTTACGCATGTTTACCCCCTATACGAGGCTCGACTGGCAGTAATTTTAGAGGATGGACAGGTTTACTTCAAGTTGATACACAGCTACTTCAGCCTTATAGTGATACCCGGTCTTTCCTATCGCGACGTGGCTATGAGAGGTGTAGCCGTAGCAGATGTTGAATAATCTAATTCTCAACCGTGACTTCTACTATGTTCTGCCGAGCGATGGCTGTCTTCTCACTACCCTTCTTAGCAAAGACGTGCATCAGTCCCATAACTTCGTACTGCCCGTTCTCTACGCTTGTTGTATCCCATCTGGTCGGAAAATTTTGGTGTTCATCGTCCGACTCACCGATCTTAATCCAGGTATCCGTACCATTTCTACGGTAATACCAGGGATTGGTGATATTCACTATAGGTCCGGCGATACCCAACACCTCCAACTCCTTACGCAATAGCTCTTCATCGAATTCTTCCCGCAAAACAACCGCCCCGGAATAGCTCTTCAAAACCTCCGTTGGAACGATATAACGCGGCCCCCAATTGTATGACATACTGCTCACCTCCACTCAGTTTTTCCATTAGACTCCTTTTAATCGGTACCTCATCAATTACATGCTATAATCTCCTCCTTTCAGATTATTATTTTTAGCCTATCACTGAGCTTCACTATAGTATTATAAAATAGGCAAATATCTCTCAAGTTCATACTCAGTCACTTGAGTACGGTACTGTTCCCATTCGATTAGTTTATTCATGATGAAAGCATGAAAAGTATGTTCACCGAGGGCACTGCGAACCAGCTCGCTCTTTTCAGTCAGACGAACAGCCTCAAGAAGGTCAGCAGGCAGAGTCCCTATTCCCCTTTTCTTTCTTTCCTCATCAGTCATCTCGTATACATTCTCTTGGACAGGTGGGGGTAACTCGTATTCCTTCTCAACCCCCTCCAGCCCAGCGGCTAGCATGACACTGAAAGCAAGATATGGGTTGCAGGCTGGGTCAGGAGAACGAAATTCAATCCTCATCGCATTCTCCCGCTCTGGCTTATACTCAGGCACTCTTATCAGGTCAGCTCGATTTCGCCGCGCCCAGGAGAGGTAAACCGGCGCCTCATAGCCAGGTACCAAACGCTTATAAGAGTTCACCCACTGGTTGGTAATAGCAGTAATTTCAGGAGCATGCTTTAACAGCCCAGCTACGTAACATTTGGCGACACCAGAAAGATGATATTCATCGTTATTGTCGAAAAAGGCGTTCTTGTCACCCCTAAACAGAGATTGGTTTATGTGCATGCCGCTGCCATTTACTCCCAGAACAGGCTTGGGCATAAAGGTGGCATATAACCCGTACTTCATGGCCACTTGTTTAACCACAAGCCGATAGGTCATAACATTGTCTGCCATGGTAAGGGCATCGGTGTACCTTATATCTATCTCATGCTGGCTAGGTGCAACCTCGTGATGTGAAAATTCAACACCGATACCCATCTCCTCAAGGGTAAGGACTGTTTCTCTTCTCAGGTCAGTAGCCGCATCTAGAGGAGTCATATCAAAATACCCCCCCTCATCCAGAATGTCAGTACCCTTCGAATCCCGAAAGTAAAAATATTCGAGCTCCGGTCCGACATAAAACGTGTAGCCCCTGTCTGCTGCCCGCTCTAGATTCTGTTTCAAGACATATCTGGGGTCACCCTCGAAAGGCTCGCCACCAGGCTTAACGATGTCACAAAACATCCTGCATACAGCATGTTCGCTAGGTCTCCACGGAAGCAGCTGAAATGTATCAGGGTCTGGCATGGCCACCATATCGCTCTCGTCAATACGAGCAAACCCCTCTATAGAAGAGCCGTCAAAACCAACACCATCCGCCAAAGCAGTCTCCAGTTCCTCAAAGGTGATAGCGAAGCTCTTAAGGAAACCTAAAATATCCGTGAACCACAGCCTGATGAATTTAACATCTTGCTCTTTGGCTATCTTAAGAACATATTCGCACGCCTCGGTTCGACTCTTAACAGCCACAAATCCCCCCCAATCCTTTAGCGTAATGGCTAAATATCAAAGTACATGTAGAACTCGTAAGGGTGAGGTCTCAGCCTCAAAGCATCGACTTCTTTGGTTCTCTTGTACTCAAGCCACACTTGAATCACATCAGGAGTAAAAACCTCGCCTTTCAGAAGATATTCATGGTCTTTCTCCAAAGCATTCAAGGCTTCCTCCAGAGAGGATGGCACTGTTTTTATTCTAGCTGCATCCTTTAGAGTTAAATGATAAGAATCCTTGTCCAGAGGCTCACCAGGGTCAATCTTATTCCGGACGCCATCAAGTCCGGCCATTAGCATTGCGGCCATAGCCAAATAGCCATTTGAAGAATTATCAGGAGGCCTGTACTCGACTCTCTTTGTTCTGGGATTGTCGGTATAAACCGGGATGCGGACACAAGCACTACGATTCCGCGCAGAGTAGACCAAATTCACCGGCGCTTCAAACCCAGGAACAAGCCGACGATAAGAATTAGTTGTAGGCGCCACTATGGCTGACAAAGAAGCCGCGTGTTTCAGTAAGCCACCGATGTAATACTTAGCAGTCTGACTAATCAGAGCATAGCCTTTGGGATCAAAGAAAACATTATCTTTGCCCTTGAATAAGCTTTGATGGACATGCATGCCTGACCCATTGTCTTCAAAAATTGGCTTAGGCATAAATGTGGCTACTTTATTATGCTTTTTAGCCATGTTCTTAACGATGTATTTATACCACATCATATTATCACCCATCCGGGTCAGAGTATCGAACTTCATGTCGATTTCGCATTGCCCAGCTGTAGCTACCTCATGATGATGCACCTCTACCGGAATGCCTGTCTTAATCAAAGTCAGGATGATCTTCGACCTCAAATCTTGTAACGAATCATGTGGGGGCACCGGGAAATAGCCTTCCTTGTATCTAGGCTTATATCCCAAATTAGGGTTTTCCTCCCTGCCTGTGTTCCAGTCTGCTTCAATCGAATCAATGTAATAAAAGCCGCAGTGTTGGTTCTGACGAAAACGGATGTCATCGAAAATGAAAAACTCCATCTCCGGACCCCAGTAGCTAATATCGGCTATACCTGTGGACTTGAGGTATTTCTCCGCCTTTTTGGCTATATATCTTGGGTCTCGTGTGTAAGCTTTCTTAGTCAGCGGGTCATAAATATCACAGATTATACTTAAGGTGGGGACTTCACACATAGGGTCAATAACGGCGGTATCAGGGTCTGGAATAAGTATCATATCGCTCTCCTGAATAGCCTGGAAACCTCGAATGCTTGAGCCGTCGAAACCTATGCCATCAACCCAGATGCCTCGTGTGGGGTCGTCAATTTGAGTAAGTTCGCTAACTGGAATAGAAAAGTGCTGCCAAAGCCCAGGCAAATCATTAAATTTGAGGTCCACAATCTCAATATAGTTTTTCTTTATAAAACTAGCAATCTCTTCCGGTTTCATGATGTCTCCTTCTTTACCTTTTATTTCGTTTTTGGATGTGCCTCACTGAAATCGCTGGTTCTTACCCGTACTGCACTTTCTACGGGTAAGACAAATATCATTCCGTCTCCCTCCTTTCCGGTTCTGGCTGATTTGCAGATAACATCGACAGCAGTTTTGCATTCTTCATCGCTCAACACAATTTCTAGTTTCACTTTAGGCAAGAACTCTACGCGATATTCACCGGCACGCCACTGCAAGGCTATACCTTTTTGGCGTCCTCTACCGCTCACCTGAGTCACTGTCATGCCTAAAATACCCTTGTCTTCCAAGGCAGATTTGACAGATTCAAGTTTCTCCGGTCTTATTACGGCTTCTACTTTTTTCATCAGGATACACCTCCATAAGCACGTTCACCATGCTGGGATATGTCGAGCCCAACTACTTCTTCTTCTTGCTGTACACGAAGCCCCATAGTAACATTCAAAAGTTTTGCCAGGACCCAGGAAACACCAAAAGAATAGACAATGACGGTAGCAATAGCAGCTAACTGTATTAAAACCTGCCTGGCATTTCCGTCAATCAAACCGGAGCCTGTCGAGTTGACGGCAGCCGTGGCGAAAATGCCGGTGGCTAATGCACCCCAGGCTCCGCCTACGCCGTGACAGGCAAAGACATCGAGGGATTCATCTACCTTGTTCGCCTTATTGCGCCATATCATGACGTAGTAAGAGAGTATTGCAGCTATAGCCCCTATGGGTATGGCAGCCCAGGGCTGAACAAAACCAGCGGCAGGCGTAATTGCCACCAGACCAACCACAGCACCGGTAGCCGCGCCGAGAACGGATGGCCTGCGGTTATTCCAACCGAGAACCATCCAGGTAAAAGCTGCCGCAGCCGCCGCAGTGTTAGTAGTAACAAAGGCGTTAGCAGCTAATCCGCCCGCAGTAAGCGCGCTTCCGGCGTTGAAGCCGAACCAACCAAACCAGAGGAGAGCGGCACCGAGTACAACATAAGGTATATTGTTCGGCTCCATTGTCTCTTTTTCCTTGAATCCCAGGCGGGGACCGAGCACCAGAGCTAAGGCCAAGGCTGATATCCCGGCATTCACGTGAACCACGGTGCCGCCGGCAAAGTCGAGAGCACCTAATTTAGCCAGCCAGCCACCGCTGCCCCATACCCAGTGGGCTATCGGGCAATAGACTAAGGTGAGCCATAAAGTAGAAAAAACTAACAACGCATTGAACTTAATGCGCTCTACCACAGCGCCGGTCCACAGAGCTACGGTGATTATGGCGAATGCAGCCTGAAAAATCATAAAGGCTAGATGGGGCACGGTCGTAGCATACACCGATGACGGGCCTTGACCCACACCTGTAAGACCAATCCAGTCGAGTGCTCCGATAATGCCACCTTTGTCAGGGCCAAAGCTTATACTATAACCATAAATGACCCAGAGTATGGATACCAAGGCAAGGATGGCGAAGCTCATCATTATGGTCGAAAGGACGTTCTTCCTTCTAACCATACCGCCATAGAAGAAAGCCAGGGCGGGCGTCATGAGCATGACCAGCGCCGTCGATATCAGCAACCACGCAGTATCACCAGAATTGACTGTCATTTAAATACCTCCTATTCTAGGCGAGACTATGGATTCACCCTTCACATCAACATCATCTCTCTCATCCTGCTTAACTGCTTTATTGCTATGCTCTTCCGGCAAACATTTGCTGGTTTCATTCCCAGTTAGCCTGGGCGAAAGCATAGACCAGAGGCTGAGAGTTAGATAAATACCCTTACTTCTGGCTATTTGGGTTAATTCGTTGGCCATAGCTCACCTCCATTCTAACCACAAGAATAGCAGCTAAGTATTTCAGGGATATTACAGCTTTGTTAAATCCGTGTTACAAAAGGAAAGGGGCATTTAGCTGAGGCATACGAAAGATTCTTCGCTACGCTCAGAAAGACAGGGCATAAGCATATTTCAAAAAGAGACTTGAATTATCTTTTTAAAGCAGTTATCAATATACGAAGTTCAATGTTAAGCACTTCCCACAGACGGCAATAAAGAACATACGTGGGACTACACTTCAGCACTGAACTTATAACCTATGTTTCTAACTGTCTCAATAAAAGTATGGGTAGAGTCTTCTATCTTGCTCCTGAGCCTTCTTATGTGCACGTCCACAGTCCTATCACCTCCATAATAGTCATATCCCCAAACCTCGTTGAGCAAAGCCTCTCGGGTAAAGACCCTTCCTCTATTCTTGGCGAGGAACTTAAGTAGCTCGTATTCCTTAAACGTCAAAGCAAGTAATTTACCGCCTATGGATACTTCACATTTAGCTATGTCTATCACCAAATCGCCGCATTTTATTGAATCTTCGTTTTCTGCATTTTCTGTCCAATTAATAATTCTCCTTGTCCTGGTCACCAGCTCGGTTAAATCCCAAGGTTTAACCACAAAATCATCTATCTCCAAGTTCGAACCGATACAACCTATTCCTTCAATAGAGACAAGGGCGAGAACGGGCAGATGTCTCTTTCGCCTTATTTCTCGGAGTTGTTCCAAGGTCGACTGAGTCTGGGCTGAAGCTGGTGAACCATCCATGTCCACGAACAACACATCGCAGGCTTGCTTTATAAGCTCTTCAGAGAAATTCGAGCTATTATTAGCAATCGAACAAACCAAACCCATACGGTTAAGCCCTGAATCTAGCTCGCTAATCTCAGCGACTTCTTTAGCTACAATGAATACTTTATACAAAGCTAATCCCTCTTACAATGTCGGTCAACATCAATCAGTAACCATTCAAAAGCTCCAAAAGCTCCTTAATTTTGCAACGCCAATGACACCGTTCATGGCCTTACTGGTCACATCGATGCCCATTTCTGCGGCTGCTGCCACAGCGTTAAGCCCACTGGGAAGCACCAATCCAACCCTATTTAATCTTACCGGAATCTCACATACCGGATCATTTGCCTTCCCCACCGTTACTAAATTGCAGAGGTTAGTTGCCCCTAGCCTTTCCACAACTGCTTCAACCGCCGATCTCGAGGGCATTAGAATCTCGTGAAAGCTGGCAAGTATCTTACCCGCACCTCTCCTTGCAGCCTCAATAACACAAGTCATCCTACCGGCGATGAATATCTCAAAGGGGTCAAGTGTAGAACCTTCGTATTCAATAAGGTCGACAAAGCGCATCGGAATGTGATTCCGCATTTGGAGTATGCCTCCAAATCTAGAATCCACTGGAATGCCGGCCTTAAGTAATGACCCGTTGACAATAGCATTACACACTGTGGCAAAACCTATTTTGTCTTGAGGGACAGTTGTCTCGCCCAACCTCTCACCTTCAGAAGCCACAGCCACTAAGGTACTGGCACAAAGGCCAGCTTCAAAAACATCTTTCATCGCCTCCAGCGCCCGAGCGAATTCCCTCTTTGGAAACAAGGATACATCAATTGGAACATCCCCGGTGTGCTCAGTCAAATCAAAAGTTGTTAAATAAGCTAGAAGCTCAATTCTATCGGTTACAAAACCGATTTTGTCGCAGACTAAGGCACTCTTCAATTCCTCGAGCCCTGGCTGAGTGATTGACCTGCCATCTCTATAGCCTATAGACCGGGTAAGACCTCGCTCATCCATTATTTTCAGATGGTATCTGACTGTCCTCTCGCTAAGGTCTACGCCGTATTCTTTAAGACGCCGTGATATAACTCTGCCGCCCAGCGGTTCCGTGGAGGCGCTAAGAACCTTCAGGATCGCACTTATCTTCCTTTCCACCTCACGATTCTCTTGCCCTATCATTTCTAAAACCTCATTTAATAGGCATAAAGTCTGCCATATGGTCGCAGATAAAGCGGAAACAGCTTCACGAACTTATGTTTCAATATCTCCTTCGCGTTATAACCGAAGTGAGAAGCAAACTCACAGACGTATTTCTCCAAACTCAGACAGTCTTTTTCGTCAAGCTCGGCCACACCTACCTCTTTACCTAACTGAAAATCGGCGATGCTTCCCCTGAGATAGATAACACCACCATGCATGCCTGTCCCTATGTAGTTAGCTCGATGCGTTTCGCCTTCTCTCAAACTCAAACCGAGAACGATCAAAATTCCACCAGCCATATACTCACCCAGGAAGTCCTGGGCAGTTCCTCCAATGACCAATGCCGGTTTTTTGTCTCCATATTCTTTCATGTGTATACCTGCCCGATAGCCAACACCGTCCTTTACGAAAATCTTGCCCCCCCGAGCCGATAAACCAGTGATGTCGCCAGCATGACCGTGGACTATGATTTCCCCGTCGTTCATGGTGTTTCCGCAACCGTCCTGGGCATTGCCACGGACAATAATCCGTGGCCCATCCATGAATGCTCCCAGGTCGTTGCCTGGAGTGCCAAATATCTCAATCTCAACAGGCTTGCCCAAGCCGGTGCCGATATATCTCTGCCCATAAACTTCGCTAAGCTCAATTTTCTTAGTCCCGTTACCTACAACTTCCCTCAATCGCATATTCAGCTCACGGGTCAAAAGGCCTCTGGCATCGATTTCCACGACTGAATTGGTTTTTCCTTTTGCAGCATTTCGTATCATTCTAACCTCCTGCCATCCTTACCCCTAAGATTTCTAGCTCCGTATCGGTGAGCCCGACTCCTCTTAAAGCCAGCCTGTTACCTCGCAAGCTTTCCACAGCATTGATGCCCATACCACCCAGTATATCCTTCAACTCAATACTCCAACCTCGAAGAAGGTTTGCCAAACGCCTAGCCCCGATGTCAGGGTTGACCCTCTTGGTTAAAGCCAGGTCACTGGTACAAATCCCCCAAGCACACTTACCGGTATGGCACTGCTGACAACAGGTGCAGCCCAAAGCCATCAGAGCTGCGGTGGCAATATAGACGGCATCAGCACCCAGAGCAATTGCTTTAGCTACATCACCGCTATTCCTAATTCCACCAGCAATTACTATAGATGCTTGGTTGCGAATACCCTCCTGCCTTAGACGCGCATCTACTGAGGCCAGAGCCATCTCAATGGGAATACCTACGTTGTCACGGATGATTTTGGGGGCTGCGCCTGTAGAACCTCGCAACCCGTCGAGAACTACAATGTCTGCTCCTGCCCTAACCATGCCACTGGCAATAGCCGCCGAATTATGAACGGCCGCTATCTTCACTGATACCGGCTTGGTATAGTCCGTAGCTTCTTTCAACGCATAGACTAGCTGGGCTAGGTCTTCGATGGAATAAATGTCATGTTGTGGTGCTGGAGATAGAGCGTCTGTTCCCTTAGGAATCATTCGAGTCATGGCTACCTCAGCACTGACCTTCTCCCCGGGAAGGTGCCCACCAATGCCAGGCTTGGCACCTTGTCCAATTTTAATCTCTACTACCGCAGCAGCATCAAGATATTCAGGATGTACGCCGAATCTCCCCGAAGCTACCTGGACTATGGTATTTCTGCCATATTTATACAGCTTGGGATGTAGCCCCCCCTCACCAGTATTCCACAAGGTGCCAGCTTCGGTGGCTGCTCGAGCTAAAGATTCCTGGACATTTATACTTACTGCACCATAGGACATAGCAGAAAACATCACCGGAACATCTAACTTGACCTGAGGCGACAGCTTCGTCTTCAATCTCAGGGCACCTTCACTAACCTCGACCTTATCTGGCTTACGACCAAGATATGTGACTAACTCCATAGGCTCACGTAAAGGGTCGATTGAAGGATTTGTCACCTGGCTGGCATTCAAAACCAGATGGTCCCAATATACGCGATAGCTTTTGTCATTTCCCATGCCGGTAAGAAGCACGCCGCCTGTCTCAGCTTGCTTTATAATGTCTTCAATCACATCAGGGCGCCAGTTATAGTTTTCTCTGTAAGCGAGAGTATTTTCCCTGATACTCACTGCGTTAGTAGGACAGAAGACCACACACCGATGACAGCCAACACAGTTCTCCTCGCGGCTTCTTACCTCATCGTCCTGAGCATCATAATGGTGCACATCAAAACTACACTGATTGACACATACCTGACACTGTATGCAGCGGTTTGAATCCCTTTCTATGATGAATTTTGATGGCAAATAAGTCTTCATCTGTATACTCCAATCTATTGATCCGTTCTTACTGGAATCCCTCTTTCTGCTAGATAGGCTTTCGCTTGACGGATAGAGTAGGTTTGATAGTGAAAAATACTAGCAGCGAGAACAGCATCAGCTTTCCCAACTACAAGCGCCTGATATAAATGCTCCAGGTCTCCAGCACCACCACTGGCAATAACCGGCACCGTCACCGTCTCGCTGATGGCACTGGTTAGCTCTAAATCATAGCCTGCTCTATGACCATCCGCATCCCAACTGGTTAGTAGTATTTCCCCTGCTCCCAGCTCAACAACCCTCTTCGCCCACCCGACAGCATCTATACCCGCCGGTACTCGACCTCCATTAATACAGATTTCCCATCCAGGTGTATCCCTGCCCATCCTCCGCTTGGCATCTATCGCTACCACAATACACTGAGAACCAAATCTCCTCGCTCCCTCCGCAATGAGGGCAGGGCTGCAAACAGCAGCAGTGTTTATACTGACCTTATCAGCACCTGCCTCAAGCATACGTCGCATATCGTTGATATCACGCAGCCCTCCGCCGACGGTCAGTGGAATAAAAACCTGTTTCGAAACATGCTCGACTACGTCCACCATAATATTGCGCCCCTCAGGAGTAGCCCCGATATCCAAGAAGACTAATTCGTCAGCCCCTTCGACGTAGTAAAATGCGGCAAGCTCCACCGGGTCACCCGCATCACGAAGATTGGTAAAGCTTGTGCCCTTTACCACACGGCCTTCAGTTACATCAAGACAAGGTATAATTCTTTTTGTCAGCATCGTTCTGAACCCTTCTTTAGCAAACTAGCTTACTTTGATTACTTTCTCTGCCACCATACCTTTTCCTGCTTGAAGCGGTTTCTCTAAGCTACCTATTATGGGTTCACCACCCATCGGAATCCATGTCTCATCTAAATCAGGACAAATCAGCCTTATGGCCGATTCTTCTGACGAGAGATAGAGCATCTGATTCTTTATACCTGCAGTCAGAGGACGCAGCCTAATCCTGTCGGTAATCCCAATCATCTCACCTTGATGGGCAATAATTACGGTGAAGGGCCCGTTTAACAAGAGGCTGCCATACACCTGCCGCAAAGCCCGGAGAAGCTCCTGTTCTTTTAGAGGATGGCGCTCTATATCACCCCAAAAAGGAGGTGCCAGTATCTTAGCCACCACCTCAATGGGAAGACCATGTTTCCGAATTAAAAGGTCGACAGCATAGGCCACCACCTCAGTATCAGTCTGCAGAGTACAATGATAGCCGAATTGCTCCAGATAACGCCGGTTTATTCCGTAGGATGAGATTTCACCGTTATGAACTACTGTCCAGTCAAGGATGTTAAATGGATGCGCTCCACCCCACCAACCAGGAGTATTGGTGGGAAACCTGCCATGTGCTGTCCACAAGTATCCTTCATAGTCTTGCAGGCAAAAATATTCACCTATCTCCTCAGGATAGCCTACTCCCTTAAACACACCCATATTCTTGCCGCTGGAAAAAACAAATGTATCTTTGATGCCAGTGTTAATATTCATGACCCTATCCACAACATAGTCATCATCTGACTGTCTATCGGATTCCTGACGGTTTACCTCCAAGAAATAGCGCCACACCAAAGGCGGATTCACGATAGCCGTCGTCGGCCGTGTGGGTACTTCTTCGGCTCTAACAACTTGAAATCGCTGTTTAAGAAAATCCTCTGTTTCCGCCTTTCCTTCGTGGCTCAGATACATCACATGGAAAGCGTAGAGGTCAGCATATTCTGGGTATAATCCATAAATGGCAAATCCACCGCCAAGTCCATTACCGCGAACATGCATATTGGCGATAGCCCTTATCACGTCTCTTCCTGAGAAACTCTTACCCGTAGTGTCCATCATCCCGAAAATTGAGCAGGCATCAATAACCTTGCCATCACAGTGAGGGTTATTAGTCTTAACAATGTCTATCATCTCAACTCTCCGTAACCGTACATTTATTCGCTAGATACAGGCTCTTCAGCCTTGACTGGCATACCAAATGCAGATGCCGAACCGGATGGCACTGCTCCCAGGCGTTCTTGCCACAGCTCCCTTGGCAGATACGCCAGACCGAAGTCATCGGCCAAAAGTGCTTGCCTAAAATTACTCACATTAACCCGGCCTCTCATCAAACTGAAAATCATGCCGGATTTCTCTATGTCTTTAACAAAAACCATCCCCATCACAAGGTCATCACCAAGAACAATCTTCTGATATACACCATTACTTCGCTGGCTAACTACTTCCCAGTGTCCATCATCCGGGGGAACAACTACGCCGGCAGTGGCAATATCAAGCCCAAAATAGTTGAGTGAATTCATAGCTGTACCACCACGGTATTCAGTCCGGGTGCCTGCCATGTTAAAGCCAGCGACTCTACCTCCAATATACGCATTTGGCCATATAGGTGTAAGCCGGTTTGCACCGTAAACGAAATCGTAGGCTTCAGCTGCATCTCCACAAGCATAGACACCTGGATAGCTTGTAGACATATAGCGGTCTACCACTATACCCCGATTTACCTTTATATCGGTACCGGATACAAGTTCAGTACGCGGCAATACACCAATGGCTATGATTACCAGGTCGCAGCTAATTCTCTCGCCGCTATCTAAGACTGCCCCATCCACGTATTCCTCACCAGTGACCTCAGCTACAGTTTGATTGGTTATGACTCTAACGCCCGCTTGCTTCAGAGTTTCTTCAACGATGGCGGATGCTGGTTCATCTAGTATTGTATTCAACACCCGGTCCTTCATCTCGACGACTGTGGCAGCAACTCCTCTCTTGATTAGTGCTTCGGTAACACTAATGCCTATGAGCCCACCGCCTATAACCAAAGCCTGACTGCCATTTTCCATAAACTCATCGATTGCTATGGCATCTTTCATGGTTAAGAATGTGAAAACACCTTTCTTGTCAACTCCATTCATCTTGGGAACTATCGGTACCCCACCTGTGGCAACCAATAGCTTCTTCCATACAATTTGCTCGCCATCTTCCAGCTGGGCAATTCGTCTATCCAGCTTCAAGCTCTCCACCTTTCTGCCTAACAGAAGGTCAATGTCATTTCGACTGTAGAAATCAGCCGGGCGAAACAACATGCCATCAATACCACGCTCGCCAGCCAGATACTTTGAGATGAGAGGGCGAGAATACGCTTGATAAGGCTCATCAGAGACTATTGTTATGGAATTCGTCTTATCTACCTCGCGTATAGCTTCAGCAGCTCCTATACCACCGGCTGAGTTGCCTATGATTAAGTATTCGGTTCTAATCGCCTTTCTATTTCCCATATTATCCTTCCTTGCTGAGCGCCATTTCTAGAAAGTTGGAGTACATCCTTAAACCCCAGTTGCCGCTTTTTTCGGGGTGGAACTGAGTTGCCACTAGATTATCTTTAATGGCTACACTACACATCGATACGCCGTAGTCCGTTGTGCCAGCTACAACCGATATGTCTTCCGGGTCAACATAGTAGCTATGAACAAAGTAAAAATTGGCTTCATCCGGTATCCCCTTAAAGAGAGGATGCCTGACCTGCTGTTTGACCTGGTTCCAACCCATGTGAGGAACCTTAAGTCCACCGGGGAATCTCCTTACAGTTCCGGAGACTATTCCCAAGCATCTGTGCCAGCCACCTTCCTCGGTACCAGAAAAGAGGAGCTGCAACCCCACACAAACAGCGAATAGCGGCCGTTTCTCATAAATCAACTGGCGAATCACATCGACCATACCGGTTGCCTCTAAATTCACCATTACATCGCCTGCAGCACCAACACCTGGCAGGATAACAGCAGTAGAACTGAGTACGTCGCCTGGTCTATCAGTAACATTCGGCTGATAGCCCAGCTTTGTAATTGCATTAGCAACACTACCCAGATTCCCTGCACCGTAGTCGATTATGGCAATCATTTCAGTTCTTTCTCCCTAGAACATCAAACATCAGTTTCGAACAAGTTGCCCGGCTTTGCCATCCTCCGCAAATACAAGCGCCTCATTTGGGCAATTAGCCACACAGGCTGGCACGTCACTCCCGGGACACAGGTCACACTTCACCACAACCTTTCTATCCCTATCCCGAGTCAGTGCCCCATTAGGGCAGGCTACTATACATGTCCAACAACCTATGCACTTTTCAGCATCAACAGCTATCGCTCCAGTGACTTCATCTCTATGCATGGCACCAGTGAGGCAAGAGTAAACACACCAGGGCTCGTCACAATGCCGACACTGAAGAGAAAAAGACACCTCACCATTTCTTTCTACGCGAATACGGGGCAAAGAGCGGGGAATTTCTCTCTTAAACGCTTTTATAATATCGCGTGTCCCTGAATGCTCAGTCAAGCAGTAAACCCGGCAAAGCCCACAACCCATGCAGGCCTCTTCTTTTACATACACTCGCTTCATCTTCGTATTCCTCTATATATGGTATACGGTAACCACTTACCGTATACCATACTAACATATTATACTCCTGATGTCAAGACCATATAGTGCAGCCAGCTTACAGAAGGATCAAGCTGAAATTAGAGGAACCCCTGCACTTGAGATTACTTAATTGTCAGAGGCCTGATAAACGATAGGCGATGTGGCAAGGCCAAAACTTAGGATGAAAGCTCTTTTCCCCGCCTACTGAGCCTGCCATCACGAAACATCGACTAGCGAAGAGAGGCGCTCGATAGTTTCTACAACTTCCCCATCGCCGATTGAGATTTCAATGGCTCCCTGGGGACAGACATCAACACACCTGCCACAACCCCGACAGGCATCGCTTCTAACAGCACGATTGTCAACCAGACGAATGGCATCAACAAAGCACACGCCTTGAGTACAAGTCCCGCAGCCAACACAACGCTCGGTAACCGTGATGCTAACGCCCGGCATCTTCGTAGTCCTGTTGCCGATTTGAGGAGCAATGTTCGGCAGTATCCGCCACAAACAGCAGCAAGGGCAGCAGTTGCAGACGGTAAGAAGCTTATTACCCGGGCCGATACCTAGCCAGATTGGGTCCAGCTTGTTTCGACCTATCAGATGAACCAGACCAGCTTCACGACAACGTTTCACGTGGTCATGTGCCTCCTCCTTCGTCACGCGCCGTCCCAACTTCGGATTGATGCCCAATGCCGCTTCTCCAAGAAAAAGACACCCCAGGGTAACCGGATAATCTTTGCACTTAGAGGCATCGCGGCAGAGGCAGGCATTCATAATCCAATGATAATTGGCTTTCTCGATAAAATGCTCCACCACCTGAGAGGGTAATACCATCTGGTCCGGCATACTGACCGGCTTGTTTATCCGAATCACCCGGTCATTGGGCAGATAGACTATATCGTCGCCATCGAAAAACCAGCGGTCAATGGCCTTGCCGATTATCGGCACCTTGGTCAACTTAGCAAAAAGAAAGCGGCCCGGAAAACCCAACTTGATGAGTTCTACGAACCACAATGGTCTCCCCATGGCTACACCAACCTATATAGTAAGTAGCCTATTAAGCAGTCGAATTCAATACTGAAGGGCTGAGCATCTCCATATCAAAGACACCCAGCCCTTCAAAAGTCCCAAATACCTACAACTTTAACTCTTACCTATTCTGAACATCTTGGTCCCGCACACGGGGCATACACCCTGGGTTGCCGGCTTGCCATTCTTCATCTTTATGCTTCTGGCATCTTTCATTTCCCTCTTGGTGCGGCACTTCATGCAGTATGCTTGCATTTTCTACCTCCTTTTGGGATACACAATAAACCATCACGAGTAAAATGTCAATAGTACCAAGGTCATCTACAAGCTAAAATTCTTGATTTTATATTATTGGCGCTTGACCGCTATCTATCTTCAATGGGGAAGAGGGGACTCGAACCCCTACGCCTTGCGGCACATGATCCTAAGTCATGCTCGTCTGCCAGTTCCGACACTTCCCCGGGCAGTAAATCAGCCAATATTGTAGCATTTTCAAACGTAGTTTGCTTAAGAACTTAGCACTAGCCGGTCTGCCTTCTCTGTTGTTTCCCTCTTCTCTCATAGTTCAAGCTCAAGACAACCCAGTCACGGCCTAATCATTAGTGTCCTCCAGGCATCCTATGCCATAGGCTGCACTACAAAAATTTTCAAATTTTCTGCTCTAGGCCTTACATAGACTAAACTTCTGGTCATTTCTGGCGTTTTACTAATTGGGCAGCACATTGCCCCCCTCCCCCTATACTCATGAAGAAGCCGGCGCAGTGACCAGCGCCGGCTTCTCCTCTTTTTTACCTCCTCTTTTGGTTCCCTAGCCTATGCCCATATATTACAAGTTTGCAGCGCAGTAAAAGTTAAAAATGCACCACTTATTCTATTTTAGATAGCTGAATATATAATTACAATCTGGTAAACTTGAAGGAGAAACTGGGCAAAAACCCATAACTAAACAAAGTGAGTTCATCTGCGTTATAATAATGATAGAGCGCCAACAGGCTAAATAAAAGCAGGGAGGTAAACATAATGAAGCTAAAGATAATTATACTATCCGTCTTGCTCACCATGTCATTGTGTCTCGCATCCTGCTTAGCAGCAGCATTAATACAAGTTTCCTGCGATGACTTCGGTAAGCAACAGCACGTCAGCAAAGCAGTCAACGTTGCTGTTGGCGATACATTCGCAGTGACATTGTGCTCCAATGCTACAACTGGCTTCCAGTGGCCCGAGTCAGCGCAAATCAGCGACCCGACTGTAGTACAGCAAACAGACCACAAATTTGTGTCTCCTGGCACAGGGTTTGTAGGAGCTCCAGGCAAGCAAGTATGGACTTTTAAAGCGCTCAAGAAGGGCACGAGCACTGTGTCCTTGGAATACAGCCGACCCTGGGAAGGCGGTGAGAAAGGAGAATGGACATTCAACCTCACCGTCGTTGTCAAATAGAGTCCACCTGACATAAACCGGTCAGGCTCTCTGTATCAATGGGTGATTGTCAATAACCTAGCTACCCACAGCCTTTACAAGAGAGGACACATTTAGCGCAAGACAAAACTCACCGGGGATTCCTTAAACTATCGATTAAGGACTATCTGCAGTGTCTTCGTGGACACTGCAAGTTCGAATTTCTCTGTGCCTACTATTTCTGCGGTGGAGGTGGTGTCGGGACGGGAGGCATCCAGGCTTGTGATGGACCGCTGGCATGCTGCTCTGTATCTCCACCAGTTACCAGTGGTCCACATTGTTGCCAGCAATTGCTGCACCCTGCCCACCAGCCATCCTGCCAGCCATATGACCATCCATTGTACCACCCCTGATTGTAGCCTTTGTTGTAGCCTGCCTGTTCGCCTTCCTGCTCACCTGATTGGTACGATTGATGAGCATCCATCTGGCCTTTGTTATATCCTTCATCATAACCAGCCTTTTGCCCATCAGCATTTCCTTTTGCCTCGCCATCGTTATATCCCTTGTCATAGCCTGTCTTTTCTCCATCCTGTGTGCCCTTGTCATAGCCGGTTTGATAGCCCGCAGTGTCGCCTTGCTTATAAGCGACAAACCCACCACCCAAAGCCAGAATAACCAGCACCACTATAATTGCAATCACACCGCCGCTAAGTTTCATCTGTCGCCTCATTTAGCTTGCCGTTTTTAATATTATTCCCACAGGACAATGGTCAGAACCTGTTACTCCTGCCATTATAAAGGCACTTGAAACCATTGGCAATAGATTCTCTGTTACAAAAAAGTAATCGATTCTCCAGCCCACATTCCTTTCCCTGGCCCGCGTTTTCATGTCCCACCATGTGTAATTGTTCGGCTCCTCGTTGAAGTGCCGAAAGGTATCGATATAGCCATGAGCTACGAACTTGTCCAGCCAGGCTCTTTCAATGGGCAAGAAGCCTGAGATGTTTGCATTCTCTTTCGGCCTAGCCAGATCTATGTCCTTATGAGCTGTGTTGAAATCGCCGCAGATAATCAATTTGTTTCCCTTTGCCTTCAGAGAGTCCACAAACTTGAGGAAAGCCTCATAAAAATCCATCTTGTATTTCAACCGCTCCTCACCCATTTTCCCATTCGGGAAATACACATTCATTAGAAAGAACTCAGTATATTCGGTTACTATGACCCTGCCTTCTAAATCGAACTCCGCACCTTCAAAACCATATCTCACAGCGACAGGCTCAGTCTTTGCGAATGTGGCAACACCACCATAGCCTTTTCTTTCCGGGTGATTCCAATATGCGTTATATCCTTGTGGCTCACGCAGTTCTTTATCAAGCTGTTCAGGATGCGCCTTCGTCTCCTGAAGGCAAAGAATGTCTGGAGATTCTTTATACATCCACTCCAGAAACCCTCTACCCCTCACCGCTCTGATTCCATTAACGTTCCAGCACAATATCTTCACTTCTGCCATAAGTTATACTCTTATAAACTCACCAGAATCATCACCACTTTGAGCCTATACCATTACACTCAGGACATGGCCTCCAACCTCCGCTACCAGCTCGCACACGCCCGTTACCTTGACAGCAGGAACACAATCCGGCATCACTCGGCACCAGATTATAACCTCTTTGGTTGCACACCGGACACGGCTCAGGTGCGGAAGGCCCTTCCGGACCTGGTGCTGAACCTTGCCCATGACAATAAGGACAACGCTTCCTCAACATCATCTGCGTACTCCTTAGACCACAATCTCTCTTAGTATGAAAATCCGATTCTCCTGCCAGATTAGAATCTTACCAGCTTAGTTGTCTTGCGCCAAACCAATCTATTAGCACTGAACGACCTAAGTTTATCGTAGGCTGTCTTCTCATCCATTTGCATTGCATCGGCAAATTGTTCCACCGTTGCCCCCTCCGCCATGCGCAGGTATTCAAGCATGTTCGCTTCCATCTCATTACCCGCCTTCCTGAGCACCGGTATTGCCTTTCTACCGTATTGAGTTAAGACGTATAACTCCATTTAGCCCACTCCTGCTTTCGCCCTATCCTAAACCCGATTGTACAACAATCATAAAACTATGTCACTGCGTTAAAGATCAATCACCGACCGAAAGCCGCAACAGCCGTGCAAGCAGCAACAAGGTCTCCAGCTTTATAGCATTACCCACCCACTCTACATGAGCACGTATAAAATCATAGGCGGTCTGCAAGTGTGGCTCCAGTGCCTCAGTATGCCTTTCCAAACGCAACTTGTTGACCATCAACGGAATATCTATAGCTAAAGGGCAGTTCTGCTGACACTTTCGGCAAGTAAGACACAGCTCAAGGCCGGCATTAGCCCTGGCAGGGGCTTTCAGGCTCAGAACAGAATAGACTAATCCCCTCCCGCCTAGCTGGCTATCAATGCTAAATCTATCACCGTAAACACCATAGGCGGGACAGACCAGAAGACATTGCCCGCAGCCTATACAATAGAGCAGCTCTTTATATTCGCTTCTGGCTATATCGCGTCTGTGACTATCAACCAGAATTAGACATATCTCCTTAGGACCGTGAACACCTTTGACCAGCTGTTTTTCGATATCAGCAGTCTGGCTTGAGCCGGCGATTATGTTCAGGAACGAGGTCGTCAAAGCGCCCGTAGCATAAAATGTCTGGAGCTTCAACATATTCAGGGCTTCCTCAATGTTCGGGTATATCTTGTCTATCCCGGCCAGAACTATATGTTTTTCAGAACGCATTGCCACCTGAATGATATTACCCTCATTATGCAGCAGCAGAACAGCTCCGTCTTCGGCAGCAATGGCATTGGCCCCGGTGATGCCGATTGTAGCCTTGTCTATATATGCAGATATCTCATCTCTAATCAGCTCGACTATCGCCCGGGCAGTCGGTTTTACTGTTTTGCCTAAATGAGCAGAGAGGATTTTAGCTATGTCATGCCTGGTGAGATGACTGGCTGGGCCTGTAGGATGCGATGGCGTATCGCCGCAAAGCTGAATTATCCTGTCGCCGATGTCAGTCTCTATGACATTGATGCCCACTGCTTCCAGAGCCTCAGTCAGCCCGATTTCCTTGGCCAAATTCGACTTCGATTTGACAACCAGCCTGCTATCGTCTATCTCACTGATAACCAGCGATATCGCCTCCTCCCGGCCGTCCGCTATGTATACCTTTATCCCATTTTGTACCAGATTCTCTATGGCTTGTTTGAGAAGTATCTCGTTGCCAACAGATTCTCCACGAGCTTGCCTGAGCCTTTTCTTCCGGACTTCGAGGTCTGGTATCCTGCAAATATTTGCCTGTTGTCTTTTCCTGACTACATTAAAGGCCTTTCTCATAGCTTGTATATGCCGTGCCTTTTTTAACTGGATTGATGAACCACTTTCAGGATGGGATGCCAGTTCAAACATGTTTGTTTCTCACAAAACCCTGAGCTAAGTATAAAGTTATCGCAATTATAGCAAATTTGATTCTCAGACGATGTAGCCCTGAGGCCAAAAATCCGCCGATACACTTATTTCTTCATTGTTCAATGCGAATCTGGTATGATGTTACCTGCCAGACCTGGCAAGAAGGAATGGCCTGCTTTAAGCGGAGTTAAGACACAGTCGAGGGAGCGTTTGAGTCCCGGTGGGCTTCGCGGACTTCAAATCCGTCGGGAGGCATCAGAAATGTCTCCGGTGGGTTCGACCCCCATACGCTCCCGCCAATCTCTAATCGACAATATTCCGTATGGCATTGATACTATACTGACAATTTGATGGATTAGGATAGATGGATAAATTTTGTGTATTTTGTGGCAAAAAACCTGAACACAAGAGCAACGAACTTATCATACCCCAATGGTTGATTGAATTAACTGGAAATCCAAAACGCATCGGCGTATTTGGTGACAGAAGTTTTATGAAGCCACAGTTAGGTAAAAGGACTTTTTCATATGACTCTTTCAAATTTCCGTCATGTAAATCATGTAACACAAGATATTCCGAACTTGAAGCATATGTTAAACCAATAGTTCAGAGGATGCTAACTACAAATTCCATCTCTGCACCAGAATTCAATTCCGTTCTAGACTGGTTTGATAAGATTCGTATTGGATTGTGGTTGGGCTTCCGATATTTACACAAGGACCCAGCAGGAATTACACCAAGCTTTTACATCGGACAAAGATTAAGATCAAGTGATCGAATGCTTGTTATCTTCAAAGGGAATGGTGATGAAAAAGGGCTAACCTTCTCGGGCTGTGACCAACCTTCATTTGTTTATACTCCTAGCTGCTTCTGTTTACGTATAAACAATTATTGGTTCCTTAATATATCTTGTCATGGACTTATTTCTAGACGGATTGGGTTCCCATATATCGCGGAACCTCTTCTGACAGATGACGGACATATACAAGGTCAGTTTGTCGTGGGTCGCAATCGTATTATGAAACCAATACTTAAAAAACTATTTAGTATTCAAGGTACCGAATTATATCAACCAATATTTTCTGGTGTGGTCATCAATCCTGTCATAAGAAAATACTATGACACAGAATACGTTCGTAATAACAGCATGTTGTGGGAAGAAGGAATTGGTAAGATATTCATAAACAGTAATTCAGGCATTCAAGAATATCCAATGTCTCGCTCAAGGATATGGATACCTACAACTACTTATGCCTTTAAGAGATTACTATTCGAAATGCAGTTGTTAGTCTTTGAGTGGCAAACATATGTTGATGACTTAGCACCATCCCTCGAAAGGATGCCAAAAGGAATTAGGCAACGAATGAATCGACAAAAGAGAATGAATAAGTATTACAATACAACAATAATTAGAATTTTAAGAGGAAAAGCCTAGCAGCTTGGTATACCTGTGACCCAGACAAAGCGCTCTAAAGATATTCTGAGTAGTTAAATCGAGGATTCCAGTAGAATTAGAGGGTTGTTTCAGTAAGGCTTTTGCCTTGGAGGAAGATGCGTTAAAAAGCGGCTGGCATTACTAGCAAGAACATATATCACAAAAAATACCAAGCCCAAGCCCAGAAGAGCAGAGCAACGAATACGAAGCCACCGATGACACCCATAAGTTCTTTGCCCATTCTGTAGCTCCGAACTTACCAGTATGCGGTGGTTACGGCAAATACCAAACACAGGCCATAACTAGAATAGCCACAAGAACAGCAACGTCAACAACAATGCCACCGAACAGCCCCAACAACTTCTTATCGCCTCTGAGAATAGCTAAAAATCTTTTACTGCTTGCCATCTCTACCTCATCATCATAACGTGCTGTTTCTCTCGACTCGCCCTCATGGTCTAATTTTCGCACATCATAGGCGACAAAACATGATGAATTGGTACTGTTTCAAATAGTCACTTGTGTACCATAAATTAGAGACGACCTAAGTACTAGGTTCATCTGTAAGGAATTTGAATGATGTTTTATTTCAGTTCGGTGTAGGTATATAATTCATTCTAAGATTACGATGCCACAGATTCAGACGACACGTTAGTGTCTATAGAAGGAGAACCGGAGCATAAGTTGCAGCAATCGTTCCCATGTCCAAAATGTGGCACCCAAATTCCAATGGGGCAAAAGTTCTGCAGCACTTGTGGCGAACAGTTCGAATATAGATGCGGCCAATGCGGTGCTGCTGTTAAAACCTCATCCGGGTTTTGCCCCAATTGCGGTAAAAAGCTACACCAGCAAACAAAACCACCAACAGAGTTTTCAGCTAAGAGAGTTATAGGGACCAGCCAAAAGGAAAAAGCCGGACAAAAAACAGCAATACCGCAGCCTATGAGTCAGGTTGGTCGCTATCTTATCCTTATCGCCATTATAGTCTTCATCGTAGCAATGCTCTACGCTATTAGTACAGTCCCGCAAGGGGAGCCATCTAACTGGTTTGGCGGCAACTTTATCTTCGGTGGACAATCCCCACCTTCAACACCACCCAACACAGAAACCCAGCCTACACCAAAACCAGCTATTGATTCACCTCGCTACACCACTGACCAGGTCATAGCTGTAGCAAAGAAACTAAGCCCTGATTGTAGACTGCCCACCAGACGAACCGGCTGAGTTAGCCCGAGTTGTCCTCAGTATGAGGACGCCGAGCCAACTTTTACTGCTAGCTATTTAAGTGATGGGGTGTGGAGCGTGGTAAAAACCTGCCCGATAAACTCAGAATATAGCGGATTATGGTACTTCTACGAGGACACCAACCAACTGATAAAACAGGATTAGCTATCTCAGGACCCGCTCGTCACCGACGCGGCGTGTGAGCTTTTTCTCATCCATATATTCAAGAAGCGCCTGGGCATATTTCCGGCTGGTGCCCAGCATATCCCGCACTTCAGCGAGGGTTACTTTACCTTTTGCCTTAGCATGGGCTATAACTTTAGCCACCATTTCATTATACGCAGAGGCTGAAAAGACTACACCGTCGCTTACCTTTATTACCTGTTGCTGCTCGAGAAGCAAATTGAGCAGGTCAGGTTCGAGCTTTATATCGCCGGGCGGAGAATAGGGATTCTGGTTAAGAGCATGAAGGAAGGCATCAATCGTTGCCTGCTGCTGCTGAGAAAGTTTAATTCGGTAAGAAGGTAGGCGGACGGCTGCTCCCTCTTCAATTAGAACGCCATCATCGAAAAGCCGCTGTAACGCAGGTGAATGCGGCAGCAGGCCGACTTTGCTGCTCAGTTCACCCTTAGGCATTCCCAACCGAGCCGGGAATTTTCGATGATAGTTTTCTATTGCAGCTTCTGCTTTTTTGGCCAATCGTCCCCAACCAGAACTGGTAAAAAGAAGACTGTGCTCTCCCTGACCTACTGTCACTACCATTCCTTTTTTAATAAGTTCATCAACAACTCCATGGGCTTCATCAGCCGCCATGCCACACTGAACTACCAGCCTCTCCAATTCCAGGGGTTGATTCGCCTCTAGAGTAGCAACTATAACGTCTTCTATACTACCCTCTCCCCTAATTTTCAGAGCTTGGATGATTGCCGGGCGGAACCGGCGATGTCTCTGAGCATGCGAATTAACAATCTGACCACCTCCCAACGTATCCATAGGTGAACGGATAATAAAATGGTCACCCTTAACCAATGCCACTGGTTCAGCCAAGGCGAGTTGAGCCCAGGAAATGTCTCCTGAATCTAGTTTCTCTTTCTCCAACAGGTGAACTTTAGCCATCACCTCAGCAGTGCCCGTGAAAAAGCTGACGGCAGCGCCGTGACGCAGAGAATGTTTGAGGTCTGAAAGCATGCGAAGCTTTACATCTATTCTCGCTGTCGGCACTAACCAGCCTGGAGAGGTGAGCACGTCACCGCGCTCCAGCTTAGAAACAGCCACTCCAGCTAAGTTGGCTGCTACACGACTGCCCGGTTCAGCCATATCGATGCGGGTCTTGTGAGTTTGCAGTCCTCGCAGCCTGGCTTTCAGTCCCGAAGGAACGACCTCAACTTCCTGCCCTACCGATAGCGAGCCATCGACTAATGTTCCAGTGACTACAGTGCCGGAGCCAGCTATGGTGAAGGCACGGTCTATTAAAAGCCTGGGTCTGCCGACATCCCTCCTTGGCTCGGCAGACATTAAAAGCCGGTCGATAGTCGAGACCAGGTCCGGTAGCCCCTCACCAGTCACCGCAGATACAGCAACAACGGGAGCTTCAGCCAGAGCCGTCGACTTTATCAATTCATCGATCTCAAGCCTGACCAGGCTCAACAATTCTTTATCAACCAGGTCCTTCTTAGTAATAACCACAATGCTCTTTCTTATGTCAAGTAAGTCGAGTATAGCCAGATGCTCCCTAGTCTGTGGCATTAGCCCCTCATCAGCAGCAACGATAAGCAAAGCCAGATCGATGCCACCTACACCAGCCAGCATATTCTTAACGAAACGCTCATGCCCGGGGACATCGACAATCCCAACTTCCTGCCCGCTGGGTAACTTCATCCAGGCAAAACCAAGGTCAATGGTCATGCCACGTTCTTTTTCTTCCGGAAGCCGGTCAGGGTCTATTCCGGTCAGGGCTTGTATCAAAACCGATTTCCCGTGGTCTATATGACCAGCAGTACCTATAACAAACATCCCAGATTGCGTCTCCTGCACACCCATTTAGAGCGCTAGATAAATGCTTCCTTATTCGACCAGCAGCCAAAGTGGAGGCATAGATTGCACTATCACTGCTTCAAACCAGCAACTGCGTTGCTCAGTGCCCTCAGCACGACGTCACCCTCTTCGGGAAGAACTGTCCTTGGGTCGATAAGCAGAACATCACCGTTAATACGTCCGATAACCGGTGGCTCATTATGCCGCAGCCTCCGAGCCAAGGACTGAGCCAAGTTTCTTCGACTACCCTTCTCACCAACGGCAACAAGTCTGGTGGAAAGTATGCTCCCGGGCAAGCTGCCGCCGCCTATCATTGTCTCGCCTTCAATCACTTGAGCCAAATTACCGAGAGCCTGTGCCCAACGTCTGGCACGCTTCTCAACATCATCCAGAGGCATCGAAATCATACGCCACACCGGTATCTTCTCCAATGCTTCCCCTTTCAGATAATGAACCAATGTAGCAGCTAACCCAGCCAGTCTTATTTTGTCAATTCGTATAGCTCGCGCCAGAGGATACTTTTTTAACTTATCAACAAATAGCTTCTTGCCGACGATAACCCCGGCTTGAGGGCCGCCCACAAGCTTGTCGCCGGAAAAGAAAGCCAGGTCAACACCAAGCGCAATGCTCTGCTGCACCATTGGCTCTGGAGCCAGCCCATACGCAGTCGTGTCTAGAAAACAACCGCTGCCCAGGTCATCGAATACAGGAAGGTCATGCTCGTTGCCAAGCGCCATCATCTCCTCAAGGACAACGGAATGAGCGAAACCTTCCACCCTGAAATTGCTGGTATGAACGCGCAATAGGGCCGCCGTACGTGGGCTAATGGCTTGCTCATAATCATAAATATAGGTACAGTTAGTAGTGCCAACCTCTACCAGCTTTGCCCCGCTCTGTCTCATCACGTCAGGGATACGAAAGCCACCACCGATCTCCACAGCCTGGCCTCGGGAGACAATCACCTCTTTTCTTTTGGCTAAAGCAGTAAGGGCCAGCAGCACAGCAGAAGCATTGTTATTTACTACCAGAGCTGCCTCGGCTCCGGTCAACTGGCACAGAAGCTGTTCGATATGAACATTCCGGGAGCCTCTTGCCCCGCTATCAAGGTCAAACTCCAGGTTACAATAGCCCGCGGCAACCAGTCCCATAGCTGTTGTCGCCTCTTTGCTGAGCGGCGCCCGACCTAAATTAGTATGAAGTATCACGCCGCTGGCATTGATAACCGGGCGCAGACTGGATTGTGCCAGCATTTGCAGTCGAGAGCATATAGAGTCCACAATCTCATCCGAAGAAGGACATGAAATGCCACGCATAATAGCCAGGCGGCTTTCCTCAAGGCGTTGACGAACCACGTCCACAATCAGCTCATGCGTATAGATTTCCCTAAGCTGCCTGATTCGTTCCTCGGAAATCAGTTTATCCACACTGGGAAGACGGCGAAGTTCACTATCCATAATGCAAAGATATTCTACTATACCCAGAGCCAGTTTCAAAACCAACGATGCTCCTGATTGTTTACATGTGTAGCTGCGAGGCTTTAGCCTCGCAGAGGCCTCACTCCAAGGCGACCTTAAAAGGTCGCAGCTACATGTTTTTTTCTGCACCACTCAATGTAGTGGTTGACCTGAAGGTCAGCCACTTTGCCTCTTCGGTTCAGCCAATGCTACAATACGTACAAATGGACAATAAGATACCACCCCGCCTGACTGAAAGCGTCACCGGAGCCGGCTGAGCCTCCAAGTTAGGTCCGGGTGACCTAGAAAAAGCCTTGTGCGGCTTGCCTATAATACCTGACAAGAACGTGATTCGAGGCATGGAAAGCCTGGATGATGCCGGCGTTTACAAGTTGAGCGATAACCTGGCTATCATCCAGACCATCGATTTCTTCACGCCTATTGTCGATGACCCCTACGATTTCGGGCAGATTGCTGTCGCCAACGCACTGAGTGATGTCTACGCCATGGGCGGCAAGCCTCTAACCGCCATGAATGTAGTCTGTTTTCCAACGAAAAAACTGGACATCTCCATCCTGAAAGATATACTCAAGGGTGGGATAGACAAGATGAAAGAAGCTGGCGTGACACTTGTCGGCGGACACAGTATAGACGATGCCGAGCTAAAATACGGGCTTTCTGTAACCGGCACGGTGCACCCTGAACGCCTGGTGACCAATTCCGGAGCCAAAGCGGGAGACAAACTCATACTTACCAAGCCCTTAGGCACTGGAATCATAAGCACTGCACTAAAAGCCGGTAAGGTCAGCAAAGAGACAGTAGCCAAGATGACAAAATACATGGCGGCTTTGAATAAAAAGGCCTCGGAACTGATGCAGGAGGCAGGAGTTCATGCCTGCACCGACATAACCGGCTTCGGATTCCTCGGCCATACTTGTCAGCTAGCCCGGAGCAGCCAGGTAGGCATCAAAATCAATTCGAGTTCAGTCCCCGTCTTCACAGAGGTGGAGGATTTTGCCAGGGCAGGGCTTTGTCCCGGTGGCTTGCATAGAAACAGAGAATTCTACGGCAAAATGGTGGAATTCTCTAAAAAGATACCTGATTACATTCAGGACATACTCTTTGACCCTCAAACCTCCGGCGGTCTGCTGATTGTACTGGCCCCTGAAGCAGCAGAACCGCTGGTGAAAAAACTGCATAAAGCCGGTGTACAGGATGCAGCCATCGTCGGAGAAGCAATCAGCAAGCCGTTGGGCGAAATAATTGTAGAGTGACATAGAGCATAATTGTGAAATTAATCAGGCGGAAGTAACAAAAAGCGCCGTAACGTTAACTATGCCAGCAGGCGAGTATTACAGTGAATAGATTTCCTTGCCGAAGGTGTGGACCCAGTTCTTTTGCAGAGCCTCAATTGCTTCCTTGGTCTTGTCCACGCCGATAATGACCACAGGCTGACCACTTTCCCCCTTGCCCAAGTAGGTATAAAAATAGCATACATTTATATTTGCTTCACGCAGAGGCTTCAATACGGCCAGAAGTCCACCAGGATGGTCGGGAACTTCCACTGCAATCACATCGGTTTCGTGTACCGAATAGCCATGACTTTTGAGCACGTTAACCGTTTTTTCCGGGTCATCGGCAACAAATCTCACCGTGCTAAAATCAGATGTGTCAGCCACCGAAATAGCTCTGATGTTTATCCCCTCCCTACCCAAGTATTCGCTCACAGCCAGGAACTTACCCGGCACATTCTCTAAGGTTATTGAAATCTGTTTCACGCACATAACTCTCTCTCCAATTAAATATACTAGATATCAGAACTGATCATATCCCACCTTTAAGGCTTTTTCATTAACAGCAACCAGTTTTTGCTTCTTGCCTAGCGTGGACTTCAGCGCATCAATCACGCTATCAAGCGAAACGAGGCCGCTCTTCTTGATAAACGCACCGAGCATTACCATATTGGCAGACCTGGGACTTCCCAAGTTTTCCGCAATGCTATTCGCAGGTATACTAACAATGTTAATATCACCCCTTGAGATTTCAGATTCCACCAAAGAGGAATTGATAAAGAACAGGCCACCTGATTGAATCTGATTCTGGAATCTAACTAAAGAAGGCTGGTTCATTGCAATAACAAATTCCGGCGACGAAGCGACCGGAGACGCAATCTCGTCATCAGATATAACCACTGTACAATTGGCCGTACCACCACGAACCTCGGCACCGTATGACGGCAAATAAGTTACATTCTTAGCCTCAAGCATCGCTGCCTGAGCCAGACTAAGTCCCATAGACATAACACCCTGACCTCCAAAACCGGCAATTATCGTCTTAATCAGCATCCTTCCCACCCATTACGTCTTTGATTACTCCTAACGGAAACACCCTGGTCATCTCCTTGTCCACCCATTGCCATGCTTCCACAGGACTCATTTTCCAGTTAGTTGGGCAGGGAGAGAGAATTTCCACCATGGCGAAACCGCGCTTATCAAGTTGCACCTGGAATGCCTTCTGAATAGCTTTTTTCGTTTTCCTGATATTGGCTGGAGAGTTCACTGCCACCCGCTCAATGTATGCTACGCCTTCAATCAAGGCTAAAATCTCGCTCATCTTTATGGGATGTCCTTCCAAAATAGCATCCCTTCCGTAAGGTGTGGTAGTTGTTTTTTGCCCAACCAGAGTAGTTGGCGCCATCTGTCCACCAGTCATCCCATAGACGGCGTTGTTGATAAAAATGGAGGTTATATTTTCTCCTCTGTTGGCGGCATGTATAGTCTCGGCAGTACCAATGCCAGCAAGGTCACCGTCACCCTGATAAGTAAAGACTACAGCCTCCGGGAAAGCACGCTTTATGCCGGTAGCCACAGCAGCACCTCTCCCATGCGCCGATTCCACCATATCAACATCGAAATAGTAATAAGCAAAAACAGAGCAGCCCGGTGGTGGGATACCGATGGCTTTATCTTGAAGGTCCATCTCATCAATGACTTCGCAGATAAGCCTGTGAGCAATAGAGTGCCCACATCCCGGGCAATAGTGAAATGCATTTCTCTTCAGCGACTTAGGCCTGGTAAATACTTTCTTCACTTATTCAAACCCTTCTGATAATAAAGACGCGAGATTACGCGAGCCACCTCACTTGGGGTAGGAATTACTCCCCCAGGTCTCCCATAGAATGAAACTTCACCTTTGCCTTCTAGGGCAAGCTGCACATCCTCTATCATCTGTCCCATATTCATCTCAAACACTAAAAATTGCTTCACTGTCTTCGCCAATTCTTTCACTGCTTCATCGGGAAACGGCCAAAGAGTAATCGGCCTAAACAGTCCCAATTTTAAACCCTCCGCCCTTACCGTCCTGATGGCTCCTTTAGCAATTCGAGCTGCTATACCAAAAGCAACCACTATTAATTCAGCATCCTCTACCAAAAACGTTTCGTAAGCGGTCTCATCCCTCTTAATTAATTCGTACCTTCTGAATAGGCTCCAGTTTATCTCTTCCAGCTCAGCCGGATCAGAAGTAAAGGTCTTAATGAACCTGCTTGGCCTTCCTTTTGCGCCTCTTAATGCATCATCCCTGACAGGCAATTCCGCCGGGGCTTCATGATTGAATTCTACCGGCTCCATCATCTGTCCCAAAACGCCGTCGCCGAGAATTATTACGGGGATTTTATATTTGTCAGCAAGGTCAAACGATTTGTGGGTAAGATCCGCTAGCTCCTGCACTGATGAAGGCGCTAAAACTATGGTTCTGTAATCTCCATGACCACCGCCTCGAGTGGCCTGAAAGTAATCCGATTGCGCCGCCACTATGCTTCCCAGTCCTGGCCCACCTCTGGACATATTGACGATAACTGCTGGGAGCTCACAAGCTGCTAGATAAGAGATCCCTTCCTGCTTCAGGCTAATACCGGGACTTGAAGAGGATGTCATTGCTCTGACCCCAACCACGCTGGCCCCATAAACCATGTTTATGGCGGCAATCTCACTCTCTGCCTGAATAAAAGAACAACCCTTCCTTCGGCTCAGATTGGCAGCCATATACTCGGTCAGCTCATTCTGAGGTGTAATCGGATATCCAAAGTAGCTTTGACATCCTGCCCGGATGGCTGCCTCCCCTATGGCGGCATTACCGGTCATAAGAACTTTAGCCACGATAAACCTCTATTGCTACTTCCGGGCAAACCAAGGCACAGATAGCACACCCTGTACATTCGCCATTATCATTGAAAACAGCCGGCATATAGCCACTCGAGTTCAATTTATCAGAGACAGAAATAATACCTTTGGGGCAAAAAGAAATGCAGAGCTCGCACCCTTTGCAAAGTTCACGAGAAATTTCAACAGCCCCTTTCATCTCAATCCATGTTCTTGGAAATTGGTCCGAATTGCCCTACAATTGTATTCTCAAATATCCACCGTTACAAGCTTTTAAACTTTAGCATTATCCCAAAAGTTGCTGTCTTAACGCAAAGTAAGTAGTTTGAATGCCAAAATTGACCCACTACCCAATCTGTTTTCCTTGACGCGAGTGTTATAATTTATCGTATAGGGGGTAATAGATAATGACACAAGAAGTAGCTGTATTCATTGATTTAGAAAATCTGAGATATAGTTTACTCAACCTGTATGGACAAGAGCCGAACCCAAAAGATTTAACTGAAAAAGCCTAGAGGTATGGAAGACCAACTTTAATGAAAGCTTATGCAGATTTTCAAGAACACCCACCTGAGTTAAATCGTCAATTACAAATAGTAGGCATAGATTCCATAAATACTCCTGTAAAACGAAATACATATAAGCGTGGTAGCCAAGAAATCGAAAGAATTAAAAATGCCGCTGATATGTGTTTAGCCCTCGATGCAATAATGGCCGCAGTAGAAGCAGATAATGATAAAAAAGAAAAGGTTTTTTTAATAGTTGCCGGTGACCGAGACTATGTTAAATTGGTTACACTTCTCCACAGGTTTGGACAGAGGGTTATAATAGTTGGTGTCCCTGGCGCAGTATCTGCTGATCTGATAACTGCCTCAGGCAATGACGCCGATAATATTGAAGTAACGGCTCCTACACCTGTTGATAAACATCAATTGAAAAGTAGTATCGTGGGTATGGTTAAAAAGGGCCCGTCACCACTCATTTATTGGACAGTAAGGATCATCGATCAATGGTCTCAGAATATTAGGCAAGGTATCCCGGGAACAGCCAAAGAACGCAGGGATGCAATTCATGAGTTAATTGATGAAAAAGTTCTAAACCGTCAACCAAAAACTGACGCCAAAAGAGGGCAGGTAACCGAGGTTGTGTTCGATGAGGCCGAAGCCAAAAAGCTAGGATATATTAAATAAAATGACTAGGAATGAAAAAAGCCCCTTATTCAGGGGCTTAGGCAAAGACACTTGGTAGTTTTAAGCAGAAAATAATTAGCTGATTTAGAATCGTAGCACATAATAAATATACTTGTCAAGTCCCTGTACTCGTCCAGTACATTAGTGACACATGACCTCCCTTCTTTGTTTTTGTTTCCACTGCTCTAGAAATTGAAATGGTGTTAGGTAACCCAGCGCTTGATGTGGCCTGACTGTATTATATATCCTT
>Ga0315282_10001652_pt1 | contig 41821 bp, 35 predicted proteins | sample YL17G07_20_MG_FD_203693 | JGI IMG/M metagenome (GOLD analysis project Ga0315282, IMG submission 203693) | Sediment microbial communities from Yellowstone Lake, YNP, Wyoming, USA - YL17G07_20 | ecosystem: Environmental > Aquatic > Freshwater > Lake > Sediment | place: USA: Wyoming | collected...
CTTCAAGATATTATTACTTACTCTATCCAAAAAAATTATTTTTTAAGCCGAAATTGAGGTTGATGTATAATAAAAGAGTCAAGACCTGATGTGGTTAATAGCAATATTTTCCTGGAGGGCAAAGAATGAACATCCTCTTGAAAGCCTTTATTTATCTTATTTTCTTTTCTGTGCTTCACTTTGGTTATGACCTAACTCACCTTTCTTTTCTGAAGCCTTTTTGCGGAACTGATGAATCCATCTTTCAGCATCTGAAAATGGCTTTCTGGGCTTACCTTCTGGCCAGCCTCATTGAATATCCTGTTTTCAAAGGAAAAAAGAAAAAATACGAAAGCTTCTGGATACCGAGATTTTTCTCAGCCACCGTCGTGCCCTGGACAATTTTCCTGGTGTGGTATCTGGCGCCGGCTACCGTCGGCAAATTCAGGCTGTCTTATATGGAGTTAATCTGGGCTCTTGTGGTCTCTTACTTTTCTGGCCTAGCCGGCGGGGTGGTGGAAAGAAACCTGGAAGAACACCGGCTCTCTTTTTGTTTTAAGGTGCTGGTGGTCTTTCTGACCGTCGTTTCAGCCTTTCTCTACATAACTTTTACCTACAACCTGCCCTGGGTAGATATGTTCAGAGCGCCAGAATGAACATCAGGCAAGATCCAGCCTCAATACTCAGCCGCTTCAGTCACAGCGCAGCTGCCAGTCTCTGCTTTTGAGGCGGAAGCCATTTTCTGGCAAAAAAGCCGACCCAGGGGATGAGAATGAGCGTGGCCAGGCCGTAACCAAAGACGATCCCGAAGAGCGTCCGTAGGCCGACGGGCATTGTCGCCCACTCAGCCATCACGGATCCCTCTGTCAGATGGCCTCTTTAAAAGGCCTTTTGGGATGAAGCCAAATTATTAAAGCAGCGCTTACCTTCTATTTCTTATCCCTGGGTACCGGCTTGAGCAGCAGGTCCTGATAATCGTAGCTGAAATCAACGTCAGAGGAGAAAGGCAGCATCTTCACTTCTGAGATGGCTCCCTCATGGTTCAGATAAAAAGTGACGAAAGCATCAGCCCTCAATTCCCGGTCAAACCAGCGGGCCACAAAGGTATCATAATGCCAGTGTTCTAACTTTCCATAAAGCTCCGGGCTGTGCTTGAACTGCATCGTCAGCTCGCCGTTTTCGTACTTTATCTCTACCTCTCCGTACCAATCATCTTGGTAAAGGCCGGCATATTCCTGAATAGGAAGAGAAGGCTTCGTCTCCTTTTTTCTGGAAGCGTAAATTTTGTCCAGCTCTTCTTTAGACCGCTGAGCATTTCTCTCTGTGAATTTTTTGTAAGCTTCCACCCAGTCAAACTCAGGAGCCTTCAAATAATAATCAACTATCTGGTTGGTCAGAGCAGCAAAAGCGGCCGTTGATTCCTGGTTGGTCAGAATGGTTACACCCAATCCTATTTCCGGCATCAGCCAGACCTGAGAGACATAGCCTTCAAGACCGCCGGTATGAGTCCAGACTTTGTAGCGGCGATAATCTCTAATTCGCAGCCCCAGGCCATAGCCGTTGAAATTCATAGCCGCTGGAACCAGCTCCGGAGCCGGTTTGGATATTGGAATAGAAGTGGCAATTGTGGTTATTTCGTTCACCGCCTTTTCTGAGACTAACTGACTGCCATCCCCAAGCTTACCCTGATTGAGCAGCACCAGCATCCACTTGGCCATATCTTCGGCACAGGAATTAATCCCGCCGGCCGGATTAACATTGTCGGTCAGATAAAGACTTTTAACCGGCACCACCTTCCCTTCCAGCGGAATATGCGGCCAGGCCACATTTGTTTCTTTGTCCACCAGGGCACAGCGGGTGTTGCTGTAATTCATACCCACAGGCTTTTGAATTTTTTCACGGACAAAATCTTCCCAGGGCTGACCGCTCACCCTCTCTAACAGCTCGCCGGCCATGACAAACATGATGTTGTTATAAGCATAGGTTGTCCGGAAAGAGCTGGCCGGTTTGATGTAACGAACGCGCTTGAGGATTTCTTTCCGATTAATGTCTGAGGCCGGCCAGAGCATCAGGTCGCCAGCTCCCAGGCCGAGTCCGCAGCGGTGGCAGAGCAGGTCTTTGACCATAATTTCTCGGCTGACGCTCGGGTCATACATCTGAAATTCAGGCATATAGTCCACCACCGGTGCATCCCAGCGAATCTTGCCTTCATCCACCAGCATACCCAAGGCCGTAGCTGTGAAAACTTTGGAGTTAGAAGCGATGCCGAAAAGGGTGCGGCTATCGACCGGAGCCGATTCTCCCAGCTTTTTCACCCCATAGCCCTTGGCCAGCAGCACCTGACCATCCTTGACAATGGCCAGACTCAAACCAGGCACTTCAAAAGTCTTCATCACCCGATTAACCAGCAAATCAAGATTCGGGGGGAGAGCCGGCTTTTTGACTGCCTTCTGAGTTTCAGCCAGAAGTGGACTGCCTGTTAGGAATATCCCCAAAATAAAAATCAGAACAGCTGTGCTCAGTCTGGCCACACCGTTTCTAAAAACAACCAGGCTCTTACCTGAACCAAGAAGATTTTTCCTCATGGCAACCTCCTCTTTTCCGAGAATAAAATCTCTGGCAGGCAGAAGGCAACCCGGTACTTATTCTGGCATGAAGTGCAGCTCACCCGAAAAGTTGCCTGAGTGCACTTAATCCCTTTTTCCCATCCTTTTTCGATTTTCCAGCTACCGCCACAGCGGTCGCAATCTCTGGCCAGGACCAGCCAGACATCAAGGTTTCTCTTTTTCCGTTTTTCTGAAAGGCCTTTTCCCCCGGCACTCTTTACCGAACCCGGCTTACGGCCTGCAGAGTATTCTTCCGGTATCTCCAGTTTGACTTTCCTCAATTGATAAGACAGCCCATGGATTTCTTGAAGTTCATCCAGCAAATTTTTAAAAAACTTTATGGTTTCCTCTGCCTTTTTTGTAGCCAGAACTTTTCCTGCTTCTGTCCTCATATTCATTGGAAGAAAAGAAGCATAAGTAAGTTCCTTACTCAGGTGGTTCATAATGGCGCCATGGAGATTTCGGCCGCGAAGGGTGGACTTGATGAAAAAATTGGCCACGCCGACCAGCCCGAATTTTGAAAGAAAATCAGCATCGTGGATGATGTCGGCCAGCCGGTCAGGCTCAGTTTTTTCCCGGTAAAGGCTTTTCAGGGCTCCGACGATTCTTGACTTCTCATCTTTCTCCATTCTGGCTGAAGGTAAAAGTTTCTCAGCCACCCTGGCTGCAGCTTCTTCTTCAGCTTTAGTTCCATGATGATAAAGCCCGTCTTCGAATTTTCCAGCATCATGCAGAAGGGCCACCACTCCGGTCAGAACAGCATCTTCTTTTTCCTCTCTGGCTATTTTCCAGGCAAGATAAGTTACATGAAGAGAATGCTCCCAGAGAAAGCTATCTTCAAGCTGGCTGCCTGAAAAATCTCTTTCTGATTGTTCGATAGTCTCTCTGATTTTTTCAGTCAAACCAGGAAAACGCCGGTCAATCTGCTGGAGAAATTCCGGGCCAGCCGTTTTTTGTTCAGTCTTTGGCTCGTCTTTGGTTGCTCTTTTTAATTTCATCCTTCGATCCTTTTAGCTCGGAGCGAAACTATTATCTAATTTAGCAGACGGTAAAATCAAGGCCTCACCCTTCAAGACAGGCCACAGAGCCCTCTGCTCTGAAAAACTTCTGTTCACAAGTTTTGTCCTGGATGGTAATATAAGCTAACTCAGAGCGATGGGCAGGAAGATTAAACTCGAAGATATTTCAGCCATCATTCTGGCCGGGGGTAAAGGTCTCCGGATGGGTCGGGATAAAGCCAGCCTGCCCCTCCTTAATGAAACCCTGCTAGAACACCTGGCCCACCAGCTTGATGGCCATTTTAAAGAAATCATCATCAGCGTTTCCCGTGGCCAGCGCTATCCTGAAATAAGCTTTACCCAGGTTGAAGATGAATTTGAAGACAAAGGTCCTCTGTCTGGAATTCTCAGTGGTCTTAACAGAATTTCTTCCGATGTAGCTTTTATTGTGGCCTGCGACCACCCGGAAATCGACCTGAAGATAGTTGAGCAAATGTTAACCAGGATCGAAGGCTATGACCTTGTCTATCTGCTTTTAGCTGGGTGCCTCCCCCATCCACTTTTTGCCCTGTACCGCCCTGCGGTCGTACCAGTAATAAAAAAGCTCATAGAAGAAAATAAACTGGGTGTGCTTGAACTTTTAGACCGGGTAAAGGCCGCGTCACTTTCTGTCCCTTCAGAAAAACTTCTTTGGAATCTAAACACTCCTGAAGATTATGAGCGATATCTGGAGTTTCTCAAGAAAAATCCCAAAAAATCTAAGTTTTTTAAATTTTTTTAAATAATCCAGAGTGATTTGCTATTTGGCTGTTGGCCGGGCAGGGCCGCAAATTTTTCCCCGGTTATTTCAATTTCTTAAGAACAACATAAAATAAACACCGCGCCGTTTCAGGCCTGAGTTTCGGCTATATCCAGGAGCTTCCAGAAAGCTTCAACCGTTCCCGAAGTCAGAAGAGCCGCTCCCTGATAAAAAGAAGTCCTGGCATTTTCTCTAACCAGCGTGGCAAAAGACCCTAACCACAGCAAAAAATGACTTTCCAGAAAATCGACCGCGGTCTGCTGCATTCTGACCAGCTCAGCCCAGTGTGATTCCTGCTGATGAGCATAACTTTTTTGACAGAGATAGGAAAGGAAACTGAGTTCTAAACTCAGATGGTCATCAGGCAGGAAATTTTTTAGCCCGGTCTCCAACCCGAAATCAGAGTAAAGCTGTCTGACTTTGAGGGTGCTTTGGCCGAAAAGCCCCGGCTCCTCTTCCAGATAAACTGAAGCATAAGGCGGAGCCAGCAGCCTGCCCTGACCTCCAAATAGTTGAAGAAAATCAGCTTGAGCTTCTTCCATGGCTCCGGATTCCAGGGAAGCAACATAGTCCTTCATTAAAATCAGACCTTCTTCTATTCTACGATCTTCTTCCTCGAACGGCCAGAACTCCAGAAGCTTTTCGTTGGAGAGCGTTTCCAGAAATTCTCTATCAGGTTGCTGGTAAAAGATATAGGCTAAGAAATCAAAAGCTAAGGAAAAAAACGGAAAGAAGCTTTCCATCAAACCCCCAGACGCTCATAAAGATTATAAAAAACGATTCTGCCCAGAAATTCTTCAATTATTATCAGGAAAAAACTAAGGCCTAAAAGATAATTGATTGAAGAATAAGCTGGTTTAGTTCTCTCCAACCATAAGTCAGCAATTAAGAGAACGAAAGCCAGGGTCAGGAAGATGAGCCTTAAAAAAAATAGCAGACGACAGGCCCCCTGGCTATCTGAACCGTTCAACTCGGACAGGGCAAAGATTCCGGCAGCCTGGTCAAATAAGACTGAATAAAGGAAAGCTCCGAAAATAGCGGCCGCAGTTCCCCACCGGGCAAAACTTTCTAAACCGGGAAGATTCAGAACCGTTTGGCCAGACTTCTGAGCAAGCAGCAGGCCGAAAATACCCATAAGTACCGACGTCAGGAAAAAGGAAGCCGTTGTTCGGAAGCTGTTCCAGACCGGCACCGTGGTCAGCCGATAAATCCTGGACATAACCCAGATCAGAAGGAGCCCGTTAATTCCTACTAAAATAGTAGTAATTACGATCCATGCTGGTTTGGCTTTGAACGCCAGCAGAAGTTCCAGCACTAACAACAACAGAAAAAACCAGCTCAGACTGAATATTTCCCGGCTCAACCAGGATGATTTTATATTAACCGCAGCCAGATAGGCCGAAAGTGGGTTACCCAGATGAAAAAGAGAAATCAACATAGCCAGACCGACCATTCCCAGAAGAACCAGACTCCATCTTTCGGCAAGAGCATAAACTTCTCGATTTTTCCAGGCAGCCGTAAAAATTGCCGGCCAGAAGGAAAAAATAAAGATCCCCACGGCTGACTGCCCTAAAAGAGTGAACACGACCAGCGGCCATTCTTTCAGGTTCAACATTCGTCAGCTATTCCTTGGTAAATAAGTGTAATCAGGTTTAAGATAAATTTCCATCATCTTGGCCGCTATGGCCAGAAGGAGCATGGTCCCGAAATACTGTGGCTCAGGAGTTGGCGAAACCAGAAGAAAAGCCATTCCCGAAAGAAGCATGGCTGAAAAAAGTTTCAATCTGGAGGCCAAAAGGACAGCGACAATCATAATGAGCACTGCGGCATAAGGGTATATTCCCGGCTTTTTAATCAGATAAAAAAATCCTGAAAGAACGTTCGGATAAAAAGTGGTGTAAATATTTCGTTCGCCGAGATTAAGATTAAACAGAATGGTACTTTTAATGACCTTCCAGGGACCAAAAGGCAACATCAGCACCAGAGCCACAAAGATGGAAACAAGACCTTCAGAAACAACCTGAAAAAAATTCTTCCAGCGCCGAAAATCCAGTCTCAAAAAATAATAAGCCGCAGCTAAGGGAATAACCAGAAACTTGGTTAGAAGCCCAAGACCGATGACCATGGCTGTCAAGTAACGGTTCAGAACAGATGGTTTTGTTTCCTGGTGATAAAGCAAAGCGATAAAAACTGAGACCGTCAGCATGGTCATGGCCGGGTTGGTCTTTATTTCAGAAAAGACCAGCAGCGGCCAAAAAGCCAGAAGATAGGACAGACGGATTTTCCTAAAGGTCAAAACCAGAACCAACCCTGCCAGAAACTGCAGACTGATCAGAAAGACGGTCAGATGGCGCTGATTCCAGACTCTGAATATCCGGTAAAACAGCCAGTAGGGATAAAGCTCCATGGGCGGGTAATTAAAATTCTGGTAGACCACCTGTCCAGCCTCATCCCGGTGATAAATCCGTCCGCTGGTATAAGGATTTTTTCCCTCTTCCAGATCCTTGAACACTGATTTATAAGTTTCGATTATCTCGGGATCTGGATTGATTGTTTTTAATTGATAACAGCCAAGAATAATACCTGCCATCAGAATCAAAGCTATCACCAGCTTCATACTTAACCGGCGCGGTTCAAAAGAAAAGACTAACCAGATCGCAAAGAGTTCTATGGACAATTTCAGAGCCAGGTCATAGCGGTGGCCATGAGGAATGGGTCTGGTCAGGAAAAGCATCAGAGAAAACAGCAGGCAGAGCAAAAAGACAGCCGGAACAAAGCGGTAGATGATTTTCTGTTCGAGCTCGCTATTATTTTTTCTGAAATGGTCCGTCATCGTTCTGCCTTCCGCCAGAAAAGGCTTTTTCTTTCTGCTACTAATCTTCCGCCCTTGTGGCTGCCTTCAACTTAAAATTTTCCCCTTTTTCTATCCGACTCGGCCCGGACTATTGTTTTATCCAGTTGTTATTATCTGCTGTCAGTCTGCTTTCTTTAAGCTTTAAAACTGAAGGCTCTCTTATTTTTTATTCAAAGGATTATGATACTTTTTCTGACCGAGTGGCTGCCATTCGCCATAAGATTCTTCAGCTACCCGGCACTTACCTTCAGAAGTCCAGGTGAAGCCATAATTATAGCCGAACCACAGATATTTATCACCGCCGCCGTTTTCCGTGGTGATGATGTAACGAGCAGCCACGTTGCCGATGCCCAGAGCCCGGCCGCCCGGTGATTCGACATCGCCCTTGTTGGCATCAAAAGGAATCCAGCCATAAGGCGGGAGATAGATTTCAGTCCAGCGATGGAAGACATCGTCATAGCTGGCGTCATCCCCGCGCAGGCTGACCGTGCCGACATAACGAATTGGCACGCCAAGAGCCCGGCAGAGGGCAATCATCGAGTAAGTATATTCAGAGCAAGAAGCAGTACCGCGGCGAATAACAGTCGGTGCCGGATTCCAGCCGCCCACCGGCTTGAGGTTATAGCTCAGATGGTCGATCAAATACTCATAGATTTTCCGAGCAATCCAGTAAGGATTTTTCTCATTGCCAGCTATCTTTTTAGCCAGGTCCTGAATGAACGGGTCATTGATGCAGTATTTGTCGCCATCAACTAAATATTTCCTTTTGATGTCTTCGGGAATCTGGTCAAGGCCATCGATCTTATCAGGATAGATGAAATACTCAACCGCATAGACCTTAGCTTTGGCTGACCAGCCCGGCTGAACAATGGTTGGAGCTTTGAGATTCTTAAAATTGAAATGGGCAATCTTCTGACCCCAGACATCGGTGATGATTGCGGTCGGCTTCTGGGTAAATTCAACCGGGCCAAGGAGCTTCTGGTTATCCCGGTTTTCAGGTAGCGGCAAATAAATATCCAGATTGGTGACGACACCAGGACCATAGTTGCGAAATTCTTTGACGAAGCGGAGTTCGAGTTCTTTTTCATCCCAGAGAGTCATAATGTCGTTGTCCAAGACTTTAATCTGGTAGATTTCGTCGTTTTCGTAATCCACATTCCACAGATACTGACCATCCCAGGCCAAGCCAGCCGGAAAAGGTCCATAAGAACGGAGCGAAGACAGGCACCAGCCGCTGGCTGGGTCGACCAGATAAATTCGGTCAGCTGCCCGGTCGGTGACCCAGAGATATTGGCCATCAAACTCCAGGCCGGCCGGCTCGCTTCCGGGTGACGGAAATTGCTGAATCATCATGCCGTCTACCGGCGAGACACGAATGATGGTCTTGTTCCGGACATCGGTCATCCACAGGTCTTTTCCATCCCAGGCTAAATCCCGGGGCAGGTCGCTGTTGGACTCCAGAGCTTTGAGCACCGCTCCGGTTTCGGGGTTAAGGCAGTAAACCATTTTTTCGGCTGAATCCACATGCCAGAGGTTTTTGCCGTCCCAGGCTAAGCCTTCAGGATGAAAACCTGGAGAGTCAAATGATTTAACCACCGCGCCCGAGGCCGGATCGATTTTAAAAATCTTATCCAGGCGGTTATCAGCTAACCATAGATATTTACCATCGAAGGCTAAACCGGTTGGGTTCGGCCCTGGAGTTTTAATGACCTTAATCACCTCTCCCACTCTGGCCTGCCCAAATGAGACCAGCAGAATCATCATTACCAGGACAAATAAAACTTTTTTCATTTTCTCCCTCCTTATGTCTTATTTTACTAAAAAAGGTGGACTTATTACATATCTACCTCTTTACCTAATTTTTTTTGGCGAGAAATTAAACCTTCCCTCAATCTGGCTTCCAATTCTTCCAATCAGAAACTTGATTTTAACGGCATTAGATTTCCTGGGGGAATCTATCGGTCATCTTCCTGATTTAATAGAACCGCCATTTGGCTTTTATGACTTTCCCGTTTTTATCGATGGTAAACTTCCTCTGCTCGATGGTCGTCGTTTTACTGGTACGTGGCGGATTATAATGAGTAATTCCCGAAGCATCAGTCCAGCTGGTTCCTTCTTCCTGAACCGTGTTTTCTGTGGTCCACTCAAACACCAGAACTTTTCTCCCTTCGGAATCATACTCAATAGCTGTAGCCTGACCATAATATTGTATCAAATCAGCCTCAGTTCGCCCGATAAATCTTTTCACTTCCTGATTTCGATAGGAGACACCCGGAAGAATGCAGGCTGACAGTAATAAAATTAACCCGATAATTATAAAGAGCAAACCACCTTGGAGACAACTTCCATTTTTTTTGGAGAACAGAATCCTGATTCGGGGCCTTGAAACCTTGACCCTGATCATTTTCCCTCCTTAAAATTTTTTTCACGAGCTTTTTATAATTCTTCTTTTCCTGAAATGTCAAGAAGCAAACGGGAAACGGTGACACAAATTTGAGGGGCGCACATAGTTGTCCCCCTTTTCAGACTTCGTCGCGGTTGGAGACAGTGACCATACCTGGTGGGCCGAAATCCAGAGCCTGCATCTGACAGGCATTGACGCAGGCTGGCTTCTCTCCTCGGTCGATGAGGTCAACACAAAAATCGCACTTGGTCATCCGTCCGGTCTTAACATTATATTGTGGCGCCCCATAAGGACAGCTCCACTCACAGTAGCGGCAGCCAAGGCATCTTTCCTGATTAATGATGACAATTCCATCGGGCCTTTTGCTTATTGCTCCTGACGGACATCCCTTTAGGCAAACTGGCTCCTCGCAGTGATTGCAGGAAAGAGACAGATTGTAGGCGATTAAATACGGACAAACTCTGCCTCATAAAGGTTTTCGCTTATCATCACATAAGCCATGGCTGACATCACGGCCACATCGGTCCCGGGACGAATTGGAATCCATTCGTCAGCTATGGACACCGCTGATAAGGTCAGCCGCGGGTCAAGGCAGACCACCTTAGCTCCCCGCTCCCGGGCTAATTTGACAAAATACTCGCTGTTGGTACCGTCGCGCATCTCGACCGGATTCCAGCCCCACATCAGAATATAGCGGCTTCGGAGCCAGTCCTGACGCTGATTGCCGGTGACAGTCGTTCCATAAACCGTCTGGGTGGCTGGCGTGATACAGGCCCAGGAATAAGAGTTGTAAAAGCCAAGACAGCCGCCAAAAAGATGCATCAGGCGCGTGGCTACCTGACGGCCGTTAATCTGGCTGTAGCTGCCAGTGCCATAAGGCCCGAAGCTGCGGTGATTCGATCGTATCCGGCCGGTCATCGCCATCTATCCTGGTGATTACCCCATCCCTGACATAAACGCGGCAGGACACAACGTCCGCCGCAGTTATGAGAAGGGCAACCGGTGCGAATCATTTTTTCTTCTGATTTTTTGAGGCTACCGCTCTGCCTGCTTTGAGCTGATTCAGAAAGCTTACCGGCCACCAGGGACTTGAATAATTTGTTCTTAAAATTAAGAAAAAGACCGCTGCTAAGAAAAGTTCTCCAGCGGAGAAATTCCCGGCGTTCAATGGGATTAAAAGCAATCGGTCCTTTGAGTTCCTGTCTATCAGCCATTTCTTTAATCTGTTTAGTGCTGTTTTTTAGATTAGACTATTTGGCCATCTTTGTTAAGCTTTATGAAAACCAGGCGGGTTAAAATATCAGAAGTTTAAGAGTCAGAAAACTATCTTAAAAAATGGATTAAAACAGCCAGCCGGCGGTCTTCTGGTCGGACAGGTAAGCGACTAAAATTCTCAAAAAGACCAGAGCCGCCAGCCGTGGCTTCAGTAATTCCCCGGACCGAGCCCCAGAATACATTGGCCAACCGGCCAGTTTCCCTTATAAACTCACTGATAAGGCTTCTAACGTCGCTACCGTGAAAGTAAAAAGATCTGTTAAGAAGTATGTGTTTGTACTTTTATGGCAAAAAACAGATGCCAAGACAACCAAGGGTTCATTTGCCGTGAATCCTAAAGCCCGAACCTGAAACCTGATCAAGACGATATAGCAATAAGAACAAGATCAGATTGTCAGCCTTTGCTCTCAGCTAAAGGTTAAGCAAAAAACCATTTATCCGCAGCCAGCGTCTTCTTTCTCGGTAATCAGGAAGATGCTTCTCCACCAGCTGCCAGAAAGCTCTGGAATGATTCTTCTCTAAGGTGTGAGCCAGCTCGTGGATGATAACATAATCTATGATGTCTGGTGGAGCCATAATCAAACGCCAGGTCAAAGAGATGGTGCCCTTAGCCGAACAGGATCCCCAGCGGCTGCGGGCTGATGATATTCTGATTTCCTCAAATTTGAATCCGGTTATCGCGGCTAGCTGTTCGACCCTCCGGCTGAGATAGGTCCGGGCCTGCTTTCGGTACCAGCGCTCAAAAAGCTCTCGAGCCAGACCGACTCGAGCTAAAGACAGTTGAAAACTCTGGCCGTCAAAGGCCAGAGCCGACCTGGGGCTCGAAACTAAATGAAGTGGATACTCTTTCCCGAGATAAAGGAACCTTTCGCCGTTACAGAATTTTTTCGACTGAACAAGTGTCTGCTGACTTTGGACTTCCCGCACTTTTTTTCGGATCCAGTTTCGATGCCGCTGCAAAATTTCCTCGAGCTCTGAAAGATTCAGATGATAAGGCGCCCGAACCACCAGCTTGCCCTGGTGAGTTACTTCCAGGCCAACCGTCCGTCGTTTCGACCTGATAACCCTTACTTTAAATTCACCCATGCTGCCTCAATCAGAATCCCTAAAAAGTTTTTTTCTGGCTTTGGAGCCCGAAGCTTGAGAAATAAGAATGTCATTTTACCTGATTATTACTTTAAAATCATAGCCTCCTAATTTTTCCACCCAAAAAAGAACCAGCCCAAAGTGTCATGAATCTCTGGATCAATAAATTTACTTGACCTTTAATGACTGGCCAGATAAAATTATAATATAGTTGGAGGCTCCAGGGGGGAGGGAGGATTATGAGATACAATCTTGGGAAAAGGTCCCTCCATATATTACCGGCCTGGATGACATTCTGGAAGGTGGCTTACCCAGAAACCAGGCAACCCTGGTAGTCGGTGGTCCGGGAAGCGGCAAGACTAACCTGGCTCTGGAGTTTCTTTATTATGGTGCTCTCAGCAAAGAGCCCGGCCTTTTCCTGGGATTTGAAGAATCAGCCAAAAGTCTTCGCCAGAATGCTCTGAGCTTTGGTTGGGACCTGGCTGCTCTGGAAAAACAGGATCATCTTTTGATCATCGAAGGACAGCTCAAACCCGAAACCATTGTTTCCGGCAAGTTCAGCCTGAAACCACTTCTATCAATCATCAGCGGCAAAGCTCAAGAAATTAAAGCTAAAAGGCTGGTCATTGATGCCCTTGATGTCCTTCTTCAACTTCTTGACGAACCCTTTGCCGTCCGCTCCGAACTTCATTACCTCAATCACTGGCTCAGCCAGCAGGGACTGACCTCAATCCTGACGCTTAAGCCCCGCGACGGCCAGTTCCGGCTGCAGGATTTCTTCTATTCCATGGCTGATTGCGTCGTTCAGCTCGATGCCCGCATCCTTAACCAGGTCACCACCAGACGCCTGCGAGTGGTTAAATACCGCGGCAGCAACTTCAGCCGCAACGAATTTCCTTTTGTCATTTCTAATTCCGGAATTCAGACTATTCCGATTACTTCGATCGAGTTAAAACATAAGCCCTTCACCAGCCGTTTTTCCACCGGCCTACCCCGACTGGACAGACTTCTGGATGGAGGTATATATCGAGCTTCCTGTTCGTTGATTGCTGGCGAACCCGGAACAGGAAAAACCCTGCTGACCTCCACCATCATCCAGGCAGCCTGTCGCCGGGGAGAAAAAGCCGTTTATGTCAGTTTTGAAGAATCAGAACGGGCCATCATCAACAATGTGAGAAACGCAGGAATAGAGCTTGAACCTTACGTCAAGTCAGACTTATTGCATTTCCTAACGGCTATGCCGGAAGCTACCGGAGCTGAAGAACATTTACTTAACCTGATCAATGAAATCAATTCCTTTAAACCGCATCACGTAGTCATTGACGCTATTTCTGCCTGCCAGCGAATGGGTGGAAATCAGGCCGCCTACGAATACCTGATGCGCGCCCTCAACCTGCTCAAAGAAAGGGGCATAACGATCATCCTGGTCAATCAGACTGCTGGCAGTAAACAGCAGCTGGAACTCTCTGGGATCGGCATTTCCTCAATGATAGACACCGTTATTTTCCTGTCTTACGTTCATGGCGAAGGAGAGACCAACCGCACTATCCAGGTATTAAAATCTCGCGGCTCAGCTCATTCCAATCAGATAAGGGAAGCTGTTGTCACTGACCATGGAATTGAGATTATCGATGCTTATGTTGGAGAAGCTGGGGTTTTGACTGGAACTGCCAGAAAAGTTCAGGAAGCTAATGACCGATTGACCCGGCTCAAACAGGAAGCTCTGGTGCGGTCAAAGGAGCTGGAGCTGGCCAGAATGAAAGCAGTGATGGAAGCCGAAAGGAAAAAGCTCGAAGCCGAAATAGAAAACCTTACTGGTGAGCTCGAAGCCCTGAAAAGGCAACAGGAAATCTCTCGTGAAGAGCAGGCTAAAAGAGTCATGATTCGAGAGTATGAAAAGCTGGCGCTTAGGCCTAATACCAGAAAAAACAAAAAGGCAGGAGGAACTGTTTCTGATAAATCAAAGAGCACAAAACGGCGGTAGAAAATGGCTACCAAGCAAAAAAGAACTAAAAGGCGACTACCTGCTGGACAGCCTGTTTACCGGCTTCGTCTCTATGTGGCTGGAGATGAGCCCAATTCCAGAAAAGCGGCGCAAACAGTCAAGGAAGTTTGCCAGACTTATCTCCAGGACTCCTACCAATTTGAAATCATCGATGTTTTTAAAGATTATCAAACCGCTTTAAAAGACAATGTCCTGGTTGCCCCGACTCTTATCTGGCTTCGAAAAGGTACATCTTCTTTCCTTATAGGCAATTTTAACCGAAAAAAGTTGATGGAATTTCTGGGTCTGTCAATCGATTCGGGAGAAGGAGAATGAAGTCCGGAAGAAATTCCACAGAAAAGCTGAGAAAAGAGATTGCCCGTCTGGAAAAAGAGCTGACTCGGACTCGAACTGCTCTTGAAGCCATTACCAGCGGTCAGGCAGACGCGGTCATCGGGCCTCAATGTCCTTACCTACTTAAAGCCAAGCAGGCAGAAGATGCTCTCCAGCAAACCCTGCGGGAAAAAGATGTGCTGATAAAAGAGATCCACCACCGGGTTAAGAATAATTTGCAGATCATCCTGAGTTTGATTCATCTTCAATTGAGAAACATTACCTCAGCAGAAGCCAGAGAAAGTCTTTTAACCCTTCAGAACCGGATCAGGACGATGGCTCTGGTTCATGAGAAGTTTTACCGGACAGAAAATATGGCTTCAATCAACATTGCCGAATATCTGGAGCGCCTGGCTATCCATCTTTTTACTGTTTATCGGGTTGCCCAGAAAAAGATCAAATTGCTAACAGATCTGGAATCATTCCAGGTTAACATCAACGTGGCTATTCCGGTGGGGTTGATCGTCAACGAACTGGTGACTAACTCGATAAAACATGCTTTTCCTGACTCCAATAAAGGCTGTGTTTCTATCAGCCTGAAATCTCAGGACGACGAAACCTGTCTCCTGAAAGTTGAAGATGATGGCCAGGGCTTATCTGAATCAGTCAACTGGCAGCAACCGTCAACTCTGGGCCTGGAGATTGTCAGGCTCTTGGCTGATCAGATAGACGCCAGAATCCAGCTTAATCCTGGTCCCGGTACCAGATTTGAGCTGAACTTCAAGAAAAATTCAAGCTGATCTGATAGTCTCCTGTCTTTAGTTCACCGAGATTCACTAATCATCAGTAATTATCATAAATATTTCTCTCTTCAGGCATTCACTTGAATATCTCCTTATCTCTTGTCTTTTTCAGTTGACTAAAAGCGGTCAAGTTCATAAGCTAAGGAAGATGGCTAAGCTCTTGCCGAGAAATGTTCAATGACTCAAAATTCAAAAAGAAATTATTATCTGGTTTTTTTAATTTTTTTAACTTTTTTTGTCATCTCTTTTTTGACCAACATTATTGGCCCGCTAATACCTGACATCATCCAGAGTTTTAATCTGAACTTAGCCCTGGCTGGCTTTTTGCCCTTTTCCTTTTTCATCGCTTATGGCGTAATGTCCATCCCGGCCGGTTTCCTGGTGGAAAAATATCGGGAAAAGGCGGTAATGTTGGTAGCTTTCACCGTGGCTTTTTCCGGAGCACTCCTTTTTGCTCTTTTCCCCGATTATCTCGTTGCTACCATATCGCTCTTTCTCATCGGCCTGGGTATGGCCATCCTGCAGGTGGCCATCAATCCGCTCCTTCGCCTCTCAGGCGGCGAAGAACATTTTGCCTTTAATTCGGTCATGGCCCAGCTTATTTTTGGCAGCGCTTCTTTCCTCAGCCCGAGACTCTATTCTTACCTTGTAACCAATCTTCCGGCTGATTCGGAAAAACACAATATTTTACTCCAGACTCTCAGGCCCCTGGTTCCCAAAAATCTGCCCTGGGTTTCACTCTACTGGGTTTTTGCTCTGACTACCTTAACGATACTTTTCATCATCTTCATCTCCCGCTTTCCCCGGGTAGAACTCAAAGAAGAGGAAAAAGCCGGCACCTGGGGAATTTATAAAATCCTGTTCAGAAAAAAAATTGTCCTCCTTTATTTTCTGGGGATTATGGCCTATGTTGGCAGCGAACAGGGCCTGGCTAACTGGATTTCTCAATTCCTTAAAACCTATCACGGACTTGACCCGCGGACCGCTGGCGCCAGCGCAGTATCTTATTTCTGGGGGCTGATGACTGTCGGTTGCCTTCTCGGTTTGCTGCTGCTCAAACTCATCGACAGCCGGAAAGTCCTGGTCGGGTTTTCCCTTACCGCCATCGTTCTTCTTTCCCTGGCTCTCTTCGGTCCGGCTGAAGTTTCCCGATGGGCTTTTCCGCTGCTGGGCTTTGCGGCTTCGGTGATGTGGTCAATCATCTTTTCCTTGGCTCTTAATTCTGTAGACTCCTGCCACGGAGCTTTTTCTGGAATTCTCTGCACCGGAATAATCGGTGGAGCTCTGGTGCCCCTGTTGATTGGCTGGCTTGGCGACCATATTGGTCTCCGTCAGGGGATGTTTGTCCTTTATCTGACCCTTGGATACATCCTGAGCATCGGGCTCTGGGCCAGACCACTCATCACCAATAAAACCATCCAGAGGAGAAAGAAAAAACGCCTGGAAGCAGCCTGAGGTTCAAGGAGAAAACAATGGTACTCATCGGTGTTGACCTTGGTGGCACCAATGTTCGGGCCGGTTTAGTAGAAGGTGACCGAGTGGTTAAAATTGCCACTCAGCCTGTTCGCAGTCAGGGCAAAGCTGAAGAAGTCCTGGCTGACCTGAAAGCAGTCATCGACCGGGTCTACTCGGCTGAAGTTCAGGGCATCGGCCTTGGAGTTCCGAGCGTGGTTGACCTGGAGACCGGCACCATTTACGATGTCCAGAGCATCCCGGCCTGGAAAGAAGTCCCGCTCCGAAAAATCCTGGAAGCTGAGTATGGTCTTCCAGTTTATGTCAACAACGATGCCAACTGCTTTGCTGTCGGGGAAAAGCACTATGGCCAGGGAAAAGAGTTCCAGAATTTGGTCGGGCTGATCATCGGCACCGGTCTGGGCGCTGGCATCATCGCTAACGGCCACCTGTACTCAGGCACAACTTGTGGAGCCGGCGAATTTGGCATGCTTCCCTATCTCGATTCTAACTTCGAGCGCTACGCTTCGGGACAATTTTTTCTCAAGTCTTACCGGACCTCGGGTAAAGAACTTTTTGAACGGGCAAAGACAGGTGATGAAAAAGCCTGGGAAATTTTCCAGGAATTCGGCCGGCATCTGGGCGAAGCCATCAAAGCTATCATCTACGCAGTTGACCCTGAAGCTATCATCCTAGGCGGATCGGTCAGCAGAGCCTTCGATTTCTTCAAGGACTCTATGTTTGAAACAATTTCTTCTTTTGCCTACTCCCTGGCCCTGAGGCGGATCCAGATTAAAGTTTCAACCGCTGAAAATACGGCTATTCTCGGGGCGGCTGCCCTGTATCTGGACATTAATTAACTATCAGCCCGTTCTGAAAATTTTTTAAAACCGCTCTCAAGATAAGTGATGAATTCTTGCCCTGAGCTGTAAGGATAATAAAGTCAACACCATTGACTAAAGCCACAGCAGATCTTCCAGGCGAAATTATCATCGGCCTTCTTTTTCCCCAGACCTTTTCATAGACCAGTTGACCTTCGTTGACTTCCTTCTTGAGCCGGGTCAGGATAAATTGTTCAAAATTTTCCGCCGGGAACCAGCCCTCCTGAAAGAAATTAACCAGCTCGCCCTCTGGTCCCTTTAATGTTAGCAGGGTCTTATCAGGCCAGACTTTATCCAGGTCTTCAAAAGTAAAACCCACCGGTGCCACCAGACTTATCTGCAGTCCAAAATTCTGATAAGTCCTATCCTTAACTTCATACGCAGGTTTGCCAGCTTCAACCTTGAAAGTTTTTCCTCTTAAACTATATTCCAGAATTTCTATTTCCACATTGCCAAAAATTTTCTGAGCAGCCGACAAGCTCTCACTGAAACCCTCATCCAGACTACTCCAGGCAATGGCCAGTCTGGCCGGGTCAGCCGCCCCTGGTCCAGGAATCGCGGCATCAAGCGGAATCCATTGGCCATCAATCCAGGCTTCCACCCAGGCATGACCGCCCCAGATGCCCTGAGCATAGGCCAGACCAAAAAGATAGCGCGAAGCAAGGCCGCCAGAGCGCAGCAGGGCTGCCAGAAGCGCGGCATAGCCGGCACAGGTTCCCCTTTTGTTTTTGATAATCTCAGACGAAGGGGCAAAAACCAGACCGAGATCAAAAGTCATATTCTTAGCGACCCAATCTCTTAATTTAACAGCTTTTTGAAAAACATCTTTTTCTGAACCGACAACCTCCTGGGCCACTCTTTTTATTTCAGGATCTTCCGGGTCAATGTAAGCATTGGCTTTAAGATAAGGAGAAAGTTCTTCCGCCGAAATTTTTTTCTTTGATTCCTGGACCGGTCTTAAAGCCACCCTGTTCAGCTCCAGGACCATGGTCTCTTTATCCTGCTTGATTATTTTTTGATATTCATTCTGAATTTCTGGCCAGCCAAGCTCAGGCTTTTTGTGTTTTAATCTGATAACCACCCGGTCCAGCTGACGGGCCTGGGGCAAGCGGCAGTTGGCTTTAACCAGACTGACCCGATACTGGTCCTGGTTGAGACTCATCTCTCTCATCCCGCTCAGGGCTTCCTCTTCGGTCGAAAGAAGAGTTACCATATCGCCAAAAGGCGAAGGCTCGACTGATTTTATCTCCAGGCCGACGCTATCAAGCCAGACCACACTGGTATAGGCCAGGCTGCTCAATTTCTCTTCTATTTTCATCACTTTTATTTTTTCACCTTTGTGTTCAAGCTCTTCGGCACTTATCAGATTTCTTTCGCCCGCAACTACCTGAGACAACTCTGCTACCAGTGTTTTAAACTCGAGCTTATCGCCTGTTTTTTTCAGGCTCCTTAAAGTCAGCTGCCGAATTCCTTCCGGTCCAAGAAGCTTCCCTGTATAAGGAAGCTCGCGGGAAAAAGTTCTACCCCCGGCTGTGCTTTTTAAAAGCACCTTGCCTTCCTGAACTTCAGCTTCAATTTTTATGAGCTGAGAAGACATCAGCTGGTCTGAAATTATTTTCTTTAAACTTCCGTCTTCGGTCTCAAGATACTCTGAATTGAAAATTAGCTCAATCCTTTTCCCCAGACGGTTAAAAACTATTCTGGATTCAGTGATGGTTTTATAATTCAAAAGGTCATCTTTCTGGATTTTTTCCACCGTTTCTTGGTAGTAACCAACTTTTTGGTCTCCCAGCATAATCGTATACCAGTGAACTTCGGTGGCAGTATTTTTTAACTGGCCTCCCCGGGGAAAAGCAAAAAGAAAACTACCTCTCCAGATTATCAGCATAGCCAGAGCCAGAACCAAGGGTCTGAATAAATTCTTTTTTTTCATTTTTTCTCTACCTTTTTATTCTCCAATTATTTATTTTAATTTTAACTCAGTTGCCTGGCTGTCACGAAATTTTTTAAAAAATTTTATAAAACCTGTTGCCTGACTGAAAGCTCTGGACTAGAAGCAAGAAAAACCATACCAAAAAGCTCTGCTTACCAGCCAGTATGAGACACTCGAGTGAAAACTCAGATAAAGAGAAGAGCTAAGCGGTAGACGAGGGCCGCAATCAGAGCGGACATGGGGATAGTAAAAATCCAGGCCCAGACGATTCTTAAGGTGACCTGCCATTTGACCGAAGAGACACTCCGGGCAACTCCCACACCTGTTACTGCACCAGTGATAACGTGAGTGGTAGATACCGGAATTCCCAGATGAGTAGCCATAAAGATACTGGCGGCGCTGGCCGTTTCGGCACAAAAACCGTCAATCGGCCTGAGTCTAACGATTTTCTGACCCATGGTCTTAACGATCCGCCAGCCACCACTTAGGGTTCCCAGAGCGATTGCCGTATGAGCTGAAAGCACTATCCACAGCGGGATGTGAAATGTTTTCAGATGTCCTGAAGTAAAAACCAGGCTGGCAATTATTCCCATGGTCTTTTGAGCATCATTTCCGCCGTGACCCAGGCTGTATAAAGCTGCTGAAAGAAGCTGCAATCTTCTCGACCACAGGTTTATAACCCGCAGCGGCTGTTTTCGCAAAAGCCAGGTGACGAGAACCATCAGTAGATTACCAATAATCATTCCAAGAATAGGAGCGATGAAAATGAAGGAAACAACTTTAACCCAGCCCTTGATGATAATCACTCTGAACCCGGCTTTAGTCACTGAAGCTCCTAAATAGCCGCCAATGAGAGAGTGGGATGAACTTGAGGGCAAACCCCAGTACCAGGTCAGAAGATTCCAGGTTATCGCGCCCATGAGGCCACAAAAGATAACCAGGGGATCAACAACCTTGATATCAATCAGACCGACGCCAATGGTTTTAGCCACACCTGTGCCAAAGATGAGAAAAGCGACAAAGTTAAAGAAAGCTGCCCAGATCACTGCCTGTTTCGGGGTGAGTACTCTGGTGGAAACTACCGTGGCCACCGAATTGGCGGCATCGTGAAGGCCATTGGTAAAATCAAAGGCCAGAGCAATAGCGATTATAAAAACAATGAAGACAAAGCTCCAGCCACCCATCCCCATGATCAACTGCTTTTAACCACAATGCCCTCGACCGTGTTGCTGACTCTTTGATAAACATCCATAATTGTCTCCAGAATGAACAGAATATCTTTCCACTTCATAATGCTGACCGGATCTTTCTCTTCCGAAAACAGCTTCTGCAAAGACCTGGCATAGACCAGGTCGCCCTTATCTTCCAGATCGTGGATGCTGCGAATGAGTTCACCTATCGAAGGCGTGTACTTCTGGGACCTAAAACATTCGGCTACCAAATCGTTGAGTTTTACGGTGGCTTCCCTGGAAAAGGTGGCAAATTCATCGACAAAGTATTTTTTTTCGTTCAGGTTGTAGAGATAAACATTATGGATAGCGTTCTCGATGAGGTCGATGATATCATCAATTTCATGGACAAGACGGTAGATGTCTTCACGGTCGAAGGGAGTGATGAAGCACTGGTTAAGAAGTCTGATAATCTGATGGGCAACGTTGTCTGCTTTATGCTCGATCTGCTTAGCTTTCTCCCAGTATTTAGCCGAATTATCAAAATGTTGTGAAAAATCATAAAAAATCTCAGTAACTTCAGAAAGACAATCGGAGAGCTCTTCAAAGTGCTGAGCGAAGGCTGGTTCCTTGGGCAGTAAAAATTTCATTATTATGACCTGAAATTAATTAAGCTATAATCTAACCCAAAAGCCTTCTGATTTCAAGCAACAGCCTGATCTTTATCGGAATAGCGGTTGACCGACCCTGCCGGCTATGTTATAAGGAAACCTTATTTTTTCCTGAGAAATAGTTTCTACGGAGGAGATGAATGTCCGGGTCATTGTTTCGCACCAAGCCGATTCAGGAATTGCTGGCTGAAACCACTGAAGCCGGCCATACTTTAAAAAAAGCTCTTCGAGCCTGGGATTTAGTGGCCATCGGTATCGGCTGCATCGTGGGTGTGGGAATTTTTGTCCTGCCTGGAGTCCAGGCCGCTAATCATGCTGGTCCGGGAATCATGCTGTCATTTGCCATCGCTGCTTTGGCCTGTGCCTGTTCGGCTCTCTGCTATGCTGAGCTGGCCGCCATGATTCCAGTTTCTGGCTCAGCCTATACCTATGGTTACGCCACCTTAGGTGAACTCCCGGGCTGGATAATTGGCTGGGATCTCATTCTGGAATACATGGTGGCAGCTGTTCTGGTCAGCACCGGCTGGTCAGCTTACTTTGTCAACTTGCTGAACAATTTGGGAGTTTATCTTCCACAAGAGTTTGTGGCTTCGCCCTGGGACAAGACCCCAGGAATGATCAACCTGCCAGCAGTTCTCGTCGTCCTTCTGCTCGCGGTTCTGCTGATTCGCGGAGTTAAAGAAAGTTCCAGAGCTAACCTAGTGATTGTCATCATCAAGATTGCAGTCATCCTTTTCTTCATCGTTATGGCTGCACCCCATGTCAATCCGGAGAACTGGAAGCCTTTTATGCCTTACGGCTTCAAAGGCGTGATGACTTCGGCCGCCATAGTTTTCTTAGCCTTTGTTGGTTTCGATGCCGTTTCCACCGTGGCCGAAGAAACAGTCAATCCCCAAAAAGATATGCCCATAGGCATTATGGGTTCATTGCTGGTAGCCACCATCCTCTACATGGCAGTTTCAGCTATTATGACCGGTGTTGTTTATTATACAAAACTCGGGGTGGCTGACCCGGTAGCTCTGGTTTTAAACGAACTTCATAAGCCCTGGGCTTCAATGATTATTAGCATTGGGGCTTTAGCTGGTATCACTTCGGTTCTTCTGGTTTTGCTGATGGGTCAGCCCAGAATATTTTTCTCCATGTCCCGAGATGGGCTGCTTCCTGAAACTTTCTCCCGGGTTCATCCGCGGTTTAAAACCCCCGTGACCACAACTCTGGTTACCGGTGGAATTGTGGCTGCGGCCGCGGGTCTTACGCCCATCAATGTCTCTTCTGAGCTGGTTTCCATAGGTACACTTTTTGCTTTTATTATCGTCTGCTCCGGGGTTATTCTGCTCAGGTACAAGCGTCCGGATTACCGTCGTCCTTTCAGAGTCCCGTTGTTCCCGGTAATGCCAGCTATCGGCGGTCTTCTCTGTGCCTATCTGATGATCAATCTGCCCAAGACGGCCTGGGAAAGATTCGTCATCTGGCTGGTGATTGGCCTTTCAATTTTCTTCCTCTATGGACGAAGGCACAGCCGTCTGGGAAAACAAGAAAAACCAGAATAGGCCACAAAGAAAAATACCCGGTTAATCTGGATTTTTTACAAACCTGTGATAAAATAAAAACTTAAGTGGTAACTTATTTATATTAATTTTTGCTCACCTTTTACGGGCATAATAATCCACTGATAAAATCTCAAAAATGAGGTGTTCCTTTCTATGAACAGAGCGATGGAGCGAAGGCGAAATATCGGAATCAGTGCTCACATCGATTCCGGTAAGACCACTCTGACCGAGCGGATACTCTATTACTGCAAAAAAATCCACCGGATTCACGAAGTCAAGGGAAAAGAAGGTGGCGGGGCCACCATGGATTATATGGAGCTCGAACGAGAAAGAGGAATAACCATCACTTCAGCCACCACCAACGTCACCTGGAATGACTATTCCATCAATATTATTGACACTCCTGGCCATGTGGACTTCACCATAGAAGTGGAAAGATCGCTAAGGGTTTTGGACGGCGCTATTTTAGTTCTTTGCTCTGTCGGTGGGGTACAATCTCAGACCCTGACTGTTGACAAACAGCTAAAAAGATACAGGATTCCCTGTTTAGCCTTTATTAACAAGCTTGACCGGATCGGAGCCAATCCCTTCAAGGTCAAGGACCAAATAAACGAAAAACTTGGCCGGCGGGCCGCGCTGCTGCAGATACCCATCGGCCTTGAAGATAAATTCCAGGGCGTGGTCGATCTGGTCAAAATGAAAGCCCTCTACTTTGATGGTCCTAACGGAGAAATCGTCAGGGAAGAAGAAATTCCGGCTGAACTGGAAGATAAAGCCTGGCAATCCCGCGAAGAACTTCTGGATACAGTGTCTCTTTTTTCCGATGAACTGACTGCAGCCGTCCTGGAAGACCGGGTGACGGAAGAGCTTCTCCTCAAAGCTATTAGGAAAGGCACAATTTCTCGAGAATTTACCCCGATTTTTCTCGGCTCTGCCTACCGGAACAAGGGGGTTCAGCCCCTACTTGACAGCGTGGTCAATTTTCTCCCTGATCCGTCTGAAGTGGAAAACATTGCCTTAAATCTTGACCAAAATGAAAAAAAGATACTACTTAAAGCTAACTCCAATGCCCCCTGCGTCTCTTATGCCTTCAAGCTTGAAGACGGACCTTACGGCCAGTTGACTTACCTTCGAATCTATCAAGGAAGCATCAAAAAAGGCGATGAGCTTTTTAATACCAGGTCAAAGCAAAAATTCAAAGTTGGCCGGGTAGTCAGGATGCATGCCGACCATATGGAAGATATTGAAGGAGCTGGAACCGGAGATATTATCGCTCTATTCGGTGTCGACTGCGCCTCAGGCGACACCATCTGTTCTCCAGGCCTAAATTATGCGATGACTTCCATCTATGTTCCTGAACCGGTCATCTCCTTAGCCATCGAGCCAGCCGATAAGACCTCAACTGACCGTTTAGCCAGAGCTTTAGCCCGGTTTATTAAAGAAGACCCGACCTTCAGGATGTACATCGATCCGGAATCCAAGCAGACCATCATTCAGGGTATGGGTGAGCTTCATCTGGATGTTTACATCGAAAGAATGAAAAGAGAATACCGGGTTGAGGTTACCACTGGCCGGCCACAGGTGGCGTATCGGGAAACCATCACGACCAGAGCTGATTTCGATTATACCCATAAAAAGCAAACTGGCGGTGCTGGTCAGTTTGGCCGGGTAATGGGTTATATCGAACCTTTCGAAGGAACCTATGAATTCATCAATAAAGTTAAAGGCGGACACATTCCCAGGGAATTCATTTCCTCTTGCGACAAGGGATTTCAGGCTTCGCTTCGGAAAGGTCAGCTGATCGCCAGCCCGGTCATCGGCCTTAGAGTTGTCCTGACTGACGGGCAGTTCCATCCGGTTGATTCTTCTGATATCGCTTTTCAGTTAGCCGCTCAAGGGGCTTTTAAACAGACCTACAAAAAAGCCAGGCCGCAGATTCTCGAGCCAATCATGAAAGTAGTGGTGGAAAGCCCCTCAGAATTCTCCGGTAATGTTTTTGGCAGCCTGATTCAGCGACGGGGAATTATCGTCAGCTCAATCGAAGATGGCATTTATTCCCGGATTGAAGCTGAAGTTCCCTTGAGTGAAATGTTTGGCTACTCGACAGTCCTGAGGTCTATGACTCAGGGAAAAGCGGAATTTACCATGGAATTTCTCAAGTATGGCAAAGTCCCAGCCAATGTGGCTGAGCAACTCAGGGAAGAGCAGCGGAAAAAACTTGAAGCTGAAGAGAAAAAATAGTAAAGAAAGAGGAGCGCTACCATGGTCAGAAAAACACTTTCAGCCCGGAGCCCGATAAAAATGATGGAAAAGAACATCAGCGGTGGATTCGGGCCGGGAAACTTAGGTGTTTTTGCTTCCAGAAAGGGCGTGGGCAAGACTGCCTGTTTAGTCCAGATTGCCCTTGATCGCCTTTTTGAGGAAAAGCCGGTCATTCATGTTTCCTATGCCAGCCGGGTGGATTACATCATCAGCTGGTATAAAGAGATTTTTAAGAATCTGGCCACCCAGCAGAATCTCCAATCAGCCATGGAAGTTCACGACCGGATCATCCGCAACCGGGTGATTATGAACTTCAGACAGGAAGGGATGAAAACCGAACAGGTGACTAAAAGCCTGGAAGCTTTGCTCGGACCGGGAAATTTTCGGGCCAAAACCATCATCGTCGACGGGTTTAATTTCTATCTACCCTGGGCCGAAGACCTGGCTCTGTTCAAAAAATTTGCCAGCGAACACCAGGTTGAATTCTGGTTCAGCTGTTCACTCAAAGGTGAAGATCCGCTGTTCAACGAACAGGGAATTCCCTTCATTCTCCAAGATTATCTGAGTTCTATCGATGTCATCATCACCCTGGAACACGACAACAGCCACGTCAAGCTGAATCTGGTTAAAGACCATGACCGGATATCAAATAAGAAGTTAAGGCTGCAACTCGACCCGCAAACCCTGCTTCTGGCTAAAATTTAATAAGCGGGCTCTAACTTGACTGTCTTAATCTGTCAGAATATCATAGCTTCTGTGATAGAAAATCACTTCCAATCATCCGAAAATTGTCCTGTTTATACTCAATTTAAAAATCTGAAAAACCCTGAGGGGAGGTCCAGATATGCCTAAGAAAATGGGACTTTTTCTTTTTTGTCTGTTATTCCTGACTGTTTGGCTTCAGGCCACTTTTAAAAAAGAAGACATCAGAGTCGACAAGCTGGAAAATGGCTTGAAAATCATTTTTTACCAAGACCCTAAAATACCTAACATTGCTTATTACACCTTTTTCCGCGTTGGTTCCAGGAATGAACGTCCGGGACTGACAGGAGTTTCGCATTTTATCGAGCATATGATGTTCAATGGCACGCAGAGGTTTGGTCCCGGCGAGTTTGACCGGATCATGGAATTTTATGGTGGCTCAAACAATGCTTATACCGGCGACGATTTTACGGCTTACACCGACTGGTTCCCTTCTCAGGCTCTGGAAAAAATGATCGAACTTGAAGCTGACAGGATGCCAGGGTTAGTCTTTGACCCCCAGGTGTTAGAGTCGGAAAGGGGCGTGGTGGCTTCAGAAAGGCGAATGAGTGTTGAGAACAACAATGAAGCGATGCTTAATGAAAACGTCAGAGCGACAGCCATTATGGCTCACCCCTATCATTGGGAGGTGATCGGCTGGATGAGTGATATTCTCGGCTGGCACCGGGATGAAGTTAGGCAGTACTACCGCACCTACTATGCGCCCAACAATGCGGTGCTGGTGGTTGTCGGCGATTTCGACAGTGAAAAAACTCTGGAGCTTATAAAAAAATACTATGGAAATATCCCCGCTCAAACACCCCCACCAGCGGTGACCACGACTGAACCACCGCAGATGGGCAAGAAACAGGTCCTGATCCAGAAAGAAGCCCAGAGCCCTTCCTTTATGGTTGTCTATCATGCCCCGAGCTGCCAGGACCCAGACTTTTTTGCCCTGTCCATCCTGGAAAAGCCCCTTCTCCGTGGTGAAAGTAGCCGTTTGTATCGAAGATTGGTCCGGGATGAACAATTAGCCATTTCGGTATCCGGCGGAATAGAGGAGAAAATAGACCCGTTTCTTTTCACCATCGAAGTCAAACCCCGTCCGGGAGCTGACCTTGACCAAATAGAGAAAACAATCGACCAAGAGCTGGCCAGGGTTTTTGACCAGGGTATAACCGAGCAGGAGTATCAAAAAGCCCTGAATATCATCAAGAGCGATTTTTATTTCAGTCTGCAAACCATCTCGGGAAAAGCCAACCTGCTTGGAGCCGCTGAAGTCCTCTTCGGCAGCTATGAAAAGCTCTTCACCATAATTGACAGCTATGCTGCTGTTAAGCGCCAAGCCATTCCGGCCGTAGCCAGAAAATATTTCCACGAGAAAAACAAAACCGTGGGCAAGTTAATTCCGGAAGGAGGCAAGCAATGACCAGGTCATTGATAACAATTTTATTGATTATATTGTTAATGCCGGTGGTGGCCATGAGCTCGGTTAAACTTCCTCAACCAGAAAAAATCAGCCTGGATAATGGTCTGACAGTCTTTTTTTATAAAAATTCAGAACTGCCTTTAGTCAGTTTCCGCCTGTTGATAAAAGGAGCCGGCAGCGCCTTTGAACCCCAGGGACTCGATGGGCTGGCCAATTTCACCGCTGACCTATTACTGAAGGGCACAAAAACTATGGACGCTGAAGCCATAGCTGAAGCTCTTGATTTTATGGGAGCCAGGCTGGATATGAGCGCGGCCGAAGAATATGCCACAGCCAGCGGAGAGTGTCTGTCAGAGCATCTTGCCCGGCTTTTGCAGATTGCTGCTGATTGCCTCATTTCTCCGGCTTTTAAAGAAGATGAGTATAAGAAAGAGCTGGCCAGAAAAATTGACACCTTGAAAGCTGTCAAAGATAATCCCGGCCAGGCCCTTCGCTTATATTTCAGAAAAGCCTATTTCGCCGATCATCCTTTTGGCCACATTTCCATAGGGACAGAATCATCTTGGCAAAAAATGACTCTGGCTGAAATAAAAAAGTTCTATTCGGCCAGGTTCAGACCGGACATGGCTATTATGGCTGTGGTCGGAGATGTGGATAAAGAGAAATTGCTGGGAATTTTAAAATCAACCATCAATCAATGGCCAAAACCAGTTGCCCCTGCTCCTTCGACCGACCTCCCACCTGTTCCGGCACCAAAGGGTAAAAAATTAATCTTGGTCGATAAACCTGATGCCACTCAATCTTACTTCGCTCTCGGCGCTGCCGGATATTCTGTGGGTGATAAAATATCGGCCAGAGCGGGCATCATGAACACCCTCTGGGGCGGTCGTTTTACTTCCTGGCTGAATACCGAGCTGAGGATTAAAAGGGGGCTGACTTACGGGGCCGGCAGTAGCTTTCAGTCGTGGAAAACTGGCGGTCTGTTTATGGCCACTTCCTATACCAAGAATGACAAAATCGGCGAAATGCTGGACATCACTTTTGATCTGCTGAAAAAAGCTAAGGATAAAGGCTTTTCAACTGAAGAAATGGAAAGCGTTAAAAATTACATCCTGGGGCAGTTCCCGCCGACTCTTGAAACCAATGGCAGTAAAGCCAACGCCTATCTCCGGCTGATTTATTACAGCCTGGGCTTTGATTATTACGATCGGTACCTTAACGAAATAAGCAGCGCCAGACCTGAAGACATAAAAGCGGCTGCGGCCAAACTTCTGCCTGAATCGGACTTCGTCCTGGTGGTGGTGGGCAAAGGCAGTGAAGCCAAGAAACAGCTGGAAAAATATGGGAAATTCGAGGAAAAGAAAATTACTGACCCTGATTTTTGATTGCTCTGGAAGCCAGAAAATTTAGCTGAATTAACGGAAGATATTCAGAAAAACTGTGATGATCAGCGCATTGGTGAAGTCGATGAAAAAGGCCCCGACCATGGGCACCACCAGAAAAGCTCTCGGAGCCCGGCCATAACGTTCGACTATGGCTTTCATATTGGCCATGGCATTAGCCGTCGTGCCAAGAGCAAACCCACAGTAACCGGCACTCATCACCGCCGCTTCATAGTCTCTGCCCATTAATTTGAAGACCGGAATAATTGCCACCGCCGCCACCAGAATCACCTGAGCCAGAAGAATGATCAGCATTGGCAAAAACAGTCCGGCCATTTCCCAGAGCTTCAGGGTCATCAGGGCAATTACCAGAAACAGATTCAGAGAAACATGTCCGAGATCATCTATGACTTTCTGGTCGAGACCGAGCAGGCCGGTGTAGTCATCAAAATTTCTGATGATGGCGGCCACAAACATCGCCCCAATATAGGCTGGCAGAGTGATATTCAGACTGGCAAACCACTTACTCACCCAGGAACCAGCCCACATGGCCAGAAGAATTATGACCACGCTTTTAAGCAGGACAAAAGAACTCTGGTCTTCAGATTTCCCCTGAGCTGAAGCTTGCCGGCTTAAGGCCTGTTCCACGATTTCTTCGGGGGCTAATTCCGGAGCTTCCACTCCTTTCTGTCGAACCTTTCTTAACCTGCCTTTTTCGATTAAAAAAGTGCCGACCGGTCCACCAAGAAGACCGCCTGAAATAATTCCGAAGACGGCGGCGGCTACGGCCACGGTGGTGGCCGCGGAAACTCCGGCCTGCTCGAACACCGGACCAAAAGCCAGAGCGGTGGCTGGACCACCGGTTTGAGTAACTGACCCACAGATAACACCAAGGAGAGGGTTCAGGCCAAAGGGGAGGGCCAGGACTATACCCAGAAGATTCTGGCAGATGACTATAACTGTAGCTATCAGAAAAAATATCAACACCTGCGGTCCACCCACCCGAAGGAGTGACAGACTGGCGGCCAAGCCGATGGTGGTAAAAAAGGCAATCATCAGCGGATCACGCAGGGTGGTATCAAATTGAAAAGGAGTTATCTGATATTGATGAAAGATCAAGGTAATGAGAGAAATCAGCAAACCTCCGACCACCGGCGCCGGGATGTTAAAACGTTCGAGCGGCCTGATCAACCGGCGAAGGCCGTAGCCAGCAAACAGCACCACTCCGGCAAAAGCCACAGTTTGAATCAGGTCAAGCTGGAGCAAAATGTCTCCTTTCAATCCATCTGGAATTTCACCCTAACCGGAGGTCTTCAGAACAGTCAGGCTGCCGGCATAAGGCTCAACCTTTTCTCTAAGACTTCACTTTCTCCAGAAGCCTCTCCTTGGTATAGGGAATCAACCCGCCGGCGTCGATGATCGCTTGCCTGCTTTTCGGTAAGGGCAGTGTTTTGAATTCGTTGCCGGAAGTCTGGTTGATAATTTTTTCCGGTAAAATTTCCAGCTCATCGCCTTCTTCGGCTTCAATCTCCGGGCAGACAATCACCTTCAGCCCCAAGTTGATGGCGTTCTGCAGGAAAATCCGGGCAAAATTCTTAGCCACAATCACCAGCTCATGACCTTTGAGGGTCGAAGCTGCCTGCTCCCGGGAAGAACCGCAACCAAAATTTTTGTCAGCGACTACCACACTACCGGCCGGAATTTCACCATTTTTTAACCTGGCGTTGAACTCAGGAAAATCAGCAAAAGCATACTGAGGTGTTTCCGTCGGCAAAACCGTGGCCATATATCTTCCAGGATAAATGATGTCAGTCGAAACATCGTCACCGAGTTTTAAAACCACTCTGGCCATGTTATTTGCCTCCTTTCCTGGGGTCAGTGATGTATCCGGTCAGAGCAGAGGCTGCAGCCACGGCTGGCGAACACAGATAGACGTCAGCTTTGGGATTGCCCATCCGGCCCTTGAAGTTCCGATTGGTTGTAGATAGAGCCACCTCACCGTCTCCCAGAGCTCCCTGATGAACACCTAAGCAGCAGCCACAGCCCGGGTTCATCACCACCGCCCCGGCTTTAACCAGATCAGCAATGTAGCCAAGTTTCAGGGCCTGCTGGTAAATCCGGAAAGAGGCCGGAAAGACCAGCATCCTGACCCGGCGAGCAATCTTTTTGCCTTTGAGAATTCTGGCGGCCACAGCCAGATCGTCGAGCCGACCGTTGGTGCAGGAACCGATGACAATCTGGTCAACCCCGACTTTACCAACCTGGCTGACCGGTTTGACATTATCCACGGTGTGCGGGCAAGCTACCATCGGCTCAAGCTGGGAAACATCAATTTCAATCACCTGATCGTATTCGGCATCCGGGTCAGGCCCAAAGACCTCAATTTTTCCTTTAACCTTAGCTTCTTCTTTCAAATAATGCCGGGTTTCTTTATCCGGTGGGACAATACCGGAAGTGGCCCCGGCTTCGACCGACATATTGCAGACAGTCAGGCGGCCGGAAGTGGGCATCTTCTCAATAGCCGGGCCGTGATATTCCAGCACCTTGAAATTAGCGCCTTCGGCTGTAATTTTGCCAATAAGATAAAGGATAAAATCTTTCGGCAGAACATAATGCGGAAACTTTCCCTCAGCCACAACCTTGATTGTTTTCGGCACTTCAATGTTCACTGCTCGACCCAGAGCCCAGACTGAAGCCATTTCGGTGGCCCCGATGCCAAAACTGAAGGCCCCCAGAGCACCGTGGGATGTGGTGTGGCTGTCAGTTCCAACCACCACCGTCCCCGGCAAAACATAACCATTTTCAGGCAGAATCTGATGACAGATACCGCCCTCATCCCCGCGGATGTCGTGGAACTTTTTGATTTTCTGAGCAGCCACGAATTCGCGGATTTTTTTCTGATTGGTGGCAGTTTTGGAGCTTTCGGCTGGAACCCGATGGTCTAAAATGATGGCAATCTTATTTGGATCCCAGACCTTGGGCTCGAGTCCCGTCTCCTTGTAAATTTCCAGAAATTGATTGAGGACCAGAGCCGCATTTTCATGCGACATGGCCAGGCTGACTTTTGGCTCGACGACTTCACCGGCTTTGACTGATTTTTTCCCGGTGGCTCGAGCCAGGATTTTCTCAACCATAGTCAGGCCCATAGGTTTTTCCTCCTTCCCCAGCTCAGGGGCTGGAAATCAAAAATAGCTGATCTTTTAGGCCATAGATCAAGCGGGTTATTTATATTTAAATTGTAACCTATCCTTGGGCAAGAATTCATCTTCCAGAGCTCGGTAATCCTTCAGTCCGACAAAAGTGGTATATTCTTCAAAAGGTGTGATCCAGTCGGTTTCTCCAGCCAGAAGTCCGGTCGGTGATTTTTTCAAAGCGGTGAAGAAATCCATCAGCGCCCGGTGCATAACCATTATCGAAGCCACTGGAATTGACACCCGGCCAACTCCCATTCTGGCCAGCTCACGGATGGGAATTAATTCAGTCTTAACGCCGGTAATAGCATCCATCAGATTGACCGAAAGAGGGCCATTAATTTCTTTGACTGCTCTTTCGATGTCAGCTTTTGATTTGATCCCATCGATGAACACCAGGTCGGCACCGCCTTTCAAATAAAGATTGCCCCGACGGATAGCTTCATCCAGACCGGCGACAGCGAAAACATCGGTCCGGGCATTGATGATAAAATCAGGATCAAGTCTGTCCCTGACCTTGGTACAGGCTTTGATTTTCCCGACCATTTCTTCAGCCGGAATGACTTCCTTCCCGGCCATGTGACCGCAGCGCTTGGGGAAAACCTGGTCTTCAATGTTCATGCCGGCTGCGCCCATGGTTATAACTCTCTCGGTGACCCAGGCAGCGTTTATGGCATTGCCGCCGCCGGTATCCAGGTCAGCCATAACCGGAATGTTGACCGCCTGCACAATATTCCAGGTCAGGTCCAGAATGTCTTTCATCTGAACCAGACCGACATCAGGTTTGGCCAGGAGCGAACCGGCCAGACCGAAGCCCGAAACCTGGATGGCTTCAAAACCGCATTTTTCGATGATTTTAGCACTCAGCGCATCGTGGCAACCGGGAACGAGCACTGCCCGGCGTTCCATGATAGCTTTTCTTAGAATGGTCGATTTTTTCATCATCATCTCCTTTATAATGGTGATTATAAGAGAATTATTATAACCATTCACGGGCAACTTTGCCAGAGAAAGCCTTTCATCAAAAAGGCTAAGAAACCTCTAAGAAAATAAAGAGCAAGGCTGGGCGGTTCGGCTGATAGAATTTTTGTTTGTCTGAGAAAAACAATCGTGGTATACAGAATAAAACTCAATCTGGAGAACTTTATTGACTGGAAGAGGCAGGATTTTCGCTTATCTTTTTGGTTGGTACAGACAGACTCCGTCTCAAGCTAAGCGAGCCCTGCTGGCTTCCTGTTTTGGCTGGATGCTCGATTCCTTTGATGTGATGCTTTATGCCTTAGTTCTGACTCACCTGATGCGGGCCTTAGCCATGTCCAAACCGGCTGCAGGTTTTCTTGGGTCTTTGACCCTACTGGCTTCAGCCTTTGGCGGCATGATTTTTGGGTTGGTAGCTGACCGATTCGGCCGAACAGTGGCCCTGAGGGCCAGTATCCTGATTTATTCGGTTTTCACCGCCTTCTGCGGTCTTTCGCAGAATATCTTCCAGTTAGGTCTATTCAGAGTGTTCCTGGGACTGGGTATGGGCGGCGAATGGGCTTCGGGAGCGGCTCTGGTTTCAGAGTATTTTCCGTCCGAACACCGGGGCAAAGCCCTTGGTTTTATGCAAAGCTTCTGGGCGGTTGGCTATGCTTTAGCAGCTATGGTTACCGCGGTCATCCTTCCCCGTTTTAGCTGGAGAGCAGTGTTTTTCGTCGGTATTTTACCAGCTCTCATGGTCTTCTGGATCAGGTCAAAGGTTGAAGAGCCCCGACTCTGGCAGAAGACCAGACAGAAATCTCAAGATTTAGAAATATCCGACGAAACTTCCTGTAAATCTGACAGAGATGAAAAAAATAAAATAAACATCCCGGGTAAAGACGATTCTATTAGCCACGTGTTTCGTAGCCGACTGCTAAAAACAACCTTGGCCGTCACCCTGATGAACGCCCTGACCATGTTTGCCTGGTGGGGGTTTAACCTCTGGATTCCAGGTTATCTGTCCCTGAGTCAAAATCAGGGCGGCATCGGTCTGACCACAAGGCATATGTCATCTCTGGTGATCTTCATGCAGTTCGGCATGTGGCTCGGTTATCTAACTTTTGGCTACATCAGCGATGCCGTCGGCCGGAAGAAAAGCTATGTTTTTTATCTGATTTCGGCCAGCTTTCTGGTCTTTCTCTATTCGATTGCCAGAACTTCCCTGCTTCTTTTCTTTTTAGGACCGGTGGTCGCCTTTTTTGGAACAGGCTATTTTTCCGGGTTTGGAGCTTTAACCGCCGAGCTTTATCCGACGCGAATCAGAGCTACCCTCCAGGGAATCACTTACAACAGCGGCCGGATCATTTCGGCTATTTCCCCCTTAGCCATCGGGTCTTTAGCTCAGGAAAAAGGATTTCAGACAGCTTTCTGGCTGGTTTCAGCCGCTTTTATTCTGGCTGCCCTGACCTGGACCTTAATTCCCGAAACTAAAGGTAAAGAATTAGATTAAAAGGCCATATACTTTCAGCAGCCCTTCCGGCACCTCGCCATCTTCAGTCCACTGCTGATGGTTATAATAAGCATCCAGGATGGAGTTGTAGAGAACAGGGTCAACGACTTTTCCGGCCTGTGGTCCGGCGGTCAGGGGCTCAAGGAATTTCAGCGGGATAAAAGCATCGTAGTCGCGCTTTCTTCCCTGCTGATTATTGACATATCGTTCCAGAGCATAGATTCTACAGCCACATTCTTTCAGGGTTTCAGCTGAATATTCAAACCCCGTCAGCGCCCGATACATCTCCAGAAAAGTCGGTGAAGTAAAATCTTCAGTGAAAAAGTCACAGAGTCCCAGAGAATCGGTCAGAGCTTTGCCCAGTTGACTTCCGGCCACATAAGCAGCCAGGTTTTCAGCACCACTCAGCCCGCCTTCCTCCGCCTGAATTGTCCAGGCATAGGTGTGGTCACCACGGCCGCGGTTGGAGGTGCCGTAAGCGGTAAACATACCAGGGAAAACCTTGGGCTCAATTCCCGCATAGCCCAGACCAGCATAAGCTGTGGTCAGGCAGCGCATCACCTCTTCCGCACTAACTCCGGGCAAGCCACCCAGCAGCTCAGCTATGACCAGGTCAGTCGGTTTGGCCAGCAGGCGACCGAGGTCGGTCGTGCCATAGGTAATCTGTTCTAAGACTTTAATCATGCTTTCTGTGTTTCCAAATACCGGAGCTTCCCTGAATTTCAGCCAGCCTTTTTCCTTAAGTTCCATCGCCCCGGCCATTACACTGCCAAAGGTCATGGTATCAATACCGTATTCATTGCAGAGATGATTCAGATAGAAGATGCCGTCACGGTCAGTCAGACAGCAGTTAATCCACAGGGCGATGGTTTCAAACTCAGGCCGCACGCCTTCGTGAGCGTAAGGTCCGCTTCTGACCGAAGCTGTTCGGCTGCAGAGAATATGCCGGCAGCGGTTGCAAACTTTATGCTGGCCGGCAATCTCCAGAAAAGCCTTAGTCGAGACTCGACTATAAAACTCCGGGTCAAAATAGCCTTCATCAAAGTTATGCCAGGGCAGATAGCCGCCTCTTTTTCCCAGGTAACCGCCATTAAAAGCCCGGTCCAGCCACCAGGTGGTGCCGGTTTCCGGCCTGAAGGAGGCTGTCCAGTTGGGGTCGTGGACGTGAGCCTGAACGGCTTTATCTATTTGCTTGGCAGTTTCTAAAAATCGCTGGCGGTCAAAGTAAGCCGGAAGCTCCTGGCCATAGGCGGTGATGGCTACCAGGTTTTTTGAGCCAAAGACCGCTCCAGCTCCGCCCCGGCCAAAACTTCGGTGGTAGTCAGCAGTTAAGCTGGCAAAAGCCACCTGGTTCCAGCCGGCTGGCCCGGTGCAGGCAGTGGAAGAACCGGGATACCTCCGGGTCAAAAAATCAGTTATTTCTGATGTCCGGCCTAGAACCTTTTTCCCGTCTCGTTTTTCAAACAATTCTGGCTCGGCTTCCAGAATTTCGACCTTTCTTTCGTGTACTAAAATTCGGACAGGTTTTCGAGCCCGTCCATCAATTATCAGTTGATCTATCCCGGCCCGCTTGAGCATGTTTGGGAATAATCCACCGCAACTGGAATGAGTCAGCAGACCAAAAATCGGCGGTCTGTTCCCGAGCCAGCTCTGCTTTTCCGGCGAATAAGTCATTGGACTCATGAAGGAACAGGAGCCTCGGGAAGCTGTGGGAATCGTGGTATCATTTAAGGATGAATTGCCGATGATGAGCCGGTTGGATGGGGCTAGCGGGTCTTTCAGCCAGCCAGTTTTTCGGAGATGCTCAAAGATTAAACAGGCCTGAACCCCACGCCCGCCAAGATATTTCCGGTAGACTTCAGGATCAGCTTTTTTTAGCTCCACTTTTCCTGAGCTGAGATCAACAAAAACCCAGCGACCGGCATAACCCAAAAAAGAACTTTTATTACTCATCCCGTCTCCTGGAAAATTAATCGAGACAAAGAGATTATAAAAAAATGGCAGTCAAAGAGGCAAACTGTTTCTTTCTTGATAAATCTCATCCAGAAAGAACTTTAAAGAATTATTTTTCAAACGACTTCCTGATAAAAGAAGCGAGCTAAAAGTTCTGGCCTGCTTCGGCCGAAAAAGCAAAATTTAAGGGAAAAATATAGACCCCGTCTTCAAACGTCTATGATTTTTTGCCTCGCTTTTCGGGGATAATTCGGGGAATAAATAAACTGACCTGACCGGGAGCCAGAAAAAGCTAACGGCCTCTTACTGTGTAAATCACCGGCCGCGGCAGGTAAATAATTTTAAGGTCTTTGATTTGCTGACCGGGCTTAAGTTCCACCTTCAGCGGAAGTTCTGTGACCTGTTTTACCCCCTTAGGCAGCGTTTCTTCATCCACAAGTAGCTCATAGGGACCCGGCACAATGTTTTCAAAAATGAAATTGCCTTTTTCGTCAGTATAAGTATTCAGCTCTTCACTTCTCATTTTTTCCAGGGCCGGGGCCAGGCCTTCCTCTGGGACAGGCTTCAACAGAATCAGCCCGTCCTTCAGCGGCTGATCTTCTTCATCAAGTAAACCATTTTTATTGTTATCCTGAAAGACTTTGCCAGCAATTGTTGCTCCTTCTACCAGAACAATGTCCAGCTTTGAAGTTTTCCTTTTTTCTACCACTACCGTTTGTCGTTCCGGGCTCAACAGATAATAATCCGCCGGGATATACCTGATATCCAGGCTGACCGTGTGAAGGCCTTCTGGCACGCGGGAGAAAACAAATTTTCCCACTTTATCTGCGCCCACCGTGCTACCATCCTCAAGCTGGAGACTGACTTCAGGAAAAACTTTCTCTCCCGGGTCAAACACGCCGTTTAAATTCTGGTCAGCAAAAATCAAGCCCTCAAGCTTTCCGGCACCAGTCAGAACAGAGCCAGATGCTCGCCCTTGAAAGCTCGGGGCTTCCCCCCAGTTGAAACGGCGATCGATTTTAAGAGTAATCCAGTAGTTAGCCGGCTGGGTTGAAGCTATGGGCCAACTGGTTCTTAAATCCAGCCTGAGTTTCATTCTCCAGGGCAATTGCTTGCTCAGCCCAAGAAAAAGCTCCAATCTCTTCGTTCCGTAGCCGCCGTAATATTCGTAGGTGTAATTGGAATAAGACAGCTCCCCATAAAAATCTGTACCCAAAAAGAAGGGAGAATAATTGGCCAGGCGATAGCGGTTCTGAGTAGAAGTCCGATTTTGAAGATAATCATAATAACGGGTATTTTCAACTTCTAACATAAGGTAGGAACTTCGCCAATAACTGTATCTGAACCCCAGAAAGATTGAAGGGCAGGTAAAATCGCGCTGCTCATTGACCCGGTCGTCATAATACTGGAATCTAACCCGGAGATAAGGATAAAATTTTCCCAGATATTTAGAAAGCTGGAGATAAAAACCAGGGCTGAGGTAATGGCGATAGTTTTCATCCTGTCTTCGCGATTCAGCCGCAGTAAAATCCAGGCGAAAGGTCAGGTCTGGCCAGGGAGCAGTAATCAGAGAAAAGCCTGAATAGACCCGCCAGAAATCAGTGGTGTTAAGCTCCGGTAATCGATCAACGTTATCGTGATAATAATCAACCGAACCGAAAAGATACAGGCTTCGCTTAGGCTGATACCGCCAGGAAGCAAACAGACCTTCCTGGTCGCGGTCGTAGGCCAACTCACTGTTTAAATTTTTAAAATCAGCATCCACTCGCCGATAATTGAGCTCAGCCGACCAGCGGCTACGGTTGATCAAAGGACCAAATCTGATCGATGTCCCGGGAATTTTTATTGATTCACCTTCGCCGACCGAAAAACTGGCCTGAGTTTCTGTAACCAGCTTGAAACTTTCGCTGACTCTCAATTCTGATTCTAAGAGCAGAATATCATTGGCTCTGGTCAGCAGTTCTCCTGACCAGCTCCTTTCATTTTCGGTATGGAGTAAGCCAAAGCCAAAGTAATATCTTTTGTTGGGTTCAAAGTGCCCGAGAAATCCGGTAGTCGTCTGCTCGGTCAGGCTATAAACAGTGCCCAGCAGTCCACTGAGCTTAGCCACCCGGCCGGTAAAAAAATCGAGGCCAAAGCTTTTGTACTCGAAACCGACCGTTACTCCCCGTAGATAATTATAAGCCGGAAAATAATTGGTGAAGCGATAGCCGAGGTTAGTAAACTGAAAGTTATCGTCTCCCAACCTCAGATTAAAGCTGAACTGCCCGGCTTTAAAGCCCTGCCAGCCAAAATACCAGTGGGCGGGTTCAAAACCGGCTCCATTTAAACGTCCATCAAACCAGCCAGTAAAATTTCCGTAATTGACGGTCTTTTGAAAAAGGTCTAAGTGAAAGATGTTTTCGTATTGATTTAAATAATATGGTCCTGTCTGCGAATAAACCTGGCTGCGGTTCCAGAAAGAGAAATTTAGATAGCCTTCCTGGGCTTGAAGATAGGGAGAAATAAGTAAGAAGGAAGAGATAAACAGAAAGACAAATAAAAGCAATAAATGCGGTGAAGCAAAAAAACTGAAAAGACTAATCAGCTTTCTCTGGCTTCTGGCTATCTTCGATGCATCTTTTTTCTCTTCTCTTCTTTCCATCTCATTCAGCAGCCTGTCTAAATCTGAGAAGCAGTGAAAGTGATAATCTGAGTATAGGTACCGGCAAGATAATCCCAGGAATTACTTAAATAAAAGGTCAATACACCATTATTTAATCTCCCTCTGCCTGAACCCATTAAAATATTTTGACCGGCAATAAAAACTCCATCCTGCAAGGGTGGTTTCGGTGCAGCTACCCAGGAAACATTAGAAATTGGAATGGTGACCCCCTGAGCGTTGCTCAAATCCCCTTCCGCCCGAATATAAAGAACCCAATTTCGGCTTTGAGGTAGAGAGATAGTTAAACTCACCTGATTAGAAGCCCTAACCACCGGCTGCTCATCCGGGTCAGCGGCCGGGAAGCTGATGGCCGAAGGGGATATACTCAGGTTTATCCACTGTGGCCTGGCTACAGGCTCCGCTGCTGAAACCCAAAGGAGAAGAAGAACGACCAGGAAAAAAGCCGATCGGGTTTTTAAAACTACCCTTTTCTTCTTTCTCATCTTCATTCCTAATTCTTATTAAATCCCCGTAACTAAAATAGTAACAGTGGCCTGATAATTGCCCGGCGCAAAATTTTTGGGGTCATCAGCAAAAGAAAAAATCAATGAGCCCTTAAATATCCCAGACCCAGACAAACGAGCAGCCAGAACTGGAGAAGTTTTATTCAACTGGCCGGCATAAAAACCGGCTCCCTGAGCTGACCAGGAGATGGTCCCAATGGGTATGGTATAGCCTGTACTTGCATCTTTTAAATCAGAGGAGGCCACTAACCAGACATTGACCGTTGAATCAGAATTTGAAGTCATCTTGATAGTAAGGGCAATAGAGCCTTCATTGGCGGCTATCGCCTGAGCTTGGCCAGCCCAGGTTAAGCGGGTAAAAGAAATCATAGAAGTATTTACCTCTATTTTGGAGCGGGCGGCTACTGTGGCTGTTAAGGAAAGCGTGCCATTATCAGAAGCTTGAGAAAATAATGGTTCGGGCAAAAAACCCAAAATAATGAATAAAAATGACAACAATAAAAGGAAGCTTTTGGCACTGCCTTTATTACGCCTGATAGGTCTCAGCCGAGTAAAACTTTGTTCTTTCATTTCTTCTCCAAACACTTACTTTTTTCACTCCGGCCAATCTTTCCTTTTACTTGTTCCTTTTTTCTTTTTTTATTGCAGCTTCTGTTGTCATCATTTTCATTTAACTACTTTTTTACTTCTTCCTTTTTCCTGTTTCTCCATCCCCATATTTTAATGGCCTGTTTCTATTTCAATTTTTTCCCGGGCAAAGAGTCTTTCCTCTTTTATTTCACAGTAATCTCTTTTTCCAAACCGATGATTTCATCCCGCCCGATGTCTAACCTGACCTGAACCTGGTAATTCCCCGGGGCTAATTTTTCCTTTAGCCCGATGGTTACATATCTTTCAGTCCCCGGAAGAACAGGATCATCCGGGACTTCAAGCTCAGCTACTTTTTTGCCCTGAGAATTTTTTATCACAACGTTTCCGCTTAATCTATAATGAGTTTTCCCTGAATTGCTGAGCTTAAGCTTTATCTGCTGGGAATCATCGCTCTGAACAAAAGTTAGGTCTTCCAGAGCTCCTTCTGGTTGGACTTTGCCCACCACGACATAAACCGCAGCGGCTATTTTCCCGGTAAAGGCTACCTGGCCCAGCTTTCCACCTGCGGGAGCTTCCGGCACATTTTCAAAAGAAACGGCCGCATGATAGCCGCCATCTGGGGTACCCTCGGGCACAGAAACAGTGAAACGAACAGTCTTAATTTCTCCTGGCTGAATCCTGAAGTCAAAGGGATTAACTTTTATCCATTCACGGCAGGCAAAAGTAGTCTCTTTATCGCCTATAAAATTCGGCGTGCCATCTTCTTTCAAAAACCAGTTTTCAGCAAAGACTTTTATCCGCATCGGTTTAGCTGAATTATTCCGGACATAAAAAACATCAGTAATCTGGCTGCCAGGTTTAGCTTTAAGCTCTATTCGGATAGGGGTGACCCCAAAGAAGATCTGCCCTTGAAGCCCGGATAAACACAGGAGGACAGCGATAAAAAGCATCAGGCTCGATACTAATAGAACCTTTTCCCTCATGCTCTTCTTTATCTCCGAAGCCTCTCGGCCCGCTCCATTTGCCGGCCGTCTTATTTCACAATTTTAAAAGATTAAACCTTTAAGGTCAAACTAAAACAATTTTCCTGGTTTTTATCTCTATATTACCCTCATCTAATCACTACTAAAGACCGCACTTTCTGAAGAGGAGCTATAAAAAAAAGAGAAGAGCTCTTTCTGCTCTTCTCCCTCTGCTGCTCAAACTTAAATTCCGGGTCAAACCTTGGACAGAGTGTAAGTAGCAGTTAAGGAATAACTGTAAGGAGCCTGCTCTGTATAATTTCTAAGAAAGCTGAAATTCAGGGTGCCTTCATGCCAGTGGAGAATTGAACCTGACCAGGAGCCAACAGGTTTCGCACTTCCGGCAGACAACGAACCAGCTTGATAACCGTCTCCAGAAACCGTCCAGCTGATAGCATCGGCCCGGATAGTGTGAGTACCATCACTGAGATCGCTATTAGCTTTCACCGTAAGCTGAAGCGAAGCAGAAGGAATAATGATGGCAAAAGCTCTGACACTTACTGCACCCTCATTAGCAGCTATGGATTTAGTGGCTGGAGTTGAAGAAATATCAGGGGTGACATCTGTAAAGGTAATGGTATTCTGGCTAATGGAAAGGTCATACCATTCCGCCAGGCTAACTTGAAAGGTTACATCTTTGGTAGCTTGAGCCAGCGCCGGAGCAATGGCTACAGCCAGAACAAAGCTCAGAGCTACACCTAAATTTTTGATTGTTTTCGTTTTCACCTTAACATACCTCCCTGGAAACGTTTAAAAAAGTATAGAACAAGAGGTAGGCCAGGTCAAGAAAAATTTCAAAAAAACCCTTAAATTTTTGATAATAAATAAGATAAAT
>Ga0315282_10001653_pt1 | contig 41805 bp, 25 predicted proteins | sample YL17G07_20_MG_FD_203693 | JGI IMG/M metagenome (GOLD analysis project Ga0315282, IMG submission 203693) | Sediment microbial communities from Yellowstone Lake, YNP, Wyoming, USA - YL17G07_20 | ecosystem: Environmental > Aquatic > Freshwater > Lake > Sediment | place: USA: Wyoming | collected...
TCGGCACCAACCGCAACCGGAACAAAAAACAAAAACCATGAGAGAGCAAGAACAAGAAAACCAAAACCCAAAAAGGGGACACTTCTAATTGGGTAAGCATGGGGACATTTCTATCCGGGCTTGACACGCACAGCGCAATGCGCTTGACGGGCGCTCGGGGCGGACTTAGCATGAAAGATTGCCACTTTCTCGAAATTCCTCACTGTAGGGTTCAGGGCGAATGATCGACCGGATTACGGTTCGGGGCGCGCGCCAGCACAACCTGAAGAACATCAGCGTCGAGGTTCCGCGCAACACCTTGACGGTGGTCACCGGGCTGAGCGGGTCGGGCAAATCGAGCCTGGCGTTCGATGTGATTTATGCCGAGGGCCAGCGCCGCTACGTGCAAACGCTCTCCGCCTACGCGCGCCAGTTTCTTGACCAACTCGAGCGGCCCGACGTGGACACCGTCGAGGGCCTCAGCCCGGCGATTTCCATCGAGCAAAAGACCACCAGCCGCAGCCCACGCTCCACCGTGGGCACCATTACCGAAATCTACGATTACCTCCGGCTGCTTTACTCGTCCATCGGCGTCGCGCATTGCCACCGGTGCAGGCGCCCAATCTCCCGTCAGACGACAGAGCAGATCGTGGCGTCGATCATGGCTTTGCGCGAGGGCGGCGCCGATGGCAACGGTGAAGGTGAACGCGTGATGATCCTGGCGCCCATTGTGCGCGGGCGCAAGGGTGAGTTCCGCAAGCTCTTCGAGCAACTCGCGGCAGAAGGCTTCGTGCGCGTGCGCGTGGACAAGCAACTGCACCAACTGGATGAGGAGATCAAACTCGACCGGCGCAGGAACCACACCATCGAAGCGGTCGTCGACCGCCTGCTGTTGAAGGCTGGAATTGAGAGCCGTTTGGCATCTTCCATTGAGACGGCCATGAAGCTCGCCAAAGGAATCGTCGAAGTGGCGGTCGTGAATGGCGAGGAGCGCCTTTACTCACAAGAATGGGCGTGTGTTGATTGCGGCATGAGCATTCCCGCCCTCGAGCCGCGCTCGTTTTCCTTCAACAGCATCTACGGCGCCTGCCCGGCGTGTCGCGGGCTGGGCAGCCAGTATACTTTCGACCCCGCCAAGGTTATTGTGGACTGGTCGCGGCCGCTGCTGGAAGGCGGCCTGGGCCCCGGCGCGGGCTCGGGCTTCCTTCAGCGCAGCCTGATGCGCGCCGCGGAGCAGATCGGCTTCGACCTGAAGACTCCCTTTGAGCGTTTGCCGCGCAAAATCCAAAACCTTCTGCTTTACGGAAAAATCGCGGAAGGCGCGCCCGCGTCAACGGTGTTTTCCGGCATTCTGCCGCTGCTCGATCGCTGGTACGGCGAAGCGAGTTCGGAAAGTTACCGCGAGTGGTACAGCCAGTATATGTCGGCCGTGCCGTGCCCCCAATGCCAGGGCAAGCGACTGAAGCCGGAAAGCTTGGCCGTGACGGTGATGAACCTTTCCATTGCCGACCTCACCGCGCTGCCGGTGATCAAGTCCGAAGAGGCGCTGACCGGGCTGAAGCTCACCCCGCGCGAAGAACTGGTGGCGCGGCGCCTTGTGAACGAAATCAGCGAACGCTTGGAATTTCTCAACGCCGTGGGGCTTGGCTATTTGAGCCTCGACCGGTCGGCGTCCTCCCTATCCAGCGGCGAAAGCCAGCGCATCCGGCTCGCCACCCAGATCGGCTCCAAGCTGCGCGGTGTGCTCTACGTGCTCGACGAGCCCAGTATCGGGCTGCACCCGCGCGACAATCAGCGTCTGCTGCAAACCCTGGAACAGTTGCGCGACATGGCGAACACGGTGCTGGTGGTCGAACATGATGAGGAAACCATTCGCCGCGCCGATTATGTGATTGATCTCGGTCCCGGCGCCGGCAAGCAGGGCGGGTATTTGGTGGCGGCGGGGCCGCCCGAGAAGATCGCGGCCGCAGAGAATTCATTGACCGGGAAGTACCTGTCGGGCGAGCTGCGCATCCCCGTGCCGGCCAAACGGCGGGCTGCCAACGGAAAACTTCTCACGGTGCTGGGGGCGCGGGCCAACAACCTGAAAAACATCGACGTGCCGTTTCCGTTAGGGCTGCTGACCGTCGTGACGGGCGTGTCGGGCTCGGGAAAATCGACACTTGTGAACGACATCCTGCATCGCGCGATCGCCAAGAAGCTGTACCGCGCCATCGAAGAGCCGGGTGCGCACCGCGCCATCACGGGCCTGGAGCACCTTGACAAGATCATCGTCATCGATCAGTCGCCCATCGGACGGACGCCGCGCTCCAATCCCGCCACGTACACCGCGGTCTTCACACCCATTCGCGATTTATTTGCCATGCTGCCGGAATCGCGCGAACGCGGCTATCGCGCCGGGCGCTTCAGTTTCAACGTGAAAGGCGGGCGCTGCGAAGCGTGCCAGGGCGAGGGGCTGCGGCGCATCGAGATGAACTTCCTGCCCGACGTTTTTGTGACCTGCGAAGTATGTCGCGGGCGGCGCTATAACTCCGAGACGCTGGCGGTGAAATACAAGGGCATTTCCATTGCTGACCTGCTCGACATGACGGCGAAAGAGGCGCTGCCACTGCTGGAAAACATTCCGCATATTCGCCTGAAGCTGCAAACGTTGGTGGACGTGGGCCTGGGATACATTCATCTGGGCCAGCCTGCCACGACCCTCTCCGGTGGCGAGGCGCAGCGCATCAAACTGGGCCGCGAACTCAGCCGCCGCCAGACAGGCCGCACGCTCTACATCCTGGATGAGCCCACCACCGGCCTGCACTTCGACGATGTAAAGCAGCTTTTGGAAGTGCTCAATCGCCTGACCGACCTCGGCAACACCGTCATCATCATCGAGCATCATCTTGATGTCGTGAAACAAGCGGATTGGATCATCGATCTGGGCCCGGAAGGCGGCGAGGGTGGCGGGCGCATCGTGGCGCAAGGTACCCCGGAGGAAGTGGCGCGCGCGAAGAAGTCTTACACCGGTCAGGCGCTGGCGCCCTTACTGAATGGCGCCTCAAATGAGTTGAAGTAGGGTTATCATAAGGGGTGACATTCCCCCCCCGTGGGAGGTATTCCATGAAGATCGACCAACTGCTCGAGGAAAAACGAGAGGAGATTCGCCGCATCGCCGCGATGCACGGCGCCATGAATGTGCGCGTCTTTGGATCGGTGGCGAGAGGCGAAGCACGGCAAGATAGCGATCTTGATCTTCTGGTGGATACCGGCCCGGAAACCAGCTCCTGGTTTCCCGCCGGGCTGGTCCTGGACTTGGAAGAGATTCTCGGATGCAAGGTTGAAGTCGTCACGGAAAAAGGTCTGAGCCCTTATCTGAAGGAACGCGTGCTCCAAGAGGCCTTGCCACTGTGAAGGATGATTCCATCTACCTCAGGCACATCCTCGACTCCATTCGGCAAATCGAAGAGGACACAAGCGAGGGCCGGGAAAAGTTCCTCGCCGCCCACACGCTGCAGGACGCGGTATTACGGAATCTTCAGACCCTCAGTGAGTCAGCGCAACGCCTCTCCGCCCCCCCTCAAGACCAGCCGTCCGGAAATCGAATGGAGGCGGATCACCGCATTCCGGAATATTCTCGTTCACGATTATCTTGGAATCGATTTGGATCGGATTTGGCGAATTGTCCAGCGCGACGTCCCTCAGTTGAAACGGGCTGTGGCAGCACTGCTGGAATTGGCCGAGGGGAAACGCTGAGGGGGAAAGATTCAAATGGCAACATTGACCATAAAGAATATTCCCGTGAAATTGTGCAAGCGGCTCAAGGAGAGCGCCGCACAACACCGGCGCAGCATCGACAGCGAGGCCATTTCCTGCTTGGAAAAGGTCCTAATGGCTAACCGCGGGGATCCCCAAGAATTTCTGGCCGAAGTGCGCGCACTGCGCGAACGGATGCCCCGCATGTATATCACCGACGAATTCTTGCGTGCCGCCAAGAACGATGGACGCCCTTGATCGTTGCTGCATCCTGTGGGGCCAAACGGCGTTCGGCCCCCGGGCGAGTGCTGCTCGCCCCCACCTAACATGAATATGCCGGGCGAACCTGAGAATCTTCCCACGGAAACAGGCGGCCTGCCGCCGGCGGGCCTGCCGCCGCAGCTCTCCGCGCTGCCTCTCGGGCCACGGGAGATTTGGAAGCTGCGCGATCTGCTGTTGATGGTGGCCTTCATCCCCTTCGCTCTGCTGGTGTCGAAGCTGCTTGTGTTGATGGGCTATGTTGTGCTGCAGCCCTTCGCGGGATGGCACGTGAGGGTGGAGGTGGTGCAGTCCGATACCGTTTTCCTGCTGATCGAGCAGTGCGTTTTCTACGTGTTTATTTTGGGTTTCCTTTTTCTGTTGGCCAGGTTCCAGCATCAGCAGCCTTTCTGGAAATCTTTGGGATGGAAGAAGCCCACCGCAAGGCAGGTAGCAGGCTACCTTGCGGGTGGAGGCGGGCTCGCCGTCGCCGTCAGCTTGGCGCTGTCGATGCGGCCGGATGCGCGAGGATTCCCTCTGGAGCGGTTGTTCAATTCCAGGACCGCCTCTTACGCCATCGGCGCGTTCGCCCTCACCGTCGCGCCGATGGTTGAGGAACTGGTTTTCCGCGGACTGCTGTTTGCCATTTTTGAGCGCGCTGTGGGATTGCGCTTCGCCGTGGTGACTACGGCCATCCTGTTTGCCGGCCTGCATGTTCCCGAATACTGGCATGCCTGGAACCATATCGTGATGATTCTGGCGGTGGGCATGGTGTTTTCGCTGGCGCGCGGTATCACCGGAAGCCTTACCCCCAGCATCATTCTCCACATTGGATACAACTCCGTCATCATGACCGGCCTCTTTTTCTCAACCCAGCATTTTCGTGCGGCGAGTGGCTTTTGGGTGCGGTGAAAATTGGGCGAAGAAGATCGAGGGTGCGCCGGCAATCGAAAGAGGCCCTTGCCGGTAAGGGAAGGTAGGTTTACAAGTAGCGCGTTCGCGAATCACTCCAATCAGTGAATTGGCTAGTTAGGGAACAACAAACCCGATGGGTGCAGCGTCACACTTCGCGGCGGCGCTTGACGTCGATTTGCAGGCGTTTGATTTTCTGGTTGAGGGTAGAGAGGGGAATTTTGAAGCGCTCGGCGGCTTCGGTTTGGCTCCAGTTCGTGCGCGCGAGCATATCGAGGATAATGCGGCGCTCGCAACCTTCCATAATCTCAAACAGTGAGCGCCCATCGAAGCTTTCGGCGGGAAACGATCCTGCCTCGTGCGTGCTGTTGTGGAAGAGTTGTTCGGGAAGAAGTTCCGTCCCCAGCGAGGCGCCGGAGGCCAGCACCACCGCGCGCTCGACGGCGTTTTCAAGCTCGCGGACGTTGCCGGGCCAAGCGTAATCCATCATGACCTTCAGGGCCTCAGGAGTAAATTGCAGGCCCGTGCGGCCATTCTCGGCGGAGAATTTGCGTAGAAAATGCTCGGCCAATTGGGGAACGTCTTCCTTGCGGTCACGCAGCGGCGGCAACTCGATGGTGATGACGTTCAAGCGGTAAAACAGGTCCTCGCGGAATTTGCCGTCCACCACCATCTTGCGCAAGTCGGCGTTCGTGGCAGCAAGAATGCGCACGTCCACCTTGATGGTTTCCGTGCCGCCCAGCCGCATGAACTCGCGCTCCTGAATGACGCGCAGCAGCTTGGTTTGAGTTTCCACACCCACGGTTCCGATCTCATCAAAGAAAATCGTGCCCTGGTGGGCGACTTCGAAAAGGCCACGCTTGGTGGCGATGGCGGAGGTGAAAGCGCCCTTGACATGTCCAAAGAGTGTGCTTTCGAGCAGGTCGACGGGCATGGAGCCGGTATTGACGGGAACAAAGGGCCGATCCGCGCGGGGGCTGGTGGCATGCATGGTCTTGGCGACCAGTTCCTTTCCGGTGCCGCTTTCCCCGGTGATCAACACCGTGGCGCGGCTGGCAGCTACCTGGGTAATCAGGTCCATTACCTTTTGCATCTTCTCGCTCTTGCCGACGACATTGGGCAGGTCATAACGCTTGAGGGCGCGGCGGAGCTGGATGTTTTCAAGCTGGAGGCGCGATTTGTCGACCGTGTTGCGGATCTCCAGCAGGAGCTTGTCATTGTCCCAAGGCTTGGTCACGTAGCTGTCCGCGCCCTGCTTGGAAGCCTGGAAAGCCATCTGCGTGGACGCATAGGCGGTGATCATGATGACGCCGACTTCGGGGCTTTCACGCTTGATCTGCTGGAGCATGTCAAGGCCGTTACGGTCCGGCAGATTGATGTCGAGCAACACGAGGTCGAAGAGGCCGTTTTCAATATGCTTCAGACCTTCGTCGCCGGTCGCGGCGGTTTCCGCCCTGTATCCCTCGAGCTTCAGGAGTTGCTCGAGACTCTCGCGAATTTCTGCCTCGTCGTCAATAACGAGGATGGAGCCTTTAGCTGACATTCACCGGTTTCCTAACTGCGGGAAATTCCAGGCGGAAGGTCGTTCCGCGACCGACCACGCTGTCCACCTGGATCGATCCGGAATGCTCCCGGATGATGCCGTAAGTCACCGCGAGGCCCAACCCCGTGCCCCGGCTGGTAGCCTTGGTGGTAAAAAAAGGATCGAAAATCTTGTTGAGGTGATCGGCGGGGATTCCCACGCCGTTGTCGGAGACTTCCACGTGCACGGTGGAATTCTCAGCCTCCGTGGCAATGGTGAGTTCACCGCCGCGGGGCATGGCATCGCGCGCGTTCATGATCAAGTTCATAAAAACTTGCTGGAGTTTTCCGGCATTTCCGTATACGGTGGGCAGCGAGGTTTTCAACTGGGAATTGACGGTGATCTTGCCGGCCTTCAGCATGGGTTCAACCAGGGAGAGGCTTTCGCTGATCACGCGGTTTACGTCCAAGTCGGAGTATTCGCTGCCGCCGACGCGCGAAAACTTTAGAAGGTTGTTGGCAATCTCGGAAGCGCGGAACGCCTGGGCGATGATTTTATCCAAGGTGCGCGTGCGCGGGTCATCGGGATCCATCTGCCGCATCAGCATCTGGGCGTTGGAAGTGATGACCGCGAGAGGCGTATTCACCTCGTGGGCGACGCCCGCCGCCAGCAGGCCGATGGAAGAAAGCTTCTCGGCCTGCATCAACTGGTCTTCCAGGTTCACGCGCTCGGTCAGGTCGGTGAAGATCAACAACCGCCCAATCACCTGGTTCTCTTTCCCGATCAGCGGCACCACCGAGAGGTTCACGATCAAGGCGCGGTCCTCCGCATTGCGCAGGCGGAATTTGTACAGGTTGAGCGTGTGATGGGGATCGGAAACTCGCGACAACTCGGTCCTGAGCTCAGGGGGGAAGATCGCCTCTAGAGTTCTTCCCAGCGCCTCGGACCGGCTGATGCCATAGAGCCGCTCCAGGGCGGAATTCCAGGCCTCCACGGCGCCTTCCAGGTTGCAGGCCAGCACGCCGGCGTTGATGGATTCAATGATGTTCTGGCTGAAATCGCGCAGGGCTTGGTAATCGCGCGCCCGCATTTCCAGCGATTCATACAGGCGGGCGTTCTCCAGGGCGATTGAGACATAGCCGGCAATCGTTTGCAAAAGATCAATATCTTCACTGGAGAGATAATCACCTTCGCGCGTCTTGCCCAGTCCTAAGTAACCGAGCGTGTGCTCCTTGACCTTAAAAGGCAGGTAATAGTGCAGCTTGAGTTGTTCAATGGATTTCTGCGCCGCAGGAGAAAAGCCGTAGACCCGCTTGACGCTGTCAAAGAAAAGGTAGCCTTTGGCCAGTGCCGGCTGGGCCGGGTCGAGGAAGGTCGTATCGGTCTTGCCGGTGAAGTTCATGCCGCGCGAGCGCACCAGGCGGAAGCCACTCGGCTCCGTGGCCAGGAATACGGCGAGCCGGTCCACTCCCAGGGTTTCGGACAGGCGATCGGAAATCTGCTGGAGCAGGCTGTCGACGTGCAATTCCGAAGTGAGTTCACGCGCGAACTCCAGCAGCGTGCGGCGGTAATCGTAGCGCTCGCGATTGAAGAAGCGGTCCACCCACTGCTGGATGTAGTTCACGACGGGTTGAAACAGGACGGCGGTGAGCACAATCGCTACCACCCAGGCACTGCGGCTGTTGATGGGGGGAAACGTGGCGCGGAAGAAATCCGCGAATAAGGCGATGAGGGCGAAATACAAACCGACAATACCGGCCGTGGCCAGGGTGTACGAAATGCCGCGGCGGAAGATGATATCCACATCCATCAGCCGGTAGCGCACAATGGCATAGCCAAACGTGACAGGCAGGACAGCCAGGAAGAGCGCCGAAGCGTTCATCCAGGCGTTGGGAACAAATCCCAGGAAGTAGGGCAAGGCGTAAAGGGCGGCGAAGGGGACAATCGCCACCCAGGTTCCGCGCGTGACCCACTTCAGTTGGTGCTTCAATACGGGGTCGCTGGCGCGAACGTAAGCGTAATGCAGCGCCAAGGCGCCAGCCAGGAAGTACGCCCCCAGATAAAACAATTCGATTCGGTCCAGCAGCCAGCGCGCCTGCAAGAGAGGCAAGGGAAGCACCAGGATGTCCACCGCCACCAAGGCATGAATCGCTCCCAGTAAGGCTCCGGGCAAATAGAGGAGAGGCGTCAGGTAACGGCGCTCGCGGAGCAGTGTGGAACGCTCAGGAAAGGTCAAACAGAAATGCAGAAAGAGCGCGGGCTGTAAGACCCAGGCGGCAACGTTCAGCCAATAAATCGTCCAGTCAAATAGGTTCAGCTTGCCGGTGTAGGCAAAGGTGTAAAGAACAAAGGAAGCCAGGCAGAAGACATAAAAGTGGCGGGATTTGCGCGCCGTCCAGCGCCGGAAAAGGATAAAGGTGCCGATCAGGAGATAAAGTAAGCCCACCAACGCCAAGTAGTTCCGGACAGAGCCGGCGGTACCTTGTGCGTCGAGGACGAGACTGGTGTCAAAGGGTTCGCCGTTCCGAGTCAAACTGTAAGCAGCAAGCGACCACACACCCAGCCGGTAAATCTGCTGAACCGCTTCGGCGGGTGTGGTAATCGGCTGGCCATTGATCCCCTTAAGCTGGTCACCCTCGTGGATCCCGGCACGGTCAGCGGGCCCGCCACGCACAACAATCCACGCCGTCACGCCCTGAGGGGACTCAATCCAGGAAACACCATCGTCCGGAACCTGATAAAGCCCGCGCTGCTGGTAGTTAAGGATCCCAAATCCCACCAAAACGAGGCTCAAAAGGGCGAGCGAGAGCGTGGTCAGTCGAAAGGCTGGGATCCTAGTCATTCTGAAGTCCGTTCCGTACCGTGAAGAACACTAACCCCCTAAGGATTGTAGCACGTTGGCTTCCAGCAGTCCAGGCAACTTCAATCTTTAAGTCCTTCATTTACTGATAGATGCACAATCAACTCCAAAAGACGGGAGGACGATACCAAAGTTTGGATATACGTTCCATTTTCTTGTAAATATTTACATAGTGAAGCCTTGTCCTTGCATATTCCCGCGGGGCCACCGCATCTCGCATGCCACCGGTTTGACTTAAGCCACATCTGTAGTGCATACGTCCCTCGACGAGACATCGGCGTCCGCTCCGGCCATTTCTGACACGCCGCCCTGGTAGGATCGGCAAACGAAACGGTGTTTCGCGATCTGGCGGAGCATACCCCGTCGACCGGTATCGCATGGTTTGCCAAGGCAAGTTGTTTCCGAATCCGCCGTCGCCCGCCCAGAACGTCGGATTGGCTCTGCGGCTCGCGTCTACCATCAATTTTTCCCGACCCCCCTCCAACGACTTTGTCATTTCCTTTCAATAACATTCAAGGTTCTCACGGGCTGGCGCAGACCCCGGTTCTGTGGGGGTCGGCGATTTCCCGAAGGGACACGCGGGAACTGGCGGCTCATCTCCGTCGGCCTATAGAACGGCACACTCGCTTCGAAATTTCGGAATTACTTAGAACTGGACGGAGAACCCGCCACGAATGGTGTGGTATCCCGAGCTCAGAACGATGGGTTTTTGACCACCTTGGCCCGCCGGGATGTAGCCTTGCGACAGGAGGTTTTGGAACTCCGCCACCGCATCAATATGAACGGGCAAGAAATTGGGAGTGGGAATCGGCTGGCGGATTTGGACACCCAAATAGGGCTGGACCTGGAAATTGGCCTGTCCGGCGGGATCGACCAGGGTCACGCGATCATTGGGAACCCACTCGTAGGAAGTCGAAAAGCGTGTGTGGGTGAGGGGAAGATCCGCAGTGATTTTGCCGATCAGGGAATTGGTTTGCTCCGGCGTCAGCATTCCCTGCGAGTAGAGATGGGAATCTTGCATGACGAAGGCACGCGCGGAGAGAGCAGTGCCGGAAGAATAAGCCCCCAGCACCTCAAGGTGCGAACCGAAAGTCTGAGCATAGACGGCGCGAAAACCCGCCGACTGGTAATTGCCCCCGTTAATGACAATCCCATTGCTGGCAGGATTGGGGAGGGCATTCCCGGCGAAGGCCTGTCCGTAAGCGGAGTGGCCCAATCCCCAAACCGCAGCGTTGCGCAAGCTGTCGTGATAGGCGGCCACCTGCACTCGGGCCGACCGGCCAATGCGATGATTGACCGCCACCTCCAGGTGGTTCAGTTGCTCCATCTCGAGGTGACCGTCGCGCTGGGTGATCTGCGGGAAAGCATACAGCAGGCTGAGGCGTTCCATCATGGAACTGGACCCATCGGCGCGGGCGGAGCCATACTGGACGGAGACCACCGTTTGCGGCGTGGCCTGGTATTCCAGACTAACGTGGGGTTGCGCGGTAAATACGCTGTCAATCGCATTCAGATAGTTAATGTCCATTCCCGCGGTCACGGTGACCTTACGCGCAAGCAGGCGCGTTTCCGAGTAAGTTGCTACCATGCCCTTCGCTTGTGCTAAACCACTCGGCGGAGCGCCGGGGAGGAGAGGAGTTCCGGGAGCGAGACTGAATTGGTGGAAGATCAGACCGACCTGTTGCGGTTCGCCCTTGAATTGGTTTCGGCTCAGCACCGTGCCCACCATGCCGGCATCGCCGCCGAAGGTCGCGAACGATCCTGCCGCGAGCACATCGGAATCCGCAGAGAGCGGCTGGAGATAAGCGAACACGCTGGTCATGCCGAAGTCTTCGGCCAGGGGATCACGCGGCGTCGAGCCCGGTAGAATGCCGCCTACGCGCTCGCTCCGCGGCAAAGCGGTCTTTTTATCCTGGGAGGCAACTTGGCCCACGTGCGGCTGCTGGCGAAAGCGCAGGATGGGCCGCGTGGTGGAAGAAGTCCTCAACACCCATTTCCAGTCATCTCCCCAGCTCGAGACGGAATTGCTGGGCACTTGAAAACGAATGGGCGCAAAGGTATCGGTGAGAACAAACGTAGTGACCACGGTTTCACCGGGTTCCACGCGAACGCCATTGCGCATTGCCGGAAAGCGCGTCGGGGAGCTGACTTTAAGGGAATACCAGCCCGGAACCAGATGGCTGATCGTAAACCGGCCATGCGCGTCGGTGACCATGCGCGCCACGGTCTGGTTGGCGGCTTCTGTGGCAAAGCACATGGGTCCGATGACCATCACGGTCGCACCCATCAAGGGGACGCCTTTGTTGTCGGAAACGACTCCTGCCAGACTTCCGTACCCCGCCGCAAAACTCTCCGCAGGTTGCAGGCAGGGGAGCAACAGCCCGCTCACCAGCAGCAGGGCCTTTAGTCGGTACCCCGAACTTGCACTCATCATGAATACCGCCGTGTCTTCCTTATGCTAAAGATGCTTTCCGCCTGAGCTGGGCGCGAAAGCGGGGTCTAGCGTACCTCAAAACTGGCCGAAGGGCTAACACTTTGTTTCCTGATGTTGTCGGTGACCTTGATCTGCACCGTATATTTCCCCGGGGCGAGCCCTTTGAGGCCCATGGTCTTGAGCACGGTGAATTGCTGCGAGGCCTTCTTCAAATTTGCGGCGTCCTCGGGTTGGTCGAGCAGCGGCTTGCCATCCTTGTCGACCTCATAACGCACATCCAACGAGGGCTTATGCGTCTTATCGTCGATGCCGAGATTATACACCTGCATGTAAATCCCGAGTCTTTGATCGCGCGTGAACGTGTTGTTGACGCTGGGGCGCACCTTCGTCCCGCCAATCACAAATGGGCCGGATCCCACCTGGCTGGTCGAGACCGGCAGGATCTGGTCAGCGAGGATGAGGGAACTATGGGTAAGCTTATCGTTATCCGCGGCAAAGTTGGGCACCACAATGCCCAGTTCCTCCGACCCCATGTGGCCGTTCAAATCGTCCTTCAGGACGAGGCTCAGCTTGTAACGGCCGGGCCGGAGCGGTATGGCTTCCTGCCAAAGTGACTTGTGACTCTGGTATAGCTGGAATTCGTGTTCGGGCACATCCAAAACCAAGCTCTTCTCAAAGGTGTTGACGATGCGGCCGCTGAGACTCGTGATCTCCCCGAAGATGTCCAGGACCCCGTGCATGACGCCGTCTTTGTTCTGAAATTGCAAATCGCTGTTGGAGATCTGGACCGTGATCGGAGTGAGCACGGTTTCGTCGGTCACGCGGATGAAATCCGTGCGCGCGTCGAAAGGCAAAAGGTTAGCAGAGAGCCTGGAGGTGACAACGGCTTTCAGGTCCTTGAATTTCACCGCGGGGGCCTGAAAGATTTTGGAGTAGAGGTCCAGCCGGGTAAACTCATTCATGCTCTCGGGCGAGCCGCCCATCTGCTGCCCAATGGTCATTCCATCCGTGCGGGTGAAGCGATCCATTTTGGATTGCGACCCGGTCATCCCCATCTGTTCTGCCATGGTCAGGCCGGCGCCGGGCACGTGCAGTAAGGCGTCCTTTTCACCAGGGTCCATGGTGAGATGGTACTCGCCGGTCATGGTGGTATCGACAAACTCCAGAATGATGTTGGTCCCGATGCCATCAATGTAACGGTACCGCCACTGCTCGAAGGGAAAAGTGGAAGTCGTGCCGCCGCCTTCCGAATCCGGGCGCTCGTACTGCCCGCCGCTGGGGTGGGTCTCATTTTCGTCCGGCGGACCGTACATGATGTATATCCGGCCACGATCGGTCCTCCAGCCCTGAATTCCGGAGGCGAAGTGCTCGTTGGCATAAGCAATGCGGCGGTAATATTCCTCTTTGTACTCGTTTTCGGGGCTGCCGGCGTTAGGGTTGCGGCGCTCCCAGAAATTTTCGATAAATGCCTCGCGCTCGTCGTCAGTGGAGAGTTTCTTAAAAGCGGCTCGCTCGGGGTCGGTAATGATGTAGGGAACTTCTTCGCTTAGCCACTTCTTATACGGCGTCTCCATTTCATTCCGGAGCGCCTTTTGACGACGCTTTTCCTCCTTGCTCACCTTGGGCTTTGGGTTATCTTGGTTATTGTCCTGATCGCCCATCGGAGGGGAAGCGCGCAAGATTGACACGCCAATGATGAGGGTGAGCGCGGCTAGCACCCCAAGCGCCCAGCGGCTCATCAACCTATGCCGCGTAAAGAACGCGTCCCGTTTCGACACTGTTCCCCCCTTAGACAGCATGGTTCACACCCTGATTCTATTTTTCCAATTTCGGAAAGTCAAGCTCTCCTCCCCCGCCTTGCCCCCGTTGCTCCACCCTTTCTCTCGTAAAGCATGAGGAGCCGACTCCAAACTGGACAGGAGCAAGACACGCCGGGTTTCCACGGCAAGAATACCCCCAACCCAGGTGGTTTCCTTTGATGCCCCGCAAGCAGCTTAGGTGGCCTCCCCCAGAGGAATTCCGGGGACCCAAGCAACCACGGTGCCGTCAGGAAACTCCACAATGCGGCGCACGTCTAATATTAGGGGGTGCATCCCCCCGCGACACCGTCTTAGGCCCGGGAACAATTGCGAAGATATAGGTCCAGCGCCCAGAAGGTCGGCCGCGGGGAACCGGCCGTGTCGGGGAAGATGTCTGGGGAGAGAAATTCTTCTTTTTCGCAATGCAAGAAGGCGCTAAAATGAAGAGGAAGATGGTCTTGACAGGGTAAGGCGGTGTTGCCGTGCCCTCCACTTGGCTCCGAATGCCGGGCGAGGGCCAAACGAATCCACAAGTTCCCTGCGCTGACCTCGCTGTATGGCGCTCCAGCGGCATAAAGGTTGAGGAAACTTTTGACGCTCAAACAGCGTATATGCAATGGGAGCCGGTAAGCAGGCGCGCACATAAGCCGAAAAGTTGGTCAGTCTGTGGGCACATAGAAGCGGCCTTCTGCTGAGAGTCAAGTTCACGCGTCTGCGCAAGGCCGAGGCGTGAGAGGAGCCCTCCATGGCAGAAATTAAAGAGTTGGAACTGGGAAAAACCAATGGCCCCACTTGGGCGGACGCAACGGCGCCGGTCCCGACTCGGCAACGTAACGGAACGGGAATGAAGAAGTGGAAGAAGGTTACGCTCGCCATTGTGGGCATCGTAGCCTTCCTGGGCTTGGCGATTGGGGGAGTCGTGTGGAGCCGGCGGGGCGTGGTGACGGTCCAGACCGGCAAAGTCCAGCGCGAGGATTTGGCCCAGATCGTTACCGCCAACGGTGAGATCAAACCCGTGGAGCAGAATCAGGCCAATGTCAACGCCAATTCCATGGGGAAGATCACTGAAATCTTGGTCAAGGAAGGCGACCACGTTACCAAGGGCCAATTGCTGATGCGGACCGAGGACGTGCAACAAGCGGCCAGCGTGGAGGCCCAGCAAGCGGCCGTCACCACCGCCCAAGCCGATCTGGCGGCCCAGGAAGCCAATGTGCTCTCCACCAAGGCCGCGCTCGATACCGCCCAGGCAAATCTGGCAACGGCCATCGCCCGGCTGAACCAAGCCACGCAGAATTTCAAACGTGGCCAAGAGCTCTTCAAATCCGAGTTGCTTTCCCAGCAGGACTTCGATCAGCGCCTCAGCGACTACCGGGTCGCCCAGACGAGCAAGGATTCTTCCCAGGCGCAGGTGGGCCAAGCCAAGGCCCAATACCAGCAGGCGTTGTACACTCGCGACTCCACCCGCGCCCGTGTGGCCCAGAGCAAGGCTCAACTTCTGGGTTTCAAGAATCAACTTGCCCAGACCGTCTACAACTCTCCGCTTGACGGATATATAACTTCGCTCCCCGTCCATTTGGGGGAGAACGTTGTCCCGGGAATCCAGAACAGCGCCGGAAGCCTGCTCTATCAAGTTTCCAACCTCTCGATCATGACGGTCGAGGTCAAAGTGGATGAGACCGACATTCCCAACGTGAAACTGGGGCAAACAGGCGACGTGCTGATCGATGCTTACCCCAACAAGACTTTTAAGGGCCATGTGACGCAAATCGGTGAAAGCGCGGTGGGACGCACGAGCGGCACCACCAGCGGTTCCACTGCGACCAGCGCCGAGGAGGCCAAGGACTTTAAGGTGGTCGTGGTTATCGATGACCCGCCCGCCGGCCTCCGCCCGGGTCTTTCCGCGACGGCGAAGATCACTACCGCGACCCGTAAGGACGCCGTGGCCGTGCCCATTCAAGCCGTTACCGCGCGGATGCGCCGCGAACTCGAGGAGAAGGACCCGAAAGCCAAGGGTGGGGGGGGGAGCAACGCCGTCGCCGCATCCGCCAAGGACAAGGAGAAGGGCAAGGAAGAGGTGCAGGGAGTCTTTGTGGTGCGAAACGGCCGCGCGACGTTCGTTCCGATTGAAAACGGCATCATGAGCTCAACCGATATGGAAATTCTGAAGGGCGTCCAGCCCGGCGACGTCATCGTGACGGGCAGCTTCAGCGTTTTACGCACCTTGAAGAACAACACCAAGGTGCGCGTTGAAAAGGCACCGGCGATGCCGGGTGCACAGGGAACATAAAAGGCACTGGCCTCCGGCAACTGCTCAACATGGGGCCTGTGGCGCCTCCAGCAAGCAGGCAGACCGACACGGAATTCACCGAGCAGGTGCCTGAATGTCAGGAAAGGGACGTGCAAATCGCCATGGCAACGCGGGTGGTCACATCATCGATACAGGAAAAACTCATGCCTCCTGACGGCGTTATCATCAAGGCGGACGACCTTTGGAAGACCTATGACATGGGCGAGGCCATCCAGGTCCACGCCCTCAGCGGGGTTACGTTCGAAATCGGCCGGGGTGAGTACGTTGCCATCATGGGGCCCTCCGGCTCCGGCAAATCCACGCTGATGAACCTGATCGGCTGCCTCGATACGCCGACACGCGGGTCCTACTGGCTGAACGGGCAGATGGTAAGCGAGCTTTCCGACGACGAGTTGGCGTACATCCGCAACCGGGAAATCGGGTTCGTGTTCCAGACCTTTAACTTGCTGTCGCGCGCCAGCGCTTTGCACAATGTGGAACTACCTCTAATTTACAGCGGGATGCCCGCTAAAGAGCGTTTGGAAAGAGCGGAGGAGGCCCTTCGCAAGGTCGACTTGGCTGACCGCATGCATCACAAGCCCAACGAGCTTTCCGGCGGCCAGCGCCAGCGCGTGGCCATCGCCCGGGCTCTGGTCAACAACCCTTCCATCATGCTGGCGGACGAGCCCACCGGCAACCTCGACTCCGCCACGGGCGAAGAAATCATGGGCGTTTTCTCACGGCTCCACGAAGTCGGCAACACCATTCTGCTGGTAACCCACGAGCACGACATCGCCGCTCATGCGCATCGCATCATTCACGTCCGAGACGGCCGCATCGAGCGGGACGAAAAGATCAGTGACGAGTAACAAGTGACCAGTGACAAGCAACAAGTAAGACCGAGGGCGAGTGGGCAGGTGGGACTCTGCGACTTCCCGAGCTGCCTATCTGCCTGGCTGCCCGCTTGCTCGTCACTCGTCACTTGTCACTGAACTATGGCGTCCATCGGCCAAACCGCTTCCCTTCCGCGCGCCCTTCCTGCCCGGTCTAAGGCCGGCTCGGGCTTGTGGGTGACTGCTCGCGAAGCCTTCTGGGTCGCTCTGGAAGCTTTGCGGGCGCACAAGCTGCGTTCCTTTCTCACCCTCCTGGGAGTGGTGATTGCCACGACCACGCTCATCGTGGTCATGTCCATCATCAACGGCATGAACCTCTATATCGCCGATCACATTGCCAACCTGGGGGCCAATGTTTTTATTGTTTCTCAATACCAGTGGGCGCAGGGATATGAAGCCTGGTTGAAGGCCCGGAGGCGGAATAAGCCTATCCGCACCGAGGAGTATGATTTCCTGAAGGACAACTTGCAGGGGTACAAGAACATTGGCGTCAGTGCCGATATGTGGAGTTATAACAACTCCACGCGGTACCAGGGGCACACTCTGTACAACGAAGACATTACCGGCGTCACCCCCTCCATGATTGATATTGGAAGTCAAAAGGTCGAAAGCGGCCGCTACATCACCGATTCCGATTTCCAGCACGAGGCCATGGTGTGTTTTATCGGGCACGATCTGGTGGATGAGTTCTTCTCCAGTATTGACCCGCTGGGTAAAGAGATTCTGGTGAACGACCTTCCGTTCCAGGTGGTAGGCGTGGCGGAAAAAATCGGCAGCACCTTCGGGCAGAGCCAGGATAACTTCGTGATCATCCCGCTCACCACCTACCGCAAGTTCTTTGCCGCCCGGCTTTCCCTGGATGTCAGTGTCCAAGCCTATGATTCGCAGCAGATGCTGGAGCTGGAAGACGAAGTTCGCGCCCTGCTGCGAGCCCGCCGCCATGTCCCTTACCGTGAAGCCGACAACTTTGGCATCAACGCCTCCCAAACCATCATGGACCTGTGGGACCGGCTCATGGGCAGCATCTTCGCCGTGACCATCGGAATTGTGGCCGTGTTCATGGTGGTGGGCGGCATCGTCATCATGAACATCATGCTGGCCAGCGTCACCGAGCGCACGCATGAGATTGGCATCCGCAAATCCCTGGGCGCGCGCCGGCGCGACATCCTGACGCAGTTTGTGATTGAGTCGATCGTGATGGCCGGCACCGGGGGCGCGATTGGGGTCCTGCTTTCCTACATGGTCAGTGCTATCGTGGACCATTTTTGGACCTCGACCGTACCGATGCGCGCCGTGGTGGTGGGGCTCGGGCTGTCCATGGCGGTGGGGCTCTTTTTTGGAATTTACCCGGCCAGCCAGGCGGCCAAGCTCGATCCCATTGAAGCCTTGCGCACGGAGAATTGAAGGATGGCGACCCGAAGGTACCACGAGATTAGGGAGAATTTGCTGCTGGCCCTGGATACGCTGCGGAGCCACAAGTTCCGTGCCTTCCTGACCATTCTGGGCGTGTTGATTGGGACCACTACCGTGATCGGTGTGGCGTCCATTTTTAAGGGCCTCGACCAGCAACTTGTGGATATGGCAGAAGGCTTTGGGACGCGCACGCTCTTCATCTATAAGTTTGACCCGGGAAAGGTGGGCCCGCTCACGCGGGAAGAGCGCCTGCGCAAGCCCCTGACCTATGAGCAGGCCATGGGCCTCAAGGAGTTGTGCCCTTCCGTGCAGACGGTCGGGGTGGAAATCTTTAACCGCGGACCTGCCGTGACCGCCAAGTACAAAGGCGTGGAGATGGTTGACACCAATTTCTCCGGGGCCACGGCGGACGATTTTCAGACCATCAACGCCGACCTTCAGGACGGCCGCCTTTATACCAACATGGATGACCTGCATCGGATGAATGTGGCCGTAATTGGGGCGGATGTGGTGGAAAGGTTCTTCGTGGGTGAAGATCCGATTGGCAAAGAAATCCAGGTGGACGGACATACCTTTGAAGTTGTCGGAGCGCTCACCAAGCGCAAATCTTTTCTGGGCGATAACGGCAACGATCGTGCTGTGATGATCCCCTACTTCACGTTCAAGTCGCTTTATCCCAAGGCCAAGGAGAACTTCGTCACCGCCATGGCTTTTCCGGGCAAGTTGGATCAAGCCAAAGATGAAGCCACCGCTGTGCTCCGCCGCCTGCGCAATGACAAGCCCTCGGCGCCTGACAGCTTTGGTATTGCCACGGCGCAGACGCTTATCTCCAACTTCCGCGACATTATGGGAATGGTCGTCCTGGTGACCATGGTGATTTCATCCATCGGCCTCATGGTAGGCGGCATTGGGGTGATGAACATCATGTTGGTGTCGGTTACCGAGCGAACCCGCGAAATCGGTGTGCGTAAGGCCATTGGCGCGCGGCGCAGCGATATCACCTGGCAATTCCTGCTCGAAGCCATGACCCTGACTGGGAGCGGTGGCGTGTTGGGAATCCTCACGGGCGTGTCGCTCACCTTCCTGATCCGAGCCCTCGGCTGGTACTCCGCCGTTCCCCTCTGGTCCGTTATCGCGGGCTTCGTTGTATCCGTCAGCATCGGCTTGTTCTTTGGAATGTGGCCTGCCATGAAGGCCTCCCGCCTCGATCCCATCGTGGCCTTGCGGCACGAGTAAGTCTTAATCCGCGGCAGCCCTTGGAATTTGAAGGTCGAGAATGAGCCCTGCGGCCGAAGGCCCCGGCCAGTGCGGCAAAAAACTCGGGCGACGAAGGGGCGTCGGGTGAGCAGCGAGGAGCTCAAGGCAAGAGAACCCTCGGCGCCCGAGGTGCCTAGGCAAAAATTAAAAAACCCGCGTATCCCAATCCGGCGCCCAAGATCGCGCCCGCCATGACGTCGCTCAGGAAGTGCATTCCTAACACAATGCGTGACATCGCCACGCTCAGGGCGCAAAACAACAGAACTCCGATCAGGTGCGGATAAAAACTACCCACGGCCAGAGTAAAGGCGAAAGCGGTAATGGTATGGCCGGAGGGAAACGAGAATTGGTCAGGCGGCAGCAACGTGGCCCAGCAATGCGGCACCAGCGCGTTCGGCCGCTTCCGCCCCGTCAACTTTTTCAGGACGAGAAAGAGAATGGCTCCGGCGCCGCAGGCCGTCCATGCCGCGGTCACTGCCTCGTACCGCGTGGATCCGCCAAAGACCAGAACCAGAGCGCTCAGCCCATACCAGAGCCAACCGTCGCCGCCGCCTGCGGAGCTTCGTGGAAGGCTTTACCACCCAAGTCCCCTTCTACATGCTCCTCTCCGATTTCTTTATCGGCAAGCCCGGACCCGGATGCGTGAGCGAAGCGGTCGCTATGCGCCTGCCCGTCATCGTGGAGCGCAACGCCTGGACGCTCCCCCAGGAACGTTATAACGCGGAATGGGTTTTGGAAAAGCATCTGGGATTGGTGGTGCGGGGGCCGCACCAGATACCCGCCGCGGTCAAGAAGTTGCTCGAACACGGAAATCTGGCGCGATTTCGCGTCAACGCGGCCGCCATCCGCAATCGGGCGGTCTACGAAATTCCCGGCATCCTGCGCCGGATCGTGGAGGGCTCCGCGAACAACCCCGCGCTCGAGCCGGAAAAATCACCCAGCGAACAGCGCGCGTAGGCGTCGGGCCTCAGAACCAGCCTGCCTGGAGAAGCGCTAGCGTTGTGTCTCAGAAGTTCGTTGATGAAGTCAGCCCGCGGAGCGGGCGAAATAATGTGGCCCACGGCGTGAGCCGTGGGGAAGTGCGCGCTCCCTCACCCCTGTCCCCCTCTCCCGCCCGCGCGGGAGAGGGGTGCCGCAGGCGGGGTGAGGGCTTTTTTCCCAGGGTTTACGCTTACGGGGCTCGGGAAGGGTCGGGGCTCCATACGATTTCCTCGATGACCTTCTGAGACACAACGCTAGCATAAGGCAAGCCATCGCTGGTATGCTATGCGCAGTATGCTCTCCCGACTATACGTAACCAATTATCGCTGCCTCGTGAACTTCGAGTTCAAGCCAAATGCCAAGCAGTTGATCATCGGGCGAAACGGAACTGGCAAGACCACGGTGTTTGATGTTCTCGCCCTGCTCCGCGACATCGCCGTGCGCGGGAAGCCCATTGAGGACTATCTCGGAGGCCAGACACGCACACGTTGGCAAGATGTCGCCGAGCAACGGTTCGAACTGGATGTGAAGGGCAACCGGGGTGAGTACCGCTACTCACTAGTCGTGCATGAGCATGGCAGCCCGCCTCGCCCCCACGTCAAGCTTGAAACGCTCAACTTCGATGGCAAGCCGTTGTTCCGGTTTCTAAACGGCAAGGCCGGTCTGTTCAACGATGAACAGATGCGGAATCCGATATTGGAAATCCCCTTTGATGGTCACCTTTCAGCGCTCGGGTTTGCAGAGGCCGGACGTGGAGACAACACGAAGTCAATGTGGTTTATTCGATGGCTCGGCGGACTCCACCAGGTACAAATCAATCCTTGGGCGATGTCGGCAAGGTCGGAACGCGAATCCCCGTATCCTTCGAAGGACATGAGCAATTTTGCCGATTGGTACCGCCATCTCCGGCTCGACAGCTTCAAAGCCATCTCCGAGGCGATGGCGAGCTTGCGCGAAGCGATTCCCGGTTTCGAAGCGCTCGATGCAAAGGAAGCAGGCCTCGATATGCGAGTGCTTCAGGCCACCATTCGCAGCCCAAGGGGCAAGACCATTGAAGTGCCCTTCAGCGACCTCTCGGAAGGACAGCGCACACTATCAGCACTGTACGTCCTGCTTTACTGCGCCGTCACCCAGGATCGCACATTGCTCATCGACGAGCCTGACAACTTTATTGCGCTGGCGGAAATTCAACCCTGGCTGATGAGGCTGCTTGACCGCGTGGACGAACAGAACGCGCAGGTCATTTTGGTGTCGCATCATCCGGAACTGCTCGACCAGTTGGCAGGCCAAGGAGGGGTGCTGCTCGACAGGCCCGACGGCGGCGAAACACGGGTTCGGCCGTTTGAGCCGCCGGAGGGCAGCGGTTTGAAGGCATCCGAGATCATCGCTCGGGGGTGGGAGAGTGCCTGAGCGAATCGCAAACAAGATCATCCTCGCTGAAGATCGTGAACAGCAGAATTTAGTCTACCGTTACTTGGAACAATGCGGGCACGGGGCCGGCGTCCGGTTTGAGCCGCTCCCTGCCAAGGGACGGGGCGGCAGCGGAGAGAAGTACGTCCGTGACCAATATCCGCGGCAGGTCCAAGCGTGTCGGTCAGCTCTGGGAAGGCGGGCGTCCGCCCTCTTGGTAGTAATCGTCGACGCCGACATGGAAACAACGCAGCACCGTGCCACACAACTTTCAAAGGCGCTCAAGGACAAGGAAATGGAGAGGCGCGGTGACAATGAACCAATCGTTGTGTTGATCCCCAAACGCCACGTCGAGACATGGATTCGCGCTTTGTTGGGAAACCAAGTGGACGAAGAAACAAACTACAAGACACATGAACCAACCTCGGGCGAGATCAGTGAAGCCGCTTTGACACTCCATCGGTGGACACGGCCCAATGCCAACGCAAATACTACATCCCCACCATCCCTGACCGCTTCTCTCCCCGAATGGCGAAAGATTCCATCCTAAAAACGTGTGCTCAAGCCGGAAAAATCACCCAGCGAACAGCGCGCGTAGGCTTTCGGTGAAGGGCGCGCGCGCCACGCCGCGCTCGGTGATGATGGCGGTAATGTAGCGTTGCGGGGTAACGTCGAACGCCGGATGCCGCGCGGGAACATCGGCGGGCGCCATGGCTACGCCCGCCAGATGGGTGACTTCGGCCGAGGAGCGCTCCTCGATGGGAATCTGCTCGCCCGAAGCGAGGCTCATGTCGATGGTGGAAAGCGGCGCGGCCACGTAAAAGGGAATGCCGTTCTCGTGCGCCAGCACGGCGACGGAGTAAGTTCCGATTTTGTTCGCCGTGTCGCCGTTGGAGGCAATGCGGTCGGCGCCCACAATCACCGCGCAAATCTCTCCCTGCTTCATGAAGTGCCCCGCCATGCTGTCGGTGATGATCGTGACCGGTATCCGGTCCTTGGCCAGTTCCCAGGCCGTCAGGCGAGCGCCTTGCAGGAACGGCCGCGTTTCATCGGCAAAAACCCGCAACTTCTTCCCGGCCGCCACCGCGGCGCGAATCACGCCCAGCGCCGTGCCGTAGCCGCCCGTCGCGAGCGCCCCAGCGTTGCAGTGCGTGAGGACGGTACCCGCGTCCGGCATCAGCTCCGCGCCGTGGCGGCCCATGGCTACGTTGATGGCAATGTCTTCGGCCAGGATGCGCTTGGCCTCTTCCTCCAGGCCCACGCGCACCATGCTGAGCGCCTGGGCATCCGTATGGTGGCACGATAGGGAGTTGTTAAAGACGGCGCGCATACGCTTGATAGCCCAGAAGAGATTGACGGCGGTGGGCCGGGTCTTGGCTAGGGTCTCGGCGATGATTTCGAATTCCGCCCGCAAATCAGCGGGGGTCTTCGCCGCCGATTTCTTGATGCCCAGGGCGATGCCCATGGCTGCGGCCACGCCAATCGCCGGCGCGCCGCGAATCACCATGGAGCGAATCGCTTCCGCGACCTCGCGATAGTCCGTGTAGGTGCGATAGATTTCTTCTCCCGGCAAGCGCGTCTGGTCGATCATGCGCACGCCTTGCTCGGTCCATTCGATGGTTTTGAACATGCGGCCCCTTCGGAACATGCGAAATGTAAACCGAAAGATTATATCAGGCGAGGAATGGCCCCCAACGGGAGATGTGGCCCGGAGTCACATTGTTTAGGGCATACCAGGACTCTGAATAAACATTATTGCATTTCGACTTGTTTGATATACTCTGCCGACAATTGCAGCCGCGTGGAACGAGGTGCGATTGCCTTCAAGGTTGGAAGTTGCTGTCGATATCGCCGGCATCACCGGGCTTTTCATAAGCATTGCTGGCTTGTGGTATAGCGTAAAGGCTTGGCGCGGGGCCAGCGCGGCTGAAAAGGCCGCGAAGGAAGCACGCGAAGCCGTGCGGCGAGGTAACGCGGCAGATGAACTCCAGCTTCTTGCCGGGCTAGCCAAGGAACTTCTTGCCTGTGTGCAGAACGAACAGGCCCAGGCAGCGGCGGTGCGAGGTAGAGACTTAGTCGCTGGAATCAACCAAGCGAGGTTGCGATGGCGTGCCTACTTCCCCTCGCCGGAAGTCGAGCAACGGTTGGAGGAAATTGGAAGTGAGGTGGAAAAAATCTCAAAGGCACTGAGCATTCGAAAAGGTCAGATAACCGCCGCCGAGCGGGACAGGCTGTTGAGTTTCTGTCACAATGCCCTTAGGATATTAAGTGGGGAAGCAGGAAGGATGGCAAGTCACGTCGAGAGCGGTCCTTCAGGGAGGTAGCTATGCAAGCGACCGTTGAATACGAGCCCTTTGTCAGAAAAATCCTTCAGAAGTCGGAGCAGGGTCGCTTGGATTGGGAGAAGCGCGAACTGCCCGGAACCTACATGGACGGCGTTTCCGCGGCGCTCGCTGGGCTTGGGATCCAACGCCAGCGGCCTGTAGTTTTCGTTTGTACGATCGAAGGGCAATACACCTTTCAATCACAGAGAACGGACCAAGGGTATCAACTCAGGATGCTGGACTCGGATGGGAATGAGATATTCTCCATCACGGGGGAACAGGCTGTAGTGTACGACGACCCCAAGAAGGAAGAACTCTTCACGATGCTGCGAGATCTCTACGAACTTGCCCGCAGGAAGGCCCTGAAGGTTGACGAGAAAATTGCCACCGCCGCCGGCTTGCTTGACAAGGTCTAGTCTGCACCCCGCCTAGCTCCATTACCCAGGTAAGACGGAGAGCGCCTCTTCCGCCAGCGCTCGCTCCTCCCGAAGATCGAGTTTGGCCAACTCCTCCGCCAGACGGGACCGCTTCTGGCGGGCCAGCATCTCCGCCAGCGCTACCTGCACAGCCCTGTTCGGCTCGGGAACCGCCCCTCCCGAACCAAGCGGTCAACTTCACGCAACGCCCCGGTTTCCAGTGTTACGGCGACTTTCATGGTTGCCATGGTATGCTAATTTATCATACTGACCCGTTTCCCGGCAAACCCTCCGGCAGCCGCCGATATTTCGCGGCCGTGCTATCCCTGATCCGCATCCCGGAAGGCCGCGTCCAGCACACGCAAAATCCTGTCCACCCATTCGCGGTGCTCGGGTTTCATCAAGACGGAACGTAGGCAAAGCACCGTGTCTCGGCCGTCAGGCGAATCGGCGGCGAGCGAAGGGAAATACCCGACGGGCAAGCGAATCAGCGCGAGGTGCAGGCCGCGGTTGGCGGCCGCGGTGAAGATGCGCTGTGACAGGTCAGAAGCGACGCGGGCGGATGCGGCGCGCGGCGCCCAGACAACGATGTCCAACTCGGGAGGTAAGGGCACGAGCCATCGGGAATCGGCGGCGAGCCGCTTCGCCATTCTGACCGCTGCTTCCCGGCACGCCTCCAACCCGGCTGCGAACTCGCCCCCGCGCGTCAATGGTAGTAGTTTTTGTGTGGCCCACAGTGCCACGGCCGAGGCCCCCGGGCGCGAGCACTCCAAGCTGATTTCACCCAGATGCAACTCCGAAGAGGTGAAGTATGTGTAGGGGGAATCATGTTTGTACAGTGCCCCCACACTCGGATCGCGAAACAGCACGCAGCCGCACCCGTAAGGTTGCAGGCCGTGCTTGTGAGGATCAACCACAATCGAGTCGGCCTGGCCGATCTGGTTGAACGCCGCGCGGGTTTCCTCGGTCAGATTTCCAGCGAGGGTGAAGTAGCCGCCATAGGCCGCATCGACGTGCAAGCGGAAGCCGGTTTGGGCGCGCAGGCGAAGGATCTCCGGCAAGGGGTCGACAGAGCCCGTCCCGGTGGTTCCAAGGGTTGCCACGACACAGCCGATGTCTCCCCCTGCCAGCCTATCCGCAAGAGACTTAATGTCCATCCGTCCCTGACGGTCGCACGGCACTTCCGTGAACGGCAAGCCCAGCACGCTGCTGATGCGGCGGTGGGTATAGTGGGCCTGCGCGGAGGCTGCAATTTTCTTCCCCGGATAGAGTTGCCCCGCCACCCAGAGCGCCTCGAGGTTCGCCATGGTGCCGCCGCTCGCGAGATGCCCCAGGTGGGTCTGCCAGCCGAACATGGCGGCGATTTCCGCCACGGCTTCTTTCTCCATTGCCGAACTGGCGCGCCCGCCGTCCAGCGCGTGGTTGTTGGGATTGATCCAAGTGGCCAGAGCATAAGCGGCGCGGGCAATCGGATGAGGTGGTTTGAGCATCTGACCGGCATATAGGGGATGGAAGTAAGGGTAATTGTCGCGCAACCGTGCAGCAACCCGCTGCATGATTGCTGACATGCCCTCCTGGCCCGGAATCCCCGGCTCAATCGAAGGGAGCGAAGCAAAGCTTTCTTCCAATGCCTTGACTGCCGCCGGCAGAAGCTCGAGTGTGTCTTTTTCTAAAAGCATCGCCACCTCCCGCTTGACTCCGCACAATCTCCGTGACCCGGGCGCGGAGCGCATCGCCCTCGTGCACGCACGGCGGGGGTATTGTAAACCAAATTCGCTTCGCGGGCAGGCAAGCGCCAGACCGGGGGCAGGCTCAGAACCGGCAGGCGAGGGTGCTGTCCTTATTTGAACGTAGCGCCGCCATCCTGGCGGCTCTGTGCCGGCTGGAAGCCGGCGCTACACCCGAAATCAGGATAACACCCAGGCGAGAACACCCAGGCGAGAACAGCTTTGCGGGTCAAATAATTCGTGCTATTGTGAAGGCTATTTCTGGGTCTGCGGGAGACGGACCATCATCCCTTCAGGGTGGGTTCTTTCCGCAGATTTCCGCCTTGCTTGATTGGTCATGTGTTCCGGACTTCAGTAGGGAGGACAATACGAATCATGCCATCATCAATCCGACGGGCTTTACAATGGCTGATCCTTCTCCTCGGTGTCGGCTGCGTAGCAGCCTGGGGGCAAACCTTTCAGGGTAGCTTTACCGGGACCGTAATGGATCCCTCCGGGGCGGTCATCCCGGGCACCCTCGTGACGGTTACGGACAAAGACAAGGGTTTTTCTCGTAGCGTAACTACCTCCACCGACGGCGGTTATCAGATTCCCCTTCTCCCGCCGGGCCGGTATGTCCTTGGCGCCCAGAAGGAAGGTTTCCGGAAATTCGACCGCGGCCCCCTGACGCTCCTGGTAAATCAGCACCTGCGCGAAGACATCAAGCTGCAATTGGGTCAAAGAGGAGATTACATCACGGTGGAGGCTTATCCGGCCACGGTGGAAAGCCAAACCTCTTCCGTAGGAACAACGATTGACGAGCAGAAGGTTAACGAGGTTCCCCTGAACGGACGGAATTTCTTGGAACTTGCCTTACTGGTGCCCGGCGTATCTCCAGGAACCGCGGGCAGCGCGGTCAGCACTCGGGGCGGTGGGGGCTCCATCAACGTCAACGGAATGCGCGACTCGATGAATTCCTATTGGCTGGACGGCCTGGATGACACCTCGGTGGGCGTCGGCCAATATACCGTGGCTCCTCCGCTCGACTCCGTGCAGGAATTCCGCATGGAGACAGGAGTCTATGAGGCCAAATTCGGCGCCCACGCCGGGGCCGAAGTCAACATGATTACCAAATCGGGGACGAATGACGTCCACGGCAGTGTCTACGAGTACGTACGCAACACCGCCTTCGACGCGCGCAATTTCTTTGACCCTTTCGTGGCCCCCATGCACCGCAATCAGTTCGGCGCCACGCTCGGCGGGCCCGCCGTGCTTCCGGGGATCTATGACGGGCACGACCACACGTTCTTTTTCTTCGCCTACGAGGGCACGCGTGAGCACCGTGGTTTTTACGACAATTTCCTGGTGCCTTCCGTCTCTGACCGCCAAGGCAACTTTGCTGACCTTTTGAATCCCAGTTGTTCCAGCCAGACGGTGCTGCTCAACCCTCTCGCGCTGATGCAGGGGTCGGTTCAACCCTTTACCGCCATCAACCAGGTCTTGCCGCAGGCGGACCCCGCAGGGCAGGGCTTGGTGAACCAATACCCCACGCCCAACATTGCAAGTGCCTCCTGTGGCGCCGCCAATTACACGGCGCTGGTCGACCGGCAGGTCCATACCGATACGCTGACGGGGCGCGTCGACCATCAGTTCGACACCAAGAACTCGTTGTTCGTACGCTACAGTCTCAATTTTGACCGCGAGTTCTGGCCGTCGGGCACGGTTCCGGAAAGCACCACCACGCTTCCGGGATATGGCAGGTTCTCCCACAATTCCTACCAAATGGCGGGCCTCGATTGGACCCACATCTTCAGTCCCAAGCTGGTTAATGAGTTCAAGCTGGGGTACAACCGTTGGCAGCTTCGGCAGTCGAATGAAGATCTGGGCAACCCCTTGGCCGCAAACCTCGGGATCATGGGCGTCAACCAGATTGGAGGAGTTTCGGCCGGCGTCCCCAACATGACTTACTCAGGGTATGCCAGCATCGGCGGTGACCCCGCCGTGCCGGAGACCGGCGCGGTGAACACCTTTCAGATCGGCGACACACTGACGCACGTACTGGGAACTCACACGTTGAGCTACGGAATCGACCTGCGCTCCGTCCGGCGCGGTAATTTCACCGTCGATAGCAACTACCGCGGAGCATATGGGTTCACCGGATTCGTGACCGGCGGCTTGGGACAGTTGAGCTCCCAGCAGGAGGCGGGGCTCGCCGGGTTCATGGGACTTCCCTGCGCGGGAACCGGCAATTGCCAGTTCGGGAACAGCGTCGCCGACGCTTTGCTAGGCCTTCCCCAGTACTGGCTGACCGGATTCCAGGAGTACATCTCCGGGGCATTCGGCGAATACGATTTCTACGTCCAGGATGATTGGCGCGTGCGCCCCGGTCTGACCCTGAACCTCGGTTTGCGTTACGAGTACAAGAGTTTGGTGACGGAAAAGAACAACGACTTTTCCAACTTCGACTTCAGCAATGGATATCTGATGGTGGCAGGGACCAAGGCCGCAACCCTGTGGAGCTTTAACCCCACCCAAAATCCCATCACCGGCCAATTCCAGATCAACCCTCAGCCCTGCACGCCGCAAACCTGCACTCAACAAACCATCAACCTGGGGAGCACGGCGCGCAACCGCTCGCTGCAATATCCCGATCGAAAGAATTTTGCGCCGCGCGTCGGGATTGCCTGGCAGCCTTTCGATAATCCCAAGACCGTGCTGCGCACCGGCTACGGAATTTTTTATGACCAGACCTTTGGCGACGTCTATTTCCAGAAAGCCGCCAACCCGCCGTTTGTCCATCTCGAGGAGGGCAACTTCGCATTGGCCCTCGCGAGCGGGTTACAACCAGGCAGCGGCGCCATCATTCAAAACGCCTTCACCAACTCAAGCATTTTGGGTACGGCTTACCCCAGCATGAGCCCTTTCCAGCTTAACTTCCAAAACGCTTTCATCCAGGAGTGGAGCGCCGATGTGCAGCGGCAGATGGGGAACACCTGGCTCATCGATATTGGTTACGTGGGGACGCGCGGATTGCACCTCGTGCAGGAGACCGATCCCAATCAGCCCCGGAATATGACTGACGTCAGTAACGCGCCGGCGGCCGTCCAAGCCTCCACCCTGGCGGCGTGTCAAGCGGGCAGTTGCCTCCCGCCTATTCCCTATCTTGGTAATTTCGCCTACACGCAGTCCGCGGGGAGTTCCATTTACCACGCCTTCCAGGCCAAGGTCGAACGGCGATTCTCGAAGGGGCTCTCAATCCTGGCCTCTTACACCTACTCGAAGTCGATCGACACCGCATCCGGTCCTTTCGCCAACACACGTAATCCCAATTTCCCACAAAACTCCTATGACGTGGCGGCGGAAAAAGCGGTGTCGGATTTCAATTTTCCCCAACGGCTGTCTCTGGCTTACCTTTGGGCCATGCCCTTCGGGTCGACGACGGGGAAGCTCCAGAACCAGCGCCTCAATTACCTGATTCAGGGCTGGGAGGTGGGGAGCGTGCTCACCGTCCAGTCTGGCCCGCCTTTCACTGCGGTCGTGAGCGGGAACGTCAGCGGGGCGAATGAGATCAATAACGCCACCGTGCTGGCCGATACGGATCGCCCCAACGTCGCGAGCCGTACGTTCTACCCTGGCAAACAAACCCCCCGGCAGTGGGTGCTGCCCTCGGCGTTCAGCATACCGAGCGCGTTTACCTTCGGCAATGCCGGACGTAACATCCTGCGTGGTCCGGGATTGGGAAGCTGCGATTTTTCCGTTCTCCGCAACTTCCGCTTGAGCGAATCCGCCAAGGTCCAGTTTCGCTCAGAGATTTTCAATATCTTCAACCGCGCTAACTTCGATATTCCTCAGAACATCGTGAACGCTCCCAGCTTCGGCCAGATCTTCAATACGGTCCAGCCGGTCGCCGGCCTGGCCTCCGGCGGACCGGGCGAGCCACGGGAACTCCAATTAGGATTGTGGCTGATTTGGTAGACGAACGAGGGATTAGGGGTTGGGGATTAGGGTGAACCCCGAATCCCTAACCCCCAATCCCTAATCACGGCAAATCCGCGAAGGGCACAAGCAGCGGGCGCTCGGCCAAGAAAGGCAGGCGGCCGATTTCTTTCAGGGCGCGGGTCACATGCTTTTCCTGGGTGGGCTCCAGGGTCATGACGAAGGGTAGGTGCTGTTTCTTGCATCCGGGCTCTTGCAGAACCGAGTCGATGTTGATGCGATGGCGGCCCAGGATGGTGCAGACGCGCCCCAGAATTCCCGGCCGGTCACGCACCACGAGCCGCAGATAAGTGGCGACGACGTTCTCATCGGGTGTGGCAATTCGGGACGGATGCCAATTTTCGTACCCGAAGGGGGTCGGCCGCGAGCCGCCCGCGGCAATCGAGCGCGCGATCTGCACGACGTCGGAAAGCACCGCAACGCCCGTCGCTTCACCCCCCGCGCCGCGGCCGGTGATGCTGGTGTTGCCGCCTTTGTTTCCCACGAGCAGGACGCCGTTGGTGGCGCCTTTCACGCTGGCCAGGCGCGAGGAGATGGGGATCATCATGGGGCGGACGAATACCTCCAGGCGATTGCTGGCGCGGCGCCGGGCCCCGGCGATCAGACGCAGAGTGTGGTCCAGCCGGTGCGCGTAAGCAAAATCCACCTGGTCGATGCGCGTGATGCCTTCCACGGGGATGTCGCGGACCCGCACTGCCTGGCCAAAACACATCATGGCCAGGATGGCGATCTTGTAGCTCGCATCGTAACCTTCGACGTCGAAGGCGGGGTCAGGTTCGGCGTATCCTTTTTCCTGGGCCTCGGCCAGGACTTCGGCGAACGAACAACTGCGCCGCTCCATCTCGGTTAGGATGTAGTTGGTGGTGCCGTTCAGAATGCCATAGACGGCGGTAAAGTTTTCGCCCGCCAGCCCTTCCCGCACGGCGTGCAGCACCGGCGTTCCGCCAGCGACACAAGCTTCGATTCCCAAACCCACGTGGTGCGCGCGGCTGCGCTCCACCAACTCCACGCCGTATTCCGCCACAAGCTGTTTGTTGGCCGTCACCAGATGCTTGCCCGCTTCCAGCGCCGCCAAGGCGATAGCGCGGGCAGTGGGGAGAACCCCTACCAACTCGACGACGATGTTGACTTCCGGGTCGCGGATGACCTGTTTCCAATCGGAAGTGAGCTTGACGGGCTGGCGCAACCAGGAGAGGTCCCGCTTGTGCACGCTGCGGGAACAGATAACCTTGAGTTGCAGATCGCATCCGAGCCGCCGCTGGATTTCGCGCTGGTGCTCGGCCAGAACTTTCAGTGTGCCCGTCCCGACGGTCCCCAACCCGATTACCCCCAGGCCCAGGGAACGCTCCTGGCGTCCGGATTGGGCAAAGCGAATTCGAGGTGAAGGATTCATGAACGCGATCCACTAGAAGATGGTGAACCCTATTCACTTTGCAATGAAGCGGGCCAAATGGCAAGCAAAACCCTTTAAGAACCGCATGCTGTGAAAGAAAGACTCTCGGCACGAGCCGGCGGATTGGGAGGCCCGCGGCCTTGGGCGTGCTCCCCGAGCATAGTCGCTAAGGGGCGTGAGTCAATAGCTGGGGGTAGCGCCCGGGAAGAATAGTACTGTCCTGATTTCAGGCTTAGCGCGGGCTTGGAGCCGGCACAGAGCCGCCACGATGGCGGCGCGGGGTTCAAACTAGGACCCCACCCCTCATCTAGTTGCGGGCCTAAGGCGTGCCGCCGTCTGCACAAATCTCCCCACAGGGGACACAGAGGCTCACAGATTTCGCAAGGGCTGCGACCCTTGGTTTTTCTGGCGCAATTCCCAAACGTTTTTCTCCTCGGAAACGGGGACGATGTAGAATTGTCCCTATTCCGGTTAATCCAGGTTTTTCAGTTTCCATCGAAAAGGAGCAACATGCTTAAAGAATTCAAGGATTTTACCATGCGTGGAAATGTGCTCGACATGGCGGTGGGAATCGTTCTCGGAGCTTCGTTTGGAGGCATCGTGACCTCCCTGGTCAACGACGTCTTGATGCCGCCCATCGGCTTGATGATGGGACGGGTAGACTTTTCCAATCTCTTCCTCAATCTTACCAGCCGCCACTTTGAGACCGTGGCCGCCGCCAAAGCAGCGGGGGCCGCGACGCTCAATTACGGCCTCTTTTTGAACACCGTTATCAATTTTGTGATTGTAGCTTTTGCGGTGTTCCTGCTGGTGCGCCAAGTGAGCCGGCTGCGCCCGCCCGCCCCGGCCCCCGCCGCGCCCGCACTGAAGGCGTGCGTGTATTGCTGTTCGCAAATTCCCCTTGCCGCCACCCGTTGCCCCCAGTGCACTTCGCAACTGAAGGCGGAATAGGGTGGTGAGCCAATCTGACGTAGAGGCGCCTTTGCACCGCCATATGGCGAGGTGAACTCGCCGCTACGCCATCAAACTGACCCACTACGCGGACTGGCGACTGGGACTCGATATCCCCGGCGAAGGGATCTCACCGAGGCCGCGGGCGCGGCCCCGGCGATGCCCTTCGGAGGTTACTTCTTGGCGGCTGGTTTCTTTGCCGGGGCGGGGGCTTTGTGGGTCACCGCCTTCTTGGCAACGGGCTTCCGTTCTCCCAGCAGCACGTTCAGGTCGTCGGAGTTGTACGGGAAGAAGCGCTGCGAAGTCTGACCCGTGGTGCTCAGGCGAATGTCTACGCGACGGTTGTTCGCCATGCGGAAAGCAACGATATTGCGCCCCACGCGCTGACGATCTTCCGGCGTGAGATTGGGGTTCTGAGCGGTCAGATCTTCGACCTCTTTGTCGGTGAGGTTCTGGTCCTTTCCGAAGGCATTGGTTTGAATCCTTTCGGCAGGAATCCCATGCTCGACCAAATAGCTCCTTACTCGGTCGGCGCGACGTTGTGACAGCACTTTGTTGAACGCCACCGAGCCACGGAGGTCACAGTGGGCTCCCAGAATCAAGTTAGCCTCGGGCCGAACCGTCATGTATTCTTTGAAATTGGTGACGATTTCATCCAGGCGCTTATCCTGGCTGGGAACCAAGCCGCCCTGAGGATCCACCTTGGTCGGCAAGTTGTAGGGGAAGTAAATGCTGTTGAAGGTGAGCTTGGTTTCGAGTGTGGCCTCGTTCACGACTGCCTGTAGCACGTCATTCGAGCCCGTAATGTGCAAGGTGGCGGCGCGCGTCTCGGACCCGCCGCAGGCATTGCTGGCGCGCAGAGTGTAGGTGACGGTCTCGTCAATCGGTCCCACCGAAGTCTTGCTGGGTGTGGCCTGGATCTCGCGGCTGCCACTCGCCCCGATCGAACCGAAGGGATCTACGGAGACAGAGTCGGCGTTCCCGGCCGACCAAGTCACCGTGGCGCTTCCCTGTTGGTCAACTTTTTCGCCGATCTTGTGGTAACGAACCTCGGCCGGCGACACGCTCAGCGAAGCGGGAATCGCGCTGTTGACGTTTACCGTGGCGTCGGAACTGTAAACTCCACCCGCCCCGGCGGCCGTGAATTTATAATTCGTGGTCTGCTTGGGCTGGACCGTCTGGTCGCCCGAGGCGCCTACCACCGCGCCATTGAGGTCCGTTTTCGCGGCACCCTCGGAGGACCAGGTCAGACGCGCGGATTCGCCGCAATTGACCTGCGCCGGAGAAGCAGCAAACTGGCCGGTGACCTTCTGGATTGCCACCTCGGCGCTGGCCGTTCCCACCTGGAATCGCGGCAGCGACTGCAACTGCTGTCCGCGCGGCCAAGCCACGGTCTTGCGCACACCTTTGTATGCGTCAACCACCACGCGCTGGTTGGCTTGCACATCGACGGTGGTGGTCCAGGGATCATGGTCATCGTACGCCACCGTCAGCTCATGCTTGCCCGGGGGCACGATCAGCTCCTGCTTCCATCCCCACTCGTTGTTGAATTCGTCGCCGTGCCCGACAAAAAATGCCGCAGGGTCTTTGCCGTTCAGCAGCACCGCAGCGCGCGTCGCGCCTTCGAGCGTGATGCATCCCCACGGCCCTGAAACGGTTCCAGGGATCGCTTGCATGGTGACATCGATCACCGTCGTCTTTTTCGCCTCGATGGTAACGTTACGGGATTCCGATTTATAGCCGTAGTTGTACAAATCGATTTTATGCTCTCCCGCGGGGAGAGTAACGTGGTGACCTCTCGCCTCCACGACGGCTTTACCGTCGGCATAAATGTATGTTTCCCGCGGATTAACGCGTACAATGAGCTTCCCACTCTGCGCCATGAGGGGCTGCACGCAAATCAGCAGCAGGACAAGCGTCGAGAGGAGGAAGCTGAGTTGGCGAATACGCATGTGAGTTCCCTCCCGTGAGATTTAGTGCGCCTTCCCCGAATCCTATCTCTGAAAGCGTTTACTCCATAGTATCACACGGCACGGGACCTCTACGAAGAAAACGCTCATTGCATCTTTTGCTGTTGCCTGGATAGTTAGCAGCAAGGATGGGCCCTTCGCGGATGCATCCGCCTTGCCGGTTGGCGCCTGCGCGCGGAATATCGACACGCGGGCGCACCCTGGGGCGGATTTCTCATCAGCGGTTTGGAAGGACGGGGCTTTGGCCCCACCCTTCCGGCGGTCACCACTCGAACTCAACGCGCGTCCGGCGGACTGAGAACTCCGCGTATGGCGCCACCTGCAATTTGCGCAAGTGATGGGGTTGGTCGGTATAGGCCAGGAGAAACGTAAGGGTGTTATCGCCCGGGGGAAGATACGGTTCGGGAAGATAGAAATCCCTTTGCGGGCCGATGGCGATGTAGCGCCCCACGAATTTCCCATTGAGAAAAATGAGAGCGTCGCAGTCGGCGTCGAAGGTGAGTTTCCAGGGCGCCGTCCACTCCTCCAGCAGCCGCGGCATTCCGAATTTCGCGCGGCACCACGTGAAGGCAGGGACAGGGGGATGGCTCTCCCCGCCACCGAGGAACGACGCGGGCGTCCACGCCCCCGCTTCCGGATTGACTTCTCGCCCGCGCATCAGCGCGGCATGGCGCTGGATTTGCCAACTCTCCAGACCTTTGGCCGAGGGGAAATCAGCGCCGATGCCGGCCGATTCGAGCCCTTTCAACTCGCCCAGGTTCTCGCCAAAGTTCGGGGCGCCAAACAGTTCATATGAAATTTCCACCAGGTTGGCGCCGGGCCGGGCATATTTCGCGAGGGGGAAATCAATCAACTTCTCCTTATTGGAGGCCTCCGCCACGAACTTACCGTTGACGAACACTTTCTTCGCGTCGTCGGCCCGCGTGGAGATGAACATTTTGGGCTCGCCGTTGAAAGTGAACGGGGTGCGGTACTTGACGTAACCATAAGGCACCGGCCCCAGATCCTCGAGCGCATGCAGGGGGCCGGTCAGCCATTCGCCGGCTCCAGGATCAAACTTTTCCACGCAAGCGTCGCCTTCGCTCAAGTTGATCGGTTCAAAGGGCAAGGGCGGCGTGGTGACGTGGACGCGCGCCATGTGCCAGGGCCGGTCATATTGGAAGTCGGTCTGGAGGCCATCGAGCCGGCACTTCGCCGGAAGCGGCGGGAGCATCACCGCAACATCGTGCTGCCCGGGGAGGAACTCCAGATCCACCCAGGCGTGGCTCTTGAGCGTGCCCGACCCCACCAGGGCATACGCGTCCGTCAGGACCGGAGCCACCACCGTTTTCCTTTCCTCGGAACCGGGGACGGTCTGGGGAGGAAACTCCCAGAGGAAGGTGTGCAGAGCTTTGTCGCGCGGAACGACGAAGAGCTGAAGGTGCTCGTTGTACATTAACATTTTTTCCGTGCTCCCGACTTGCACCCCCAAAACCGAGGTTTCATATTCCGGATCCCAATACCGATAGAAGGTCTCGCCTTCCAGTTTGGGTTCGTTCACGGTGGCGAGGCCCATCTCCAAGACCCGCCCGGGCACGTCGTACAAGATCAGGAAGTCCCGGTCCAGGTTGACGCCGTGAGCCAGCAATTCCCCCGTCGAGTAGCACAGCCTCCCCCCGCTGATCGGAATCTGTACCGGCAGCATCTTCATCTCGCGCGGCGCGAGTTCCAATTCGCCCTGCCGGGGAGCAAAGATGAAGCGCTTGCTCGGGCTGTAGGAATCCGTGAAAGTCATCTTGTAGCGCTGCGGGGCGTTGGCGTTTTCGCGGACAAACAATACTGCGCTCGACCCGTTGGTGCGTTCACTCACACTGACGTTGGCGTTCGTGCACTGTATGCCCGGCTGAGCCACGGCACGGGTCAGCACGCTGCCCAACACGCGCAAAGACTGGCCTATGCCGCGGACGGCGTAGTACTTGTCCCACAGCCCGCCGGGTTCGCGAATCGGCGCGGCATAATCATAAGTGGTGGTCAGCTTCTTCGCGGCCCAATCGAAATTGGTGCCGCCGAAGCCCATGTAATAACTGAAGGACGTCACCCCCAACTCCAGCGCGGTCTTGGTGAGCAGGTTGATCTGCGCGGCGTCCACGCCATCCTGATTCACCGAAAGCACGCCGCCGAATTCGCTGAACCATCCACCCTGGAGTTCCGTGATCGCCACGGGTGAGGCGGGCTCTTCGCGGCGCAATTTCTCCAGCGCCGGGGTGAGTTCCGCCGCGATCTTCCAGCGCGGATAGAAATTGCACGTGTCCATGATGCGCGCCATGTCCGGGTCACTATTCTCGCGCGCTTGCTTGGTCCAACAAGTGATCACCGGCACGTTGATGCCGGCGTTCCACACCATCTGCGCCAGAGCGCGAATGTACTCGCGCTTGGCAGCATCGGGCATGGGCACGCTGAAGTCGTACTCATTTTCCACCTGCACCATGATGATCGGGCCGCCCAACGTCACCTGGTTCTGCATAATGATGGGGAGAACCTCCGCGTACCAGTGCTGCGAGGTCCGCAGGCTCTCGGGGTCAGGGGTGCGAAGCGGAAAGCGCTTGGCCGCCACCCAGGAAGGGAATCCCCCGCGTTCCCATTCCGCGCAGACATAGGGGCCCGGACGGACGATCATCATGAAACCCATCGCGTGAACGAGTTTGACGAATGCTTCAAACTCCGCGAGATCCACTTTGCCTTCCTGTGGTTCGTGATAGTTCCAGAAGACGTAGGTCTCGATGGTGTTGAACCCCGCCACCTTGAATTTCTGCAAGCGATCGCGCCAGAGCGCCTTGGGACAACGGGGATAATGAAATGCGGCACTCATCACGAGCGTATCCTGGCCATTGATGGTGAAACACTTCGCGTCGTAGCGAATGAGATGCGGATTCTCAAATTGCATTTGCCCGGCGGGCAGCACGGCTGCCACCGCCTCAAAACGGCCCTTTCCCCAAGGGTCGAGGCGCGCCGCCAAGGGCGCGGTGACGGCGGTCAAAAGGAAATTGCGGCGCGATGACTTCATCGGATGAGCTCCTTCCTGCGCAGGATGGGGGAACACCCCTCGCTACACGGGGCGTGAATTCGTTCAACCCGAATTCCCCTGAAGAGTTTGCAGTATAGAAGTGTGGGAACACTCCTGCAAGTCTGCTGACGGACTGCCGCTTTGGAGTGCGGCAGCTTGCTGCCGCCTTGGCGCCAGCCCGCTTGCTGGCGGGGATTTCGCCCCCTCTCCCGCCCCCGCGGGAGAGGGGGAGGAAAGGGGGAGAGGGCATCGATCCCACGGCTGGCGCCGTGGGCTATAGGACATCGCCCCTGCCGCGGCTCTGGGATGCGGGTTCCCGTGGAGAGATTTTTTCAGCGATTTCATGACTCAGGACATATCAATCACAAATCGCTAAATCACCCGGTGAGCCGCCGCCCTTCGGGCTGCTCGGCGGGAACAGTTCGGACTGAGGAAAATCCGGTTTAGAACTTTGATTAGTAGAGGACATCCAACGAGCTGTCAAAAAAGCGGTGCTGGATGCCCACGAAATGGCCGAAGTACGGTGAGGAGATATTGTCGAAAACATCGCGGGGGTTGGAATGGTTCGACAAATTGAAAATGGTGAGGGAACCGCGCATCAGGTGTTTCTTGAAGAAGGGCAGAGGAAGGTGGAATTCCTTACTCAATTTCATATCGAGCGAGAAGAACTGGGGGAAACGTTTGCAGTTAGGCATGCCAATGTAATGCTGCTGCACGTCGACGGGCGCATAAGGAAATCCGGAATGGTAATCGACCACGGGGCCGGCTTCGATTCCCCACAGGTGCGTCTTGAATCGTCCCCAGCTCACAATGCGATTCGGAACGTCAGACCCCAAGTTGCTGTAAGCGTCGGGGCGAATGACCGGCTGCTGAAAAGGCACAAACAATTGGGCCAGAGTGTTCAAATCGCCGCGCGCTTTGCTGTGCACGTAGGAGACGTTCCAATCGGTGATTCTCGTGAGACGAAAGTGCAAGGTGGATTCCAATTCGTTATAGTGCGAAGCGCCGTGGGGAGTCAGCAGCATGGCGGGGCCGGTGACCGGATCGGTGACCGGGTTGACGATGAACTGATTGTAAGCGCGGCTGGAAATGTAGCTCAGCCGCAGCATCACGCGGGGAGTCAACTCCCGGTCCGCCTCCAGGCTCCAGGTCCAATTGTAGGGCACAACGCCGGGGAAGGTTGGCGAGGCCACCAGTGCCCCCTGGGAATTGAGGTTCCCGTAAGCGTTCACGTAGGTAAGCGGAGGTCCCTGAAGATTTCCCAAGTCATCAAAGGAACTCACCTGGCGAATCTGGTTCATCGTAAAGTTGCCGGCAAGCAGGGGGATATGACCGTAGAAGCGGCCCAGGCCGCCGCGAAAAACCGTCTTCCCATCGTGACCGGGTGAATAGGCGACTCCCAGCCGGGGCGCAAAGTTCGCCGCGCTGCCCAGAGTCTGGCCGGTGTAACGCAAACCGAGATCAAGAGAAATCCGTTCGTTGGGCACCCAGTGATCTGCCACAAAGAGGGATCCTTCAAAGTCCCGCGCCGCCAGGATGCCCGCTCCAAGGAATTCTATCTGCTCCACCACGGACCCGTCGGGCCGCAGTAAGCTCACGGGGCGCGACTGGCTGCTGCCTTGGTAAGTCCGGTTTAGAAAACCCACGCCCAGCGTCCATTCGTGCTTTCCCCACCATTTCAGCCGGGGGAGTCTGTACATCTCCGAGAATTGTCCCTGTGCGCTGTCGCGCCGGTAGGCATTGAAGAAGTTCCCGCCCCAGCCGTTGGGGGTAACTAACATACCGGCCCTGCCCTCACCGTGGCCCCAACTGTCAAACTCCATGCCGTCAACGACGGTCGTGAAAATGCCGCCGCCCGCGGTTATAAATTGATCCGTCAGGGTGATCTTAAAACCGTGCTGGCCATAATCGGAGGAGGCCGCCAGGGGAACCAGGGAGTTGATATTGGCAAATTGGCGGCGCAGGGGGAAAACATTGGCCGTGACCGTCGCCAAATGATGGGAGGAAAAAACGTAATGGAAATCGGTGAAAGAATTGAAATCGTGAGTCCAAATCTCGTTGTGCGGCCAGGCCAGTCCCCGCACCGGCTGTTTATCGATGTCGTAGGCCAGGGCCTCGGAGAAACTCAATCGGTTGGCGAGTAACGGGCCGGTGAAGTACAGGCGGGGGTTGTAATCCGCGATTCCTACCAGTGAACCACTCTTAATGCGCGGATTGGGGGGGGAGGTTTTGCACCTCAAATTCCCACTTGTCGGACGGCGGCCGGGTGTGAATGGTCGTAAGTCCGCCTGTGAAGCCGCCATATTGCGGATTGTATGCGTTTTTGTAAACCTGTAACGAGTCGATCGCGACAACAGGAACGTCAATGGCCAGGTTGCCGGTTACCGGGTCCGAGGTCTCCGCAGAGTTTACGAGCAATTGACTCTGGTTTTCCGGAACCCCCTTGATGTTGATCTTCCCATCCGGCGTGCGGATCACGCCCGGCAGGTAAGGCAGTGCCGCTTTGAATTTCTGTTCGACGAGCGGCAGGCTGGCGAGTTGTGCGCTGCCCAGTTTGGCGGAGGGCGCGCTCTGCGCCGTGGAAACCGTGGCGGCCTGCTCCCGGACTTCCACGGTCTGGTGCAGCACCACCTCCGGCGGCAATACCAGTTGAAACTCCGGCGGGGAAACGTCCGTCACTTCCAGCACGCGCTTTAGCGGTTCGTGCCCCGCGGCGGCACAAAACAAGGAGTACTCGCCGGGTTGTAGACCCAAGAACTCAAAGTGGCCTTTGTAATCGGTGGTTGCGCTGAGACCGCCCGTAGGAAGCAGCCGGCTCGTTAAGGTGCAGAGGGCTTCCGGAATGGGGACATTCTTTTCGTCGAGGACTTCGCCACGAACCGTCTGCGTCGAAGGCAAGGCGCGCCCGAGGCACAACCCTGCCACCATGAGTCCCGCTCCCGAAAGAAGAATCCTGGCATGCCATCGGAGCGGCTTGATACCCATGGTGGTTCCGGCCTCGGAGTCTCTCCTGGTGAGGGGGAAACTCCGCATGTCCCCTTCAAATTACGTCTTCAAGCTACTTTTTTCTAAGATCTTCTAAACTGCCTGGCCGGTTCCACCGTCCACATTCTCAGACGGTGGTAATTAACGCCCACGCGCAGGGTGTGCGCAAAGTGCGGCACCACCAGGCACAGGTATTTTGTTTCGGGCAACTCGGCTTCCAGAAATCGGAAAGAAACAGTCACCGGCACATTAACTTTAATCCCAGAACACATTCTTCACAACCGATTTTCTTTGACTCTTCCGCCCCATTCATTCTATTCATCAAGGACTCATACCTCAACGGTAACTCGCCTGGGGAGTTAAACTTGCCCCACCCTGACGACCCTTTTGCGCCGGGCCGATAGAGCTGAAGCCTCACTTCCTCCACAACTTGTAAGATTCTGGCTGTCTTTCTGCACGAACCACCTCGATCTCCACCCTTAGCCCACAGCGTGCGAAGCTGTGAAGGATTCGATTCGCGATCTGTAGCGGCGCTCGGAGCCTGCCCTGACGCAGGAAGGGAGCGCCGATGTCGTTGATTCCAAAATACAGCGGTCATAGACCGCCGCTACAGCGAGTATTTTTTCACCGCTTCTGGCGCCGTGGGCGAAATGGTCCCGCCCGCTTCGCGGGCCGAATTCATCCACGAATTTCTGACTCAGGACACTAGTGCTAAGTTGCAGAAGAGAGCGACATTATTTGTCGGGGGTGGAAGGGCGGGGCTTTAGCCCCGCCGCGGAACTCGCGTTGGATTTAGGGGCTTTAGCCCCTGAAGCGACGTGGCTTCAGGGCCTAAAGGCCCATCTAACCCTCCCCCTACAGGTGGCGGGGCTAAAGCCCCGCCCTTCCGGGAGCCATAAATGGTTACCCTTATTAGTGCAATTAGGTACTAGCGCCAAAATTGAAAAACCGTCATCATACTATGTGTGTCGGCGCGGCTCCCCAGTGAAGCCCTGCCGTGGCGGTTGGGCTCTTCTCTGGCAATTCCTGGCGCGGCAAGCTAGAATCCCTTTCGAGGGCACACTGCATGTCTGAAACCCATTCTGAGTTTCCCTCGGCGGCATCCGCTTCGGCCAGTGTTAAAATTATCGCCATTGCCATTCTTTTTGGCTGCATCTACTACGCCAGTTCAGTGGTCATCACTTTGATCTGCTCCATCCTGATTGCCTCGGTCCTGGACCCGGGAGTCAAGGTGATGGAGGGTTATCGAATTCCGCGCTGGTTGGCCTCGCTTATCAT